>ERZ773063.2197-NODE-2197-length-10758-cov-18.333832_pt1 | contig 10758 bp, 8 predicted proteins | sample MGYA00580625_ERZ773063 | MGnify/ENA primary metagenome ERZ773063 (study PRJEB29015, sample SAMEA2738022) | human oral metagenome | biome: human oral; feature: human-associated habitat; material: dental | place: China | collected 2042 ...
AATCTAACCAATCCACAGCACAGCCGATATACGTCTGAACTGTGGTTTTTCTAATCTCCCGCTTCTCCAAAATCTCCAGCTCCCATGTCTCCATCTTCGGTTTGGTGGTCAAAATGGTGGTCACAAATGGCTGTTGAAAACTCGTTAGGAGGAGACATGGATACCAGGTACACAAGCAGGTCTCTCAGGCGGAGGCGCAACACGGACCAGTGGGAATGCAGCCTCTCGCACACCAACCCCGTAACCGGAGAGGTGGTCAAGGCCTACCACACCCTCGTCGCCAAGACGCAGAGGCAGGCGGAGCGGGCGCGCGACGCCCTCATCGTGGAGCTCGGGCTCTTGGGAGGTGCGCCTTCCTCCAGCGTCTCCCTGCGCGGCTTCATGGCCTCGTTCATGCGCCACAAGGAGGGCTCCGGCACCATCGAGCCCTCCACCGCGCGGGGCTACCGCGCGGGGACGCGCATCGTCTGCCGCCACCCCGGCAGCGTGAGGCTCGCAGAGCCCCCCACACCGGACGTCTCCGGATGCGCGACATGGGTGCCGACGGCTACGCGCCCGAGAGCCGCTCGAAGGCCTTCCGCCTCCCCAAGCAGGCGCTCAAGTGGGCCGTGGCGCAGGACCCCACATCCAAAGAACCCCTGCGACTTCCGCAAGCCGCCCAGGCGCGTGAAGGCGCCGATAAGCGCCCCCTCGCGCGAGGAGCGCACGCGCATGCTGCGCCTCGCCATGGAGGCTGAGCCCCAGCCACTGGGATTTGCGGCGGAGATCGCGCTCGCCACGGGCAGGCGCAGCGAGGCCTGCGCACTCAGGTGGCCCGACCTCTCCGACGACGGCACCATAACCGTGAGCCACACCCTAGGAAACGGCCCCGGCGGCTTCTACGTGAAGGAGCCGAAGGCCGGGAGCTCCGCCAGGACGATCCCCCTCACCAAGCACCTGGACACGACGCTCTCCGCCAGGCGGCGCGACGCGGAGCGCGTGGCGCGCGAGATGGGCGTGGCGCTGGGAGGCCCCCACACACTGGGCACGCAGGAGGAGAGGGGCCGGCCCTACAACCCAACGCAGCTCGGCAAGGACTTCGCCGCCTCCTGCGAGATGAACGGCTTCAAGTGCACCTTCCACGACCTCAGGCGCGCCTTCGCCACGATGATGATCGCGGGCGGCTGCGACGTGAGGACCGTGGCGAGCTACCTGGGCACGCGAGCGTGTCTGTAACTCTGGGCATCTACGCCGACGTGGACCCGGACGCGAAGAGGGCGGCCGTGGGCAAGGTGTCGGACCCCCTCGACGTGGACCTCGACTCGCTCTACGGCTTCCCGAGCCCCGCCACAGCGCCGAGCGCAGGCGTCGGCGCGCTCACGTTCTCGGTGGAGCAGCTCAGGGCGATGCTCGCCGCCGCAGAGGAGAAGGAGGCTGGGCATGGGCGTCTTTAGGCTCGTCTGGCGCTTCGTGCTCTGGCTCTTCCGCGCTGTCTCGCGGTGGATGTGAGCGCGCGCTTGATAGAATTGCATCAATGGTTCGAGGAGAAAGACTACGGACATGCCTGACAAAGAACCTGCCAAGACTGAGACATCAATCGCTCTCTCAAGCGATGCGCAAATCAGGGACGTGATCTACACCGTGCGGGGGCAGCAGGTGATGCTCGACAGCGATCTCGCCGAACTGTACGAGGTCGAGACCGGCGCCCTCAATCGCGCCGCCAAGCGCAATGAGGACCGTTTCCCCGAGGACTTCCGCTTCAGGCTCGCTGACGATGAATACGAAAACTTGAGGTGCCAAATTGGCATCTCAAGCGATGACCTGCGGGAATTCGCATCTGGCGGTCGTCGTTACATGCCATATGTGTACACCGAGCAAGGCGTGGCGATGCTCTCGGGCGTGCTCCGCAGCAAGGTCGCAATTGACGCAAGCGTTCGCATCATGCGCGCCTTCGTCGAAATGCGGCACTTCATCGCAGACAACGCTCATATGTTCGAGCAAATCAGGAGCATCGACCATAGGCTGGACAGTCTCGAGCGCTCGACCGACAAGCGCTTCGAGCGCGTCTTCGACTACATGGAAACCCGTGAGGCGCCAAGCCAGAAGGTCTTCTTCGAGGGACAGGTCTACGATGCGTTCGAGCTCTTGGTTACACTCGTGCAGAGGGCCAAGCGCGAGATCGTCCTGGTCGACGGTTACGTGGACACGGGAACGCTCAACATCCTCACCAAGAAGCAGCCAGGCGTCTCCGTCACCGTGTGGACGCACCCCAGGACCAGCCTCACCGCACGTGATGCGGCAACCTTCAATGCGCAGTACCCGACGCTCGAGGTCAAACACACGACCTCGTTTCACGACCGTTTCCTCATCCTGGACGGAGCCGAGGGCTACCTGGTGGGAGCGTCGCTGAAGGACGCAGGCAAGAAGAGCTTCGCGGTCGCCAAGCTTGAGGACTCCGCCGTCGTTGGCTCGATTGTCGGCGCGCTTGGCAAGTAGGTGAACAGAGCGCCTAGCTGTTAAGGTCGCAAATTGCGACCTTAATCGATGAACTTAAACAACAACGATAGCGCCAGCCTCACGCATGACGCTTCACAGGCATGCCAACACCCTGCAGTGCAACTAAAGGGGAAGTGGGGACATTTTGTACCCACTTCCGTGTCTTTACGCCTGCAGGACGTCCTGCCCCGAGCCCGAAGGCCCAAGGACAGCCGCATGGGCAACCTTCTTGTTGAGAAAATCGATGCGATGGGCACCAGCCTTCTCAACCCGCCACCAGACACAATGCCATAGCGGACACTGAAGCCCCCACACGTCCCAGCGGGCACACCACGATGGCACGAGGCACCCCGTACATCTCATGGACATGGCTACCGCACATGACGCGGCATCCAGATGAGCACCCCATCGCCCAGCGAAGCCGCTGGCAGCCGGCCAGCGCACCACACTCCACCAGACGCCCCAGCACCCAGGCACGCAACGCCCCGCAGCAAACCCCATCGCCACATTCCCATGGGCGGCCTCCGCGCACGCCCCACCCCGTCTCGCCTTGGGAGCGAAGACTCGCCCACGGTCGCTTCCGCGCAAGGGCCGCGAAAACTTCCCGAGAGGCACAAGGCGCCCCTCGGGAAACTCCAGCGCTTCCGCGTTTCGCTTTCACCCCTTGCACTGCCGCTTTCCCGCAGGCACCATCCGCCCCGCAAGGCGCGCCCAGGGGGCGAGCCCCAACACGAGGAGGCAGACAGCCATGGGAAAGAGCATCGACGAGAGGCCGCACGAGGCAGTGCGCGCGTACCTGAGGCACAGGGGCATCGAGGTCCTAGAGGAGAGCTGGGCGCACGGCTCGGACAGCATCGACTTCATCGCCATGGACGAAGGTGAGCTCGTCTTCGTGGACACCACGACCAAGTGCGGCGGCTTCGACATGCCCCGCGAGGAGCCCGACCAGGAGCGCTTCGAGCGCATCGCGGCGGCATACCTCGCCGAGGCCGATGTGGAGGGCCTCACCAGCATCCGCTACGACATCGTGAGCCTCCTGGTGACGGGCTCCGAGAAGGCCCTCCTGCGCCACCACAAGAACGTCCTCAACGACGGGAGGTGACCCTGAAGCGGCTGCCCCGGACCTTCGGGCTCGGGGCAGGTCGTCTACTTCGGCATCAGCGGGGCCTGGAAAACCTGGACCTTTCTCATGACCCTCGTGGGCATAGCCGAGGTCTTTTCCGGGTCAGTCGGGACTGCGGCAGACCATATCCTCCATCGAGCGCGGTGACTACAACCCCACGATCAGGCTTTGCCGCGCCATCTGCAAGGCCCTCGACCGAACGCTGGACGAGCTCTTCTGGGAGAACTAGACGTTTTTGGCCGGGAAGTCGGTGACATGTCCCGCTGTATATCGACGAGGGCCAAGGTGACTTCCTCGTAAGCGCCTTCGGTCTGCGCCGTGTCGCTCGCGCCCAGAAGGTAGGTTGCGCCGCTCCTCGTCCGCACGAGGAGCCAGGGGCCGACCTCGGGGTCCAGGCACACCTTGAGCGATCCGTACACGTCACTTGAGAAGTCACCTTCGAGGAAGGTTTCACTCGCGCCGCCAAACGTGCGCGTCATCTGGGGAAGTTGGTCGACCAGCTCCACAGACGCCACGTCGTCCATGTCAATCTCATAGGTTGTGAGCGAGTGGTGTGCCCGGATCGTCTGCTCGCTCAGCTCGAGCGTCACGGGAGCTCCAAATTCCTCCGCCATGAACGCTCCCGCCACGGGCAGGAAGAGCAGCAAGCAAGCGAGGACCACCGCAATCGCCTTTCCCGCCGGCCGTGCCAGGTTGACCGACGTGTTGATGCCCACGCGCTCGTTCACTATGAGCTTGGTATCGTCGGGGTTGTAGTAGAAGATGCCAAAGACCCAGTGATCATCCTCGTCCACGTAGAGACCCTCGCCGCTGGCCTTTGTGAGACGCTCCTGCAGGCTGCGCACGCGCATCTCGGTTGCAAGCGCCACGATTCCGAGGACCGTGCAGGGAAGCATCATACCAATAAAGTACAGATTGGCTGAGCCCTGGAAGAGGAGCTGCGCCCAGCTCATGAATGCAAAGGACGCCGCCGCAATGAGGAACACCCGCGCCCAGGCGCGCCGGCGGATGCGCGTGAGCGTCTGCGTGAGGGCGGTGTTGTCGTCCACCACCTCGCTGCGGTCGCGGTAGCACCAACGGAAGATCGCCCACATCATGAGCGCGGATACGGCAAACAGCAGGTAAATTGCCACGTTGTCACGGTCGAGCAGGGCGGGGACCAGGCTCGCCGCGCAGATGAGGACAAACCATATGCTCGAGACGCGCGGGTACAACTGTGCGGCCGCCTCGATATCGGCCACCGTCACGCGCTGGGTCGCGGCGCCTCTGGTCCGCCAGCCGCGCTCGTCCTTCAGGGCCGCGAGCCTGCGGTTGGTGAGCGCGTAGATCACCTCGGGCACGACACAGATCACAAGTATCCAGACGCTCCAGCAGAGCATGCTCGGCCCGGCCCACGCTCGTACCGTGCCCGTCGCCGCACCGCCAAGCGCCGCAGCCACGAGCACGACGGCGCACGCGAGCTGCAGGCGGCGGTAGCTGGCAAGAAGTGACTTTACCTGCGCGTCCTCCTGCGCCTCGCGTGGGAAGGTGACGCCGATGACGATGTTTTTCTTGAAGCGGGCCTCGTTGCTGAGGAGCCACCACATAAGAGGGGGAATCCAGCTGCAGGAGAGCCATAGGATAGTCGCAGTGCTCATCATAAACTTCCTTACTTCTAGCGATACGCAATCTCATCCAGCAGGCGCTCGCAGAGCGCGAGAACCTCTTTGCCTGACATACCTCCGGCCACCAGCTCAGCCAGGCGCATCCGCAGCGCGTCCACGGTACCGGGATCGGGGTCTGAGCTGCCGTCGGGCTCGCACACGAAGGTGCCGCCCCTCCGGTCGCCGCGCACGTGTCCCTCCTGCTTGAGAAGCTGGTAGGCCTTACTCACCGTCATGGCGTTGACGCCGCACTCCGATGCGAGCGCCCGTACGGTCGGCAGGCGCTCGCCGGGCGCGAGCTCGCCTTCGGCGATGCCCCGCACGATCTGATCGCGGATCTGCTGATAGATGGGTGTCGCGGTTGAGAAGTCCAGCTGCAGGAGCATGGTGTGAGCCTCCAACGATGTCTGTATTATATGCATTACATATAATAATACATAACAGACAAGGCTGCAAGCGCAGAGGAAAGCACAGTCCGAGCCGCTTCCGTCATCACAATCATCTTCCCTTGTATGATCTGTACCTACAGCAGATCTGCCTTGGAGGAATCGGGATCCGGCCATGTCCTCCCATTAAGAGCTCGTCTTCGACACGGGCGCTCAACTCCTCGGCACAGGAGTTGTCCGGATAGTGAGAAGCAGGCCCGCAATCTGGTCGAGCATACGTCCCGCAAGAGAATTCCTTCCGGACCATCGTCAAGGACCCCCCTTCCGTGCGCCCAAACGCTGCTCCCGCGAGGCGCCCCGGAACACGCAAGCAAGCACCAACGCGCTCGCCAGCGCGACGAAGGAAGGGAAAGCCAGCGATGATCGTGAAGACCTACTACCAGGACGGGCGCACGGACGCGTTCGACACCGCCAACCTCACCGACGCGAGCACGTATCGCGGAAACGTCATCACCAACTGGTCGCTCGACCTCTCCGGCGCCATGAGCGAGGGCGGCATGTTGCTCCTCTCCATGCGCTGGTACCCCGCACCGGGGCAGGACGCACCCGCCGGGCCGGAGGGCCTCCCCATAGCCCGCAGGCGCGACGGGCTCTGTGTCGTCGTGGCGGACAGCGAGGACGTTCCGCAGCTTTCCATGGTGACGGTGGACGGCGAGCTCGCGCTCTTGCGCGTGGGAGGCGGCCTCGTGGACTGCAATCGCCTTGCCTGGGCTTCTCGCATAGCAGACGGCCTGTCCGCTCAGGCGGTCTCGGCGCATCGCACGCTCAGCATGCTTATGGGCAATGATACAGACGGTATCGACGTGGAAGCCGAGGTCTGTCGTCTGACGGGCTTCGACCCCGCGACGTACGCGCTGATGGAGGATTTATCGGAGATGACAGATGCCGATAAAGAAGTTGCTGATGGCAGGCTCAGCGAGGATCCACCTACCTAGAAGTACGTATAGCCAGACCTCACAAATGCAATAATTTCTCCTGAAGTAAAGTGCGTCCATCAGGAGTCACCATGCACGTTAACGATGAAGACAGGCCCGAAGTTCAGTTCTCCTTCGAGGAATTGCCAGCGCTTCCACCTGGTGCAACGGATGATTTCAGCGCTCAAGGTCAAGGCGAGCCCACCCGCATCGAGTTCGATGAGAGTATCGATAAGGCAGAGCGAGCGGATTACATCGTCGCTGCGGCTATAGGTGCTTTCTCAGGCGTACTCAACATCTTCTGGCAAAAGCAGTTCGACCTGTCCGAAGCTCACGCATGGGGCAAAGAAAAGACAGAAGGCTTTGTCTTCGATGTCGCAAAGAGCTCAGGGTTCAAGCCGGACGGGAAAGACCTGAAGGACGCAATACGTTTCCTTGAGGACATGTTTCCCCTTGCAAGCGACAAACTGACTCCCGAGTTTGGCGGTGGCCTCCAGCATCACCTGAGGGACTTCGCCCATCACCCCTCACCTGTCGGTCTTCTCATGTCGATACTTGCCCAATTCACGGGCAAGGGCTATGGCACCGATACGAGCGGCGCGTTCGTGATACTCGACCTTCCAGCAGACGCCCTCATAGGAAAGACCTTCCCTGAGAAAGTGTTCTACGGGGCGATCATCTGGGCGGGACACCTGGTGAGCGACATGGCGGGATCAAGCGGGGCATTGGGCGAGGGCACTGGCATACCCGGCCCAATTCTTTCGTTCTTAAAAGAACTCTCGGCACTTCCAGTCTTCAAGAACGAGGGAGCAGACAACGCCTTCTCCAAATGGATCTCGAAGCTGTTCAACGGCACGTTGATTCGCGATACGGACGGCAACCCCATCCGCATTGACTTCAGAACCGAGCTTGGAGTTGCCGACCAGGTGCTCTCACAGGCGAAATCAGTCATAGCCAACGAGTGCCTCGTCAGGGGATATTACTTCCTGAGCCGTCTGAAGGACGAGCTCTCACGTAACGACGTGCGTTCATTGAAAGACCTCGAGCGCATAGATGTGAAGAGGGTGATTCCGACCAACGAGCGCTCTCTTACTCGCATGCTCACTATCTCGAGCTCCGTGTTTGTCCTCACCAACTTGGGAATTGCCGTGGGTAAGGCCGCTCTAGCATCCAAGGGCGATGCCAAGAGGTTTGCAGGCGGGATACTCCTCAACCTGAATTTCGTCGGAATTGCCCGAATGGCAGTGGCCATCGCAAGCGACTCTAAGTACATCGCCGAGGACTTGAAGGACTATCTCAATAAGCGCGCCAAGGAGATGAATGCGTTTACGGAGGACTTCAAGCTGCTCAGGCTGAATGACCGAGAGGCGCGCCTCCTGTTCTCTTACCAGGCAATCGCCGTCAAGAAAGACATCGAACTTACCAAGAATAGGGATCAAAGCGATGCGAAGAGCGCCTGGCTTGAAGAGTTCAAGACCAGGCAAGCAGACCAGATGAGCTGCGATGCGGCAACATACTTCCTCGACGAGGAGAGTGCGGCAGAAGATATGCAGAAAGCGTCCGATGAGGACATTTCCTCGTGGGAAACGCTGCTCGCCATGGAGCTCTGGCTCTTCAAGCCGTACTATCCCTTCGATGACGACTGGAAAGAGCGTCTGAAGGGCGTCAAATACAAGAACGATTATGCAGGGAAGGATTTTCCCAATGCACAAGGCGTCATCGATAAGAAGAAGATCGATGAGGTGAAGAAAGCCTACAAGCGCTTTACAAGCTTGCTTGCCGGTAGCAGAACCAAGACGGCAATTTTTGCAGGGGGCACAGTTGCGATTGGCGTTGCAACAGCAGGCACCGCGTATATTCTTGCCCCGGTCATTGCACCCATGATTGCCGGAGAAGCGGTTGCAGGGCTATCTGGTGCGGCCCTCACCAGTGCGAGCCTTGCCGCCGTCGGCGGCGGATCGCTTGCCGCAGGAGGCCTGGGAACGGCGGGTGGCACGGCGATAATTACCGGTGGAGGCGCTTTGTTAGGCATGGCCACCACAGGCAGTGCTGCACTTATCAGCGGTCTTGGCGAGCATGCAGAGCAATATGCTCTGAACCAGTGCGCACAGTTGCTCACGGTCTGCCAGCAGCTACCTCAGGACAGCAGCTCGACAAGCTCCTTCATACTCCGTGCAAAGGACCAAATCGAGCGAGTACGCGACAAGTGCCTTGAGGACATCGACACTGAGAAGGCAAAAGGCAAAGAGGGCAACCGGAAAGCAGTCAAATCAATGACGAAGGCAGCCAAGTACCTAGAGAGGTGCGCAAAGGAGCTGCAAAAGCTAGCAGACAGCGACGGAAGAGCTCCCGTCGCCCACGGAGACTGCACTCCCGGCCTCAGCTACAAGCGTGATCGTCGGCCAGGTCTCCCACGTTCCGCCGACCTCGAACGATTCGGCGCCGCTCGTCTTAGGAACTGTCGATAATAAGAGGCTCTTCGGGGGTTCGTGTGGGTTGACGCCTCGGCGAAGACGCCAACCTGGCAGCGGCGCCACTCGCTCAGAGCCTGTCTTCCCGACCAAGCGGGAGGGGCCAGCGAGGGGGCGCCGCCGGCACGCCGTGGCGGCTGAGGCGCTCGCGCCACCTGGCGCAGCTCGCGTCGCGATTCGTATCGCGACTCGCGTCGCAACAGTGTACACGAATGCCCCAAAACGGCGACGAGAGGCCATTTCCACCGATCTGTGTACGCTCCTGCGTCCCCACGGTCGCTCGGACGATCCTCGCGTGTCGCAACAGTGTACACAAATGCCCCAAAACGACACCGAGGGGCCATTTTAGCCGATCTGTGTACACTGTTGCGTCGCCGGGGTGGTGACGCAACCACCCACCCACACGAGCTCACGAAGCCTCAGTTTTTGGCGGTAAAATGTCGGTCAAACAAAAACCCCAACCTGTTTTCACAGGTCAGGGCCTATTTTTGTGGTCGCGGGGGGCGGATTTGAACCACCGACCTCCGGGTTATGAGCCCGGCGAGCTACCAGACTGCTCCACCCCGCAGAATCTGGGCGCATCAACTGCGCAGGACGATCACTATATGCCCCGGACCGACCAAAGTCAAACGACCAATGTTTTCATATGTGTTTCTTCACAATTCGCAAGGCCCACGGTCATCTGTGCGCACTATCCTGTTCTGCATTCGCAAGCCCACTTAGGAGAGTCCATGGACCTCGATCTCAGACGTGCGCTCAAGAGCCAGCCCAAGGAGGGCATAGGCGCTCCCCTCTTCCCCCTGACCACGATCTGGGGAGAGAGGCTCCTTGCCGCCACTCCTGGCGACGGCACCGTCCCCTGGCCAGAGCACCCACGCCCGCAGCTTGCCCGCACATCTTGGCAGACGCTCAACGGCTGGTGGGACTACGCCTTCGTCTCGCTCGGCTCGGCCCGAGAAGCACGTAGCTCCTGGCGCAACGCCGCGATGCCCATCTCCTGGAATGGCAAGATCCTCGTGCCCTTCTCGCCAGAGGCCCAGCTCTCGCACGTCGGCCGCCAGCTCAAGCCAAATGAGCTCCTCTGGTACCGACTCTGCTTCGATGCAAGCCGACCCCTGCCGGGGCGCAGGCGCATCCTGCACTTCGAGGGCGTGGACTGGGCCTGCGCGGTCTATCTGAACGGCAAGAGGCTCGCCGAGCACAGGGGTTGCTACCTGCCCTTTGACATAGACGTAACGTCCGCCGTCAAGGACGGAGAGAACACCTTGGCCGTCTGCGTCTTCGACCCAAGCGACACGGGCACGCAGCTTCGCGGCAAGCAGCGACTCGTACGGGCCAACATGTGGTATACGGCTCAGTCCGGCATCTGGCAGAGCGTCTGGATCGAGGACGTCCCCAAAGACCACGTCCGACAACTGCAGGTGAGTGCCAACCCGGACGATGGCACCATCTCGGTCACGGCCCAAGTCAGCAACCCTGGCAGGCGCCTGGTCCTCTCGCTTAAGAGCGACCGGTCGGCGATGGGACCCGTCGCCAAAAAGCACGAGGCGACGGTCAGGCTGCGTGTCCAGGACCCCCAGCTCTGGGAGCCGGACAACCCCCGCCTCTATGATCTCACGCTCGGCTATGGAGAGGATGAGGTCACGAGTTACTGCGCCTTTCGCTCGGTCGCGGTCGAGCCAGACG
>ERZ773063.2198-NODE-2198-length-10755-cov-3.410467_pt1 | contig 10755 bp, 9 predicted proteins | sample MGYA00580625_ERZ773063 | MGnify/ENA primary metagenome ERZ773063 (study PRJEB29015, sample SAMEA2738022) | human oral metagenome | biome: human oral; feature: human-associated habitat; material: dental | place: China | collected 2042 ...
ATATTATATATTAATATAAGGAATTGTTACTATTATCTGCTATAGAGCTATGTTTTAGGGCTTATGAGTTTATAAAGCCATATTATTGCAAGCCTATTCCCGGAATATAAAAATTGCATAAATAAAGCAAGTTTAAGCAACCTGTTTAATAACCCGTGCTAAAACTTGCTTTATTTGTATCTATATCATAAATTCCGACTTATATATCACTTTAATTGATATATTAATCTACTTAAGTAAATTCATAACTGTCTTATATACCAGTTCAGGTGCTACTGTAAATGAATACTTCTTTTCTATTCTCTCGGTGAACTTGTGTGCATCTTTTCCGAAGGCACCTATATCAAGCACCGGTACATCAAGCTCTTGCATATCTTCAAGCGGAAGCTCGTAAAGCTTTCCGAAGCCCGGCATATTTGCCTTAAATGCGGCTATAACCGCAGGATCCTTAGGAGCTGAGCCATAGCTTAAATCTGAAATGTACGGGAAGAACTTTTTGTATACCAGTTTGTAGTCGGACTTTGTGGTATTGACCGCCTCGTCAACCGCATTAAGCAGATTTTTCTCTTTCTCATTCTTTCCTTCTATAAATATATGCGGATAGTACGGAGGGTTGATGTAGGTTATTATTACCGGATTCTTATCCGACCATAGGTTATGCACAAGCTCCACCACCTTCATAGCCTTATCTCTTTGGTCTATGCTTCTGTCTTCAAGGAGTTCATCGGTCAGGCTTTCTATTCTCTTATCAAGCTCTTCTCCCATCTCCGCCTTTACAAGTTTGTAAAGCTCTTCATAACTTAATACCTTGGTCTTAAAAGGAAGCGGCTTATACGGTCTTTTTGCCAATTTACAAAAGCCTTCGTATCTCTCGTTAAGGTCTCTTAATACATTATCAAAACATTCCTTTGCCGCATCCATCATCTTGGCAAGAACCTGATCCGGAGTGCTTGTATGTGTTGCATAGTTGAAGAAAAGATATGCACACTTTGAAGTCTGTACCGAATACTCAGGTTTTAGGTCTCTTTGCTTTAAGGTTATAGGGGGCAATGTTACCTCGCCGTCCGCCACCTCGCAAAACTCGGGATTAAGATTTATTTTTCTTGTAAGCTCCGCTGCAAGCTGGTTGGAGTCAAGCCCCTTAAAGGACTCACCTACATGTGTTTCTTTTCCTACTATATAAAACGTAGGCATAAGCTTTCCGACTGTTCCCACATATACATATTTGTTCTCATCTCCCTCATACTCCGAGGTCATATAGTCTGTATCAAGAAGTGCCAGGTAGTCGTAACCTTCTTCTTTTTTAAGTCTTGCAAGTTCAGGTACCGCACTTAACATACCGCCGGAGTTACCCTCTTCATCACCTACAGCTACATAGATAAGGTTGCCCTCAAATTCTTTTATATTTTTGGAAATGTCTTCCATTATCGCCATGATGATAGCATCTCCTATCTTCATGTCAAAAAGTCCTCTTCCGAATAAGTAGTCTCCCGACTCAAGATCCGCCTTTACTTCAGGCGGAAGTTCCAAAGACTTGAACTTTTCCATAAGTACCTCGGGCTGTCCGGCAAACTCTTTTAAATCTCCGTAATCAGCTATACCTACCGTATCAAAATGCCCAAGCAGTATTACTGTTTTTTTACTTGGAGCTTTCTCTCCCTTCAATATTGCAACGACATTCTTCCTATTTAAAAGGGGATCATTCTTAAAGGGTACATACTTTAAATTCTCAGGATGCTTCTTCCAATAATCCATTTCTGAAAATATAGCATGTATTCTTTCGACAACCGCTACCTCTCCTGCCGTATCCACTACACTTATATGTGATGTAAGGTCAAGGGCTATCTCCTCGACCCTCTTTGATACTTCTTTGTTCATTCTTTCTCCTCTCAAAGCTTATATAGGTTATTTATCAGTTTTTTATTAAGTTTTATTTTTAGATTTTTCTTGCCTTCTTATCTTCCATATCTGCCATATAGTACTTACCCGGAGTGTTAAAGAACTCTTTGACCTTCGCAGCTACATCCGGAGCCATCATTATTACGGCTATCATATTAGGTATAATTACAAGTGCAAGGAAGAAGTCGGTCAGTGAATAAAGCACACTTAAGTCTACGAATATTCCAGCTCCTGCAAGCACTGCCGCTACGTATACAAACTTCCATATATTTGCAAACTTCTCTCCGAATAAGAACTCCGCCTGTCTTTGCCCGTAAAATACTATAACTATAATTGTTGATAATACGAAAAGGAATACGCAAATAGTAACTACAACATCTCCTGCAACTCCGAATATAGAAGAGAATGCCATAGACGGTACTGCACCTATATTCTTTGAGCTGATGCCGGCATCCTTCCACATACCTGTTGAAAGTACGCAAAGTGCGGTAATAGTACATACTATAAGTGTGTCCACAGTTACTTCAAACACACCCCAAAGTCCCTGTCTTACAGGGTGGTCGGTATTGGCTGTTGCATGTGCTATAGGTGAAGTTCCCATACCCGCTTCGTTTGAATACACTCCACGAGCCGCACCCCATCTGAGTGCCATAGCCGTTCCCGCTCCTGCAAATCCGCCTACTGCTGCAGTTCCGGTAAATGCTCCCTTGAAGATGCTTACTATTACAGCAGGTATAGCAGCTGCATTTACAAATATTACCACCAATGCTCCGAGTATGTATACACAAGCCATAATAGGAACCAAGTTGTCGGTAACTTTTACCAGGGTCTTAAATCCGCCTATAGCAACAATTAATACTATAACGAAAATAATTCCGGCTCCTACATAAGGATGCACATTAAGTGTACTTAAGTTGTCTATAGCTGAAGCTGATTGTGCACCTATTGACGGTATTATCTCAACCATTAACCAGAATGCAAACCATAAACCTAAGAATTTTCCAAGTCCTTCCATCTTGTTCTTGGCAAATCCTTTTTGTATGTAGTAGAAAGGTCCGCCTACATACTCACCCTTGCTGTCTTTTTCTCTATACTCGACACCAAGTACTATCTCGGCAAACTTGGTACCGCAACCTATCAGTGCAAGTACCCACATCCAGAATATAGCTCCCGGTCCTCCAAGGGCTATAGCCACAGGCACACCTACTATGTTGGAAGCACCTATACTTGATGCAAGTGCTGCCATAGCTGCCGAAAACGGCGATACTTCATTAGGGTTCTCAGGCTTTTTCAGCATTTTGCCGAAAGTCTGTGAACAGATGTAGGGAAACTTTGTAATCTGCAAGAAACCTATACGCAGGGTAATATATACACCGCCGCCGCCGATAAGTATAAGTATAGGTATTCCCCAGAACCAGTCTGCAAAGCCTACCAAGTAGCCTATAATACTATTAATCACACCCATAATATTCTCCTCTCATATACATATGTGATAAGTATATATTTAATTTTGTCTGATTGCAGCATATTCCTTAGTGTAATTCAACAATTTTATTTATGTTTTTTTCATCTTTAATATGGAAATTTAACATTTATTATATTAAGATAATCAAGATGGCATTGTTAATAATTTGTCTTGGTGTTTAATTGTTGCGATATTCTGATTTGTCGGGGAGTTGCAACATAAACAGTAGCCGGATTAAGCAGCTATGCTACTCATTGAGTATGTATACCATCTCATGCCAGCTTTCGCCGCCCCATGTGGAGTTCGCCTGTCCAAGGTCTGTGTAACCCATTTTCTTATACATCTCAACCAAGTGCTCAAGGCAGGTAAGTATAAGCTTTTTTCTGCCCTTTTTAGTCTCTCTTTCTACATAGGTGCTCATAATCTCCCTAGCCAAGTTCTTACCCCTATGCTCTGGCAAAACATCAAGTCCAAGCAGCATAATGTTCTTTCCGTCAGGCTTATTCATTTTGGAATCTTTAAAAAACTCATCCCTGAAACTTTCTTCATCTGTTGCCAAACCGTTCAAAAATCCCGCAAGTCTTCCTGTACTCTTGTCAACTGCCACAAGGAAAAGCTCAGGAGTTTCTGCCACTCTGGCTCTTATCTGCTCGGCTGAGCAGGCTTCGTTAGGAGGAAAGCAGGTCTTTTCTATGTGTGCCGCCTGCTTGGCCTCATCAGCTCTTATGCTGCGCAGCTCATAACCCGATGCTAAAACTTTGATATCTTCTCTTTTATCCATGTCTATCTTATTCCTTCTATATTAGTAGTAGTTTTTAAGACCCTCTCAGGGGTATTTATATTTCTTCTTTACTTTTTACTTGCTCTGTTTATAAGTTCAGCTCTATATATCATCCTTGCCATAAGCAGTAAAATCCGCATGAGGCATCTGCTCAAGTATCTTGGCTTTTATATCCGACTTTGTATAAAAAGTACTTAGCTTTCCTTTATCATACTTATTAAAACCGCTATCAGAAGTTGAGTTTTCTAAAAGCTCTGTAAAATACTGTTCCCAACTCATATACTTAACACTGTCCGCATAGTTTTGTGTTTCATTAAGTTTATCTGAATTTACATTTTTACCTATGACACCTGAACTTAAAATCATCCATTCAAAGGACTCCGGTAAGAATATAGCCAACTTGCCATGGCTAAGTTCTTGTCGTTTAACAAACCCTTCCATTTCCGCTCCGATTGCCGCACCGTCTGCCACAATAATTACATTGTCTTCTTCATACTGTTGCAAAACTTTGCTGATACCTGATTTCCCTTTGGCAGATACACAGATGATTCCTGCACTTTCTGCCACATTTGAAAAAAATTGAAAACCTGCCCCGCTATCCTCTGTAATAATCACATTCAGCTGAAATGGAAATCTATCGGGATCAGGATTATCATAAAATCTATCTATATGTTTGTATTCTTTTTCAAAACTCTTCTTCTTTCCGCTGCCTTTAATGTGATAGACTTCCTCTGCACTATAGGGAAGTTGAGCAAGATAAGTCCTTGTAATAATGAGAAAATAATTATCGCTCCCCTTCACTTTCCTTGCAAAGTCTTGAGATGATATAAAGTTACTTCCTTCATCTACCACTACTATGGATTTACTTAATTCTTCAAGCTGCTGCTCCCAATCCTTTCCCTCCAAAACCACTATATTGTTATTACAGGAAATGCTTACACCGCTATCTTTTCTACCGAAATTATTATAATCTTTGATCATATCATATAATGTGGTTTTACCGGTTCCGCTGTCACCTCTGAGAATTGTAATATTTCGTTTAAGTGTAAAATTATAGCTATTTCTCTTATTTTTTACTTTAATATTTATAGCTCCTATCATTGTACCTTAGCTCCTTTAAGATACTTGTCCGCAGCGTTTAAAAATTCCTTCATATTGTGAACTACCAGCTTTCTGTCATTAAGAATACGGATATTAAATTCTTTTTTACCAAAATCCATTATATGGTATAAAGCTATGGTAAAATTCCTCTCTTCTCCAAGTTTTAGAATCCACTTCGCACAGTTATCCCCACAATTCGATGCATTAAATATTTTACCCGGCTCATTCTTCATGAGAATAAGAGCTTTCACCCCTCCGGATAGTTTGTCCGGAGGGATTTGCCCAAGAACCGGACTTTGGATGGTATGGGCATCTAAAACCTCCGATCTGTCAATATCTTTAATTACGGTTTTGGCAAATTCATCTATAAGCCAACTATCCTCATACCTATTTTTAAAATATACGGATGTGTTATATATTACACTATCCCTATCACCAAACCATACTCTAAGCATAACTTTCACCTTCCCGTCATACAATAAAGTCTTTATAAAAATAAACCTATATTCCGATTTAGAAGAACCTTACCAAATCTTAATATGCAGTTGACCTATCAGTAATGTGGTACTTCCATAGTATTTACTTTAAAATATCCACCTGTCCAAATCTCTTTTCCTTTGCCAGTGTAACATACACAGCTGCTTTTGTCGACTGTAGGCAGGGTCTGCACCTTTATCTAATGCTTTTACCGGTTTCATACATGTATTTTTTTATCTACTTTAAGTCCGCTCTACAGATAATTGGCGGCTAAATAAAATAAGCCGCCTTTAAAAGTTTATAAACCATTAAAGGCGGCTCGGGGGTAATATTATGACTTTTTCTTATTCAAGAAAATGTCAGATATATTTTTCCATAGCATAAATAATATTAATACTGCTCCTACATATCCATTTAATACATATGCATAATTAACTAAAGCTCTGAACGGTAAGAACAATCCTACTACCAGTCCGACCAATCCAAGCACTACTGTAAGTATCTTGAATGTACCTGTCCCCTCTTTTGAAAATCTTACAACAGGATTATAAAGAAGAGGAACCGCTGTCGTATAAATTCCGGCAAATACTACGATTGAGAATATAGCTGAAAACGGCTTCCAAATCTTTAACGCAAGTATAAGATTCGGTATATCCGCATTCCATACATAAGTACCGTTCTCTCCGGTATTGATATTGGATATTTGCGCAAAAGAAACAATTACTATCGCAACACATATCGCTATTGTTCCTGCAAGTATTCCGTAATTCAAATCCTTCTTATTATTCTTTGCACCGAGAGCGGAAGTAAAGCTGGCAAACCAAAGTAATACAAAGCCGGCATAAGACAGACCGGAAATCAACCAGTTAGCACCTGCATTTTTTATAGTATTCGCAGCATCCGAACCTATAAAACTTCCACTTGCTATTATACTAAGCCCTTCTCCTATATTCTTGGCATCTCTTATACAGGTTACAAGACCTATAAATATACAAAGAATAACTATGACAGGACCTACAAGACCTATAGCATCTACCAGAGAACTAAGCCCTCCTATAACTGTTACAATAGTTATTACAGTCAAAATCACAGCTCCTGCCCACAAAGGCAAATTATACTGCTGCTTTATGGTAGATGCAGCTCCTCCTACCATTACCCAAAATGACATATAACAAAATATGGTAGAATAATAATCACAAAATGTACCTATGTACTTACCGCAATAAAATTTATAAACATCATTGCCTTTTTCAAACCTTTGTTCAGCTCCGGCTTTAGCAAAATTAAAGTTGTAGTAAAGAAATGCTACCATAAACACAAGCAATACAAGTAAATTCTGCGCACCGTATGCAGTGTAATATTGTACTATTTCTTGACCTGTGGCAAAACCTGAACCTATTGTAAATGCAATAATTGCCCCCGCAAGGATCAAGACTCTTTTCAAATTCAAAGTATTAGTGTCATTAGCCATCTTTACTTCCCCCTTATAAGGTTTTTTTTAGAAATCGTCCTTTTCAAATACCGTTTGCTCTGTAACAGGTGTCTGTAAAGCCTTCAATGCTCTCTTCACCATACGCTCACGAATTTTTTTGGAGTCAACCTCACCCTGTGTAGGATCACCAAGCGGATAAGGGATACCAACACCGGGTATAATTCTATTGGCACCTATTGTAAGTGAAATAGGAACGACTGTAGCCATGTGAACTACCGGAATACCGTACTTCTCTATACCTTTTACCATTGTTGCACCGCAACGAGTACAGGTACCTCAAGTACTTACCAGTATAACGCCGTCAACATGATCATCTATAAGGGTCTTTCCTATGTCGGAACCGAACTTAGCTGCAGAACCTGTAGCTGTACCGGTACCGGTTGTTGTAAAGAATGTATTGTAAAGTTCTCCGAATTCTCCTGCCTTTTCAAACTCCCTCATTACATCCAAAGGAACAACAAGGTTAGGATTTTCCATAACGAACTGTCTATCATAACCACCGTGTATGGTAGTAAAGTCCTTAGGAGAAAGCTCCTGCATTCCTTCTATGCTGTAACTTCCGTACTTTGTGGCATTACTTGACTCAATATGATCCGGATTACCTGTAGGAACTATACCTCCTGAGGTAACTAAGGCTATCTTTGCCTTCTTAATATCTTCTATAGGTTTTGCAGGTTCAACTCTGTCAAACTTAGGCATAGGAAGGTCTGTCTTAAACTCTTCTCCCTTAAGTTTTTTAACAAGCATCTTAATAGCTCTTTCAGAAGCTCTCTCCTTAGCAAAGTAGTTAACTCTTATACCTCTTTCATGGTAACCTTCAATATCAGGTCCTAAGATTTCTTCATGCTTTGCAAGCTTTTCTATTAAGGGACACAGAACCTTTACTACATCTCTCATACTTGCGGCGGAATTACCGGTCTTAACTATGATAAGATCCTTACGGAACATATCAACTCCGGGATTTTCTTCATAAGCAGCTGTGATAACCGGTATTCCGAGTCTTTCTTCTACAGCTTTTGCAATAGCTTCCGATACTTCTTTTGATTTTCCTAATCCGTGTCCTACTACACCGTTTTCATCACCTACTACTACGATAGCAGAGAATCCAAAAGCGCGGCCACCCTTCGTTACTTGCCGGTCCTGCAACAAAAACATCAGGCTCGTACTTCTTGATCATTTCAACAAGAGTATCGGTTGCCTCTTCCAGGTTCTCGCCATAGTAGTTGTCTCCGCAGATTGCGGTTGCAACAATGTCGAAATCATCACCTAAACCGCTTTTAATAGCCATACCGGGCCCTATAACTTCTTCTCTTATCTCAGGCTTATGATCCGCCTTCTCTTCTCCGCCTATTCCGGCAAAGAACTGATTCAAATAATGTACTACTTTATACTTAGCCATTATAATACCCCCTTATTTTAATAACCTCTTGCTGCCAGATGGTTATATCCGTTTGCTATAGTTGAAGCTATGATGATCTGAATCTCCGCCTCAAATGAACCGTCAGGATTTACACAACCTGCCCAACCGCCTATTTGACTCTCAATATAATCCATAGTGCCGATTACTCTGTCCATAGCAGGGAAGTTCAAGGTCATATTTCCTTGTCCGCAAGAAGCAAGTGCTGTAGCCTCTTCGCATACATCCGCAAGTGACTGTGATTTACCGTCTTTTCCCGGGAACTCATCTGTAATAAGAACTACCTTAACTCCCTTTCTCTCAACCTTTTTACAATTCATCATAAGATCCGTATCAGGGTTACCATAGCCCTCCTCAGTTATCAGAACTCCGTCAAGTCCCATATACTCAGCTAATTTAGCGACCATATCCGAATGTCTTTCCTTATCTGCAAGGAATACATTCTCATTGGTAAGTATAACACCCATAAAGTTGATATCCTTACCATGATGCTTGTAACAATCTTCGATAACAGGATTGTGTAAGTGATGGAAGGTGGTAACCTTATCACAAGGTGCAACACAGTTACCTGACACTATAGCTCCATCCATTATTTCGGTAGGATACATAAAGGTAGGAACCATTTGCTTTGCGTCTACACCATAGTAATAGGTGTCATGCAAAAGTCCCTGTGACTGTAACATATGTATGTAACCTACTTTAGGAAGATCGGGATACATTGCCGCCTGCTCAAACAAAGGCTTTGTCTCATATACTTCCAATACATCAGGCTCAAGGTTTCTTGCTGTTTCACCAAGGTATGCCGCAACCTTTAATCCTGCCAGACGCCCGGCTTTCTCATAAGTATGGGTCTCAAGTCCCTCCTTAGGCTCTATAACCACACAAAGGTTTACAGTCTTTGAAAACGGGCAGTAATCCGCAGCTACACCGCTCATATCTATTACACCCTCTTGGAAACCTACGATCCTTCCTACAGTGATTACACAGCAGCCTTCCAAAGCATGTGTTCTTCCTTCGCCAACTCCGGGAGATACCTTACCTGTAACTCCGGGGAACATCTCGCCTCCGCTTACCTTTACACGAGGCTCAATAACATCCTTTACCGGAGTTATACGAGTACTCTCTCCAGGTTTTGCAATTTCAAGCTTACAACCGATAAGCTTGTCATCCTCCAAAACCAACTTCTCAACCTCTTCTTTATTTACATAAAGAACATGGTTTTCTACATAAGTTCTTTCTGAAAATTGGATATCATCAATCTTGATTTTTCCCAGCTCCAATTTCATATTATAGCCCTCCTTTGTAATCGCGATAACTTTTGTTCCATAAAAAAGAAGTTCCCTTAAAACCTCCTCTTTCTTCGATTATATATAGGTATTTTTATAAATACAAGCTTATCCTGGTTTATTTTTTCAGAGGATGGTATATTGATTTTCATCTGTGACTTCTACCTTAGTAAGTTATCACGATAATATATACAAGAATTCAGTCTAAATATGCAGAATTTTTGTAAACTTGTACTATAATAAATAGACAATATAATGAGTTAATTTATATATTCATTAAATCTCTAAATAAATACAAAAAAGGCTTGAAAATAAGTTTTTTGCAACATATTTTCAAACCTTTTATTGTTTATTTGTTCTTTTTAATACTTTATTTTTCTTTTTAATACTTTTCTTTTCTTTTTAGCACTTCCCTGTAGCTTGTATACCCTTGCAAATTGTCTGCAAGCGCAAATACTATCCTTTCGGTATCTTCAACAAATTTCCAAACATAGTCATTAAGACTTTCTTCATTAACACCTTTATCCATAAGGTTCTTAAAATAACCCATATACAAAAAACACACCATGCGATTCAAAACAAGCGCCTTTTCTTCACTTATCACACCGGCTTTTATGCAGACCTTGCATACCTCATAGTCTCTGCCCAAAAAGTCGGGGTTTCTGAGCATGGTCCTAAAAAGCGGTATGGAGGTCCTTATCTCTTCCGGGAACATATCATAAAACTCTACTATGGCTTTGTCAAGTTCTATATCTTTTTTCGTTAAAAACAGTAAATTATATGATATAGGCTTTCTGAACGCTTCCATTGCGTAGCAGTACCATATTCCCACATATT
>ERZ773063.2201-NODE-2201-length-10746-cov-2.596951_pt1 | contig 10746 bp, 11 predicted proteins | sample MGYA00580625_ERZ773063 | MGnify/ENA primary metagenome ERZ773063 (study PRJEB29015, sample SAMEA2738022) | human oral metagenome | biome: human oral; feature: human-associated habitat; material: dental | place: China | collected 2042 ...
GCGTTACGTATTTAGCTAACTCGGAGTATGTCTTTAATTTACCGTAATAATTCATCCCTCATCCTTTCTATAATATTCTTTTATCAATATTTCGTCACAATACCTAAGATCGCTAGTTAAATTTTCTCCTCCGCACATCATGGCAGCGCCTCCGCTTTGAACGCCTAAAGATTCAAGGATATAGTTTACCAGACCTATTATGGAGTATGTCCTGGGCACATAATCTCTAGCATATATGTTGCCTGCCAAAATTTTACCGTTTTTGATGTCTTGTATATAGGAACTATAGTAAAATTTACCTCTTCCATTATCCATATTAGGCTGATTTAGACATATGTTTTGTCCCCAAGAGTCTATACAAGGCACAAAAGCATACCTTGATACCTCCTCTTTCGCTATCTTCTTCCTAGCTATACATTTATCTTTAAAGATAGGAGCGAATTGATCTACCTTCTCTTTTGTTAAAATTAAGCTGAATTGTATATCGTCTATACAAGCTTTTACTTTATTCGTAGCGTGGATTTTTGGATTATTTTTACATCGCTGATTTGCGATTTGTATGATATTTTCAAGCACTTCCCTTTGATTATCGGGATATTTACTTACATTATAGTCGTAAAACGATAGTTCGGTGTCTTTATACGTTTTTGGATTTGAGTGATATTTGATATACATGCTATACATCTCATCAAAAGTTATTATTTTATTATTCACTAAATAAATTTTCATAAAATCTTTTAGGCTCATGGCGCAATATTTGGAACTATTTTTATCAGCGTAAATTCTAAAATATTTGCTAGAGCCGCCATCTTTGTCATTTGCTATATCGAAATTTCTATTCTCATTACCTTCTTTATAGTCAAAATACAATCCGCTTTGTAAAAATAACTCAAACTTATCAAGGTACTCTCTAAAAGAATACTTCGTTACGGCAAGTAAAAGTCCTGGTATATCGTCCTTCCTTTCACCAATATAAAACCCTTTTGGGTGAATGTCGTTATAAACCGTTATTTTCGCATATTTGGAAGCATCACTTGTAAACATCACGCCAACAAGTAGATCATGGCCACAAAATACAAATGCCCAAACGATGAAAAATACAACCCTTTTCCAAAGGCCTTTGAGCTTTCTTAGGCCCAAGAACAAAACGACTAATGCAACGCTTATGATAAGGAAGATGATTAGCGCAAACACAAAGGTATCCTTGAATAATTTCTTATATATTTAGTCATCGCTGAATGAAATAATGTACATGATATTTTGATAAAAACCTTTCAACAAGTTTTGTGCTAATATTATAATTTGGATATTTATATTTCCAATACCTATGATAACATCTACTCCTACATCTACCCGGACTTTAGTTCCACGGAAGGCTAGCACATAGTTACCGCTTCCTTTAAATTCGCCGTTACCGTTCGTTTCTCCTCTTTCAAGCAAAAGCGCCTGCATATCTGTCCGTTTGTCGACGTAGTCGATGACTCGATATTTGGAATTTAGTTTATATATTTTTTCTTTGTCCTCAAAATCTGGTATAATATCCCCTATATCGTATCCATCGTCCCCGCCAAGCTTTTTATATGCTAACTGAGCCAATTTTCCCATTTCTGTAATAATTTGCTCTTCTGCTCTCATCCTACTCTCCTTTAAAGTGATCTACAAATCTTCTATCAAAATTAGGCAAAGCGTATCTTTCAATTAGATACATTTTAGGAAAAGTTCTTGATACTATTGCAATAATTTTTTCTTCACATATAAAACGACCGGTAAAAGTACCTGACGCATCGATATCTAGCATTCTTTTTAGCATAAAATATCTCTGCTGAAAAGCAATGGTTTCATTTGTTTTATTGTCTATGATTCTCATTGTGTCGGAGTGAAAGTATTTAGAGGCGAACCAATTTAAATTTACCTTGTCATATAGAACGGTATAGTTCATCTTAGGCATCTTGTCTTTCGTAGTTATGATTTTATTCTAGTCGATTATTTTTATGATTCTAGCTCTGATATCATCATAATGCGACGTCTTATCTTCTAGCTCTTGCTTGACCTCTTTTACTATTTTGTCGTATTCATCTTGATTTTTCTCGTAATGATATATGGCTACGTTTCCGTCGGGTAAATTTAAAACCAAAGTTTTTAGATGAATGCCGTCAAGGTAGTTATTCATCATATATTCTATATCTTGCTCGTTAAATCCGTTAAAAATATTATCCTCAAAGTATATACTCTCCGGATACTCTACCGTCTCCTTTATAAAAGCCTTTGGAGCGGTAGCGCAGTAATATACCCCAAGTATGTTTGTGATGATGATGTCGTAAGTAGGGATCAGGAATAATACGACCGCTACAATGCCTCTGATCCAATTTTTCTTAATATATTTTACGGTAATAAGCATAATGATAGCGCTAACGGCTATATAAGGAATAATGTAGAAAAATAGTATTATCATCCCCATAGCATCTCAAGCCTCTTCTCATTCATATTGTCCTCTGCCAAACCGCCTATTTAGAAGTCTAAATTTAAACCTCGGCTAAATTTCAGAGCTTTCCTTGCGCGCCTTTATAGACGTTTTTCACGTCGTAAACCAGCGAGCCCGCGTAATCAAGCTCGAAAAACTGCTTATGCGCTACGGCGATTACGACGCAGTCAAATTTGCGCAAGTCGGGCTTTTGCAGCAGATCGATGTCGTAGTATCTCTTGGCGTCGGCGGCGCTCGCCCAAGGATCATAGACGCTTACCTCGCAGCCGAAATTTTTAAGCTCGTTTATCATATCCACGACGCGCGTATTGCGGGTGTCGGGGCAGTTTTCTTTAAACGTAAGCCCCAAGATCAAGACCTTCGCGCCCTTTACCTTTTCGTCGTATTTTATCATCATCTTAACGACCTCCGTAGCGACGTAACTTCCCATATTATCGTTGATACGGCGGCTTGAGAGGATGATTTCGGGGTGATAGCCCACCTCGGTCGCCTTCTGCGCCAGATAGTACGGATCGATGCCGATACAGTGTCCGCCCACGAGCCCCGGACGGAAGCTTAAGAAATTCCACTTCGTAGCCGCCGCGTCGATGACGTCGTTGGTGTTGATACCGAGCTTGCCGAACAGGATCGCAAGCTCGTTGATAAAGCCGATGTTGATGTCGCGTTGGGTGTTTTCGATCACCTTCGCGGCCTCGGCGACCTTGATACTGCTAGCGCGAAAGGTGCCGTTTTGAAGTATGCTAAGATAGACGCTATCTACGACATCCAAAGCCTCCGGGGTACTTGCCGAGACGATCTTTTTGATCTTCGTGACGGTGTGAATTTTATCGCCCGGATTGATCCGCTCGGGCGAATATCCGCAGAAAAAATCGCGGTTAAATTTAAGCCCGCTTACGCGCTGCAACACCGGCACGCAGTCCTCCTCCGTAGCGCCCGGATAGACGGTGCTTTCATACACGACGATGTCGCCCTTTTTAAGCACGGCTCCGACGCTTTCGCTGGCCTTGATTAGCGGCGTGAGATCGGGGCGATTTAGCCTATCTACGGGCGTTGGCACGCACACGATGTAAAAATTGCTCCGCCTCATATCATCTAGCTTTGCGCTAAATTTAAGCCCGTTTTGAATCGCCGCGGCAAGCTCCTCGTCGCTAAGCTCCAGAGTGCGATCGTGCCCGCCGCGCAGCTCCTCTATGCGCTCTTGCGAGACGTCAAAGCCCACAACCTCGTGTTTTGCCGCAAACGCCGCCGCCAAAGGAAGCCCCACGTAGCCAAGTCCGATTATCGCTATTTTCATTTTTCCCTCATTTGCTTTCATATTTTCCTCTTTTCTTTGCGTTAAATTTCATCGTTAATTCCGCAGCCAAACTCGCTAAATTTCATGCTCGCATTGCGCGTCTTAAAATTTAACGCTGCAAGCTCGCTCGCCGTTTTACTTGCGTTACTTGCGCGACGACAAATTTAAAATTTTGTCTTGACGCGGAATTTTACGCCACGTAGAATTCCGCGTCGCGATAGAATTTCATCTTCGTGCCGTTAAAATTTACGCCACGAAATTCTATGCCGCCAAAATTCCGCGCCGTAAAATTTAAACGCCGCTGAATTTCACGAAGCCGCGTCGCATTGCGTAAAATTTCGACGCCGTAATGCAAGCCGCAAAATTGTAAAAAACCTCACGAAATTTAGCAAATTTAATCTTTAATTTCAACTGCCTCATCCTTGATTTCGACCTTTTGCGTGGCGTTTGCGTCGGCTGCGGGCTTTAGATAGCCCTCCTCTATCAAAATTCCTACCGCTCGCTTAAAGATCGGCAGCGCATTTTGAGCGGCGTAGTAGCTGCCCCTTTTAGGCTCGCGCACCAAAACGCCGATCGTGTAGCTGGTGTCCGCGTCGTTGGCAAAGCCAAAAAACGAGCTGTTATAGGCGCTCGAATAGCCGCCTCCCTTGGCGATGCGCGCAGTGCCCGTCTTGCCGCCGATTTGCAGCCCCGCTACCCGCCCTTTGCGCCCCGTGCCGCTCTCGACCGTTTTAATTAAAATTCCTTTTATTACGTCAGCGGTAGGTTTAGAGATGACCTGATGGGTTTCGCTTTCGTTAACGGTGTAAGTTTTGCCGTTATTTTCTAAATTTTCCACTAGGCGCGGGCTAATCATGACGCCACCGTTGTTAAAGACGGTATAGGCATTGAGCATCTGAAGGAAGGTCATCTGCGCGCCGTAGCCGTAGCTGATCGTGGCTTTGTAAATTTTATTATTCAGGCTTTTGATACTAGGTATATTTCCGCTTTGCTCATACGGCAGATCGATACCCGTTTTTTGCGACATACCGAAGTTCATCAGCCCGTCATAAATAGCCTGCCCCTCCAGCCGCTCTGAAATTTTAATCATTCCAATATTTGAGCTGTGGATGATGATCTCCTCGCCGCTCATCTGCTTAGCCGGGTGCGTGTCGCGGATCGTGCGAGTACCAAGCTTATAGCTGCCGTTATAGGTATTAATGATCTCGCCCGGTTTGACGGCTTTGGCATCATAGGCGATTGCGAAAATTATCGGCTTCATAATCGAGCCCACTTCGTAGGCGTATTCGCTCGCGGTAAAATTTAAATTCTTAAGATCGTTTTTCGTGATGTTTGAGGGATCATAGCGAGCGTTGGTCGCAAGAGATAAAATTTTGCCCGTTTTGGAGTTCATAATGCCCACAACGATTTCTCGCGCATCGTAATTATCAGCGCCCTCATCGCTTAGGCGCTCTATCTTTCTTTGCAGCGTTAGTGGCACGCTTAGGCGGACATTGTAGCCGTCGATCCTGCCCGTTTTTTTGCTGCTACGCTCTAGGATGATGTTGCCGCCGATATCGCGCGGGCCGATGATAAACTCATCTCTAACCGGCGCTAGATAATACTCGTAGTATTTCTCGATCCCTTTGATGCCGCTAACCTTGGTGATACCATCAACCTCTTTTTTATTGATATAGCCGATTAACGGAGTGAGCGAATCGCCGACATTGTAGCTGCGCTTCTCGCCGCTTTCGGTCACGCTCATGCGGATAGGCGGATTTAACCTGCCGTTTGAGCCTATGAAGCTGACAAAGACCTTTTTTAAATTTAGCTTATATGCAAGCTCTTTTAGATGCACTGCGGTTTTGGCGTCGATCTTATACGATAGCACGGTCGTGCCGCCAGAGCCCTCGATCGCGCTTTTGACGCGCTTTTCACTATCGCCCGTGTAGATGCAATAAAGCCGCACGAAAAGATCAAGCTTGTTTTTATCGATGCTGCGCGCATCGACGCTAACTTTGTAGAGTTTGACGGAATTTGCCGCGACATAATTATCTTTTGCGATTATCGCGCCACGGATCGCGCTGTTGGTTTCATTGACATCCAGGCGCGGTAGCTTGCGCTCAGTGCTGCCCCAAAAATATAAAATCGCCAAAAATACGAAAAGCGCCGCCGGCACGAATATAAACATCACGATAATCATACCAACCGAGGAGCTTTTATCTCTTTGCCACATCTTATTTCTTTAAAATTCTAAATTCCGCGCATTTTTTACGCTGCTGCATCTCAAGCTTTGACTCAATGCTGCGCTCCGCGCGGAACTTTAAGATCCGCAAAGCGCTCAAAGCCGCTATCTTGCGCACTAAGCTCAGCAAATAGAGCGAGAAATTCCGCTCGCGGCATCTCTTTAGCACCCATAAATTTCAGATGCTCGTTCATAATCTGACAATCGATTAGAAAGCCGAAATTTGCAAGCACCTCACAAAGCCTAATCAGCGCGACTTTCGAAGCGTTGCTCTTTAGGCTCAGCATACTCTCGCCGCAAAACACACGCCCAAAAATTAGCCCGTATAGCCCACCCACAAGCTCGCCATTTTCGTATGTCTCGACGCTGTGAGCGTAGCCGTCTGCTGCCAAACGCGAGTAAGCCTGCACGATCTGCTCGCTGATCCACGTGCCGTCGCTCTCTTTTTTTCGTACGTCTTTGCAGCGCTCGATGAAGCCCTTAAAATTCGCGTCAAATTTCACTTCATATCGCTTAAGATAGGGCTTGATGGACTTTTGCACACGCACTTCACGCGGATCAAGCACTGCGCGCGGATCGGGCGACCACCATAAAATCGGCTCATCCTCGCTAAACCACGGAAATATCCCTGCGCTATAAGCGCTAAGCAAGCAATCCTCGCTCAGATCGCCGCCGCTTGCAAGTGGCGCAAAATCGGGCGCATCCATAGGATCTGGAAAATCGTAAAACCGAGCCATTATTTAACGACACTGCTTTGAGCTAGTGCGGGTTGCTTTTTTTCTATCTGCGGCAAAGGCGTAGAAGCAAAGCTAAAGCTTAGCTCGCCGTCTTTTACGCTCACGCTAACTAAGCCGCCCTCCTGCAGCGCGCCAAAAAGCAGCTCACCGCTTATATGATCGCTTATCTGCGAGCTGATTTCGCGCTTTAAATTTCGCGCGCCAAACTCGTCCGAATAGCCGCGCGAGATAATCAAATCTTTTGCTTCCTTGTTTAGACTAATCTTTACGTTTTTTAGCTGCGACTCTAGCTCGCCGATAGTTTTATCCACGATCTTTTCTAAAATTTCGCCGCTTAAGCGGTTAAAATTTATGATTTTATCGATACGATTGCGAAATTCTGGCGCAAAAAAGCTTCTTATAGCGCTATCTACTTTATAGCTCTCATCTTTTGTAAATCCAACTTGCGGCGCTTCTTTCGTGCCTAAATTCGACGTCATTATTATGATTGTATTTTTAAAATCGGTCGTAACGCCGTTGTTATCGGTAAGACTTGCGTTATCGAAAATTCCTAAAAAAATATTCGTCATGCTAGGATGAGCTTTTTCTACCTCATCAAATAAAATGACGCTGTAAGGGTGCTTTTTGATGTTATTCGTTAAAATTCCGCCATTTTCAAAGCCCACGTATCCGGGAGGTGCGCCGATGAGCCTAGAGACGCTGTGAGCTTCCATATATTCGCTCATATCATAGCGCTCAAAATGCACTCCAAGCTGCGCGGCTAAGACCTTAGCTAGCTCACTTTTGCCCACGCCGCTGCTACCTGCGAACAAAAATACCCCGATCGGAGAGCTTGCACCTCCAAGCCCGGCATAAGAGCGCAAAAGTGCCTTGCAAAGGCTGCTAACCGCCTCATCTTGACCGAAAATTTCGCGCTTGATATTAGCTTCCAGATTTTTTAGTACTTGTTTATTATCGACACTACTGCTTAAATTTGCGATATTCGCGCTAATCGAAAGCGTATTTACCAAATCGTCCTTACTGATTTCAAGCGGAGCTTCGTGCGGCTTAAACGCAAAGCTCGCACCCACCTCATCGATGAGATCAATGGCGCTGTCGGGAAGGAATTTATCACTTTGATATTTTTTAGCAAGCGTTACGCTATCTCGCAAAATTTCGTCGCTAAATTTCACGCCGTGAAATTCCTCATATTTTTTGGCTACGCCTTTTAAAATTTCGACGCTATCGTCAATGCTAGGCTCGCTTACATCGATCTTGCAAAACCTGCGGCTAAGCGCTTTATCCTGCGAAAACGAGCGGTATTCGCCGTATGTAGTAGCGCCGATGACCGATAGCTCGCCGCTTGCAAGCGAAGGTTTTAGGATGTTTGACATATCAAGCTCGTTGCGATTGCCCGTGCCTGCGCCAACGATCGTGTGAATTTCATCGATAAATAAAATCGCGTTTTGATTGGCGCTAAACTCGTCTATGAGATCCTTTAGCCTCTCTTCAAACTCCCCGCGCAGCGTAGTTCCTGCGATTAGCGCGCCAGCATCAAGGGCGTAAATCACCTTGTTTTTTAGCTTTTCTGGCACTTCGCCGCGGACGATTTTTAGCGCGATACCCTCGATGATCGCGGTTTTACCAACTCCCGCTTCGCCCACTAAGATCGGATTGTTTTTTTTGCGGCGACAGAGGGTTTGCAGCGTCTTTTCGATCTCTTTTTCGCGTCCGATGAGTGGATCGATCTTACCTTCAAGCGCGATTTTATTGAGGTTTGCTGTATAAAGCGAGCTAGGCGAATCCTTTTTAATATCGCGCTCGTTTATGGCGTCCTTTTCGCCCTCAAACGCAGGCTCAAATTCCGTATTCTGCCACTGCCTGCGGCTTTCGTCGTAATTCATCGCATGCGTGATATCATCGATATCGTATGAGTTTAGCTTAATCGCTGCGGCTTCATCGCGAGAAACGACCTCATCACGGTGATCGAAAGCGGATTTGTACTTTCGCACGATGAGCTCAAAAATCGCGGCATTGATACCGTAGTGATTTAAAATTTTAGTGCAGTCGTTTTCCTTATCATTTAAAATTTTAAGCATAAAATCAAGCTCGTTTTTAGGCTCTTTAGCGTTATTTAATTCAGTATAGAACTGCTTAAATTCTATCGTCTGCGCCGGAGCCTTGCCGCTTGATTTAGGCATCATATCCAAAAGCCCGCCCAGATTATCCAAGATATTTAGGTAGTTAATATCCGGAATTTCTTTGGCGATGAGCCCATGGAAGGGCTTATTGTATTTAAAAATCGCATAAACTACGTGCGAAGTAGTGATGTATTCGTCATCGCCGTCGTTTGCGACGCTGATTGCTTGTTCAAAATGTTTGTTTAAAAAAAATCCTATCATTGCTTTCCTTTAAATTTAATCCTCTTCGATCTCACATCTAAGAGGGAATCCTGCGGCCTTTGCCGCTTGTAAAACCGCTTGTTGCTTGCACTCGGCTATCTCTTTAGGATACGCGCCGCAAACTGCGCGACCCTGCTTATGCACTTTCATCATTAAATCTACGGCGTCGTTAAAGTTTTTGGCGAAAATCTCCATCAAAATATAAACCACGAAATCCATCGTCGTCACGTCGTCGTTTAGCAAAATTACTTTATACGGACGAGGCACAAAAGATTTTGTTTTGGCGCGAGTGTGAATCTGCACACCGGTTTTAGTTGCCATTTTTTATCCTGGCAATATCGCTTTTTATCACATCGGTATCGACCATGCCTAAGTAATACGGCTTGCCCCGCTCATCGCCTTCATTAATGTCGGTAAGCCTTTGATATTTTCCGTCTTTAAGCACCACTTTAAAAGGGATCGAAAGCGCGTGGCGATAACCGATGTCGCTTAAAATTTGACCCACTATACGCTCATTTTGTTTTGAATTGGAGATGAAATAATACGCATTAAACTTTTTCGTAAAATTTTCGATCACTTGCGCGTCCGTAATGTCCTCAAAATAAATCAAGCCGACCATCAGAAAATCCGCTGAATTTTTTAGCTGAAAGTCCATCAGATGCGGCGCTTCGATGCGGCACGGCTGACAGTATGTACCAAAAATATCAAACATTAAAATTTTATCGCTGTCCGCGAGCTTAAAGCCCTTTTCTGTCCGCTCGATCGTTACCTCACCGCCTACGACGCTTTTAAGCGTAAATCGTTCACCCGTTTTAAACGGCGCAAAAGCTACCTCCTCGCCGCTCTCGCCGCCGATACGCTCGCCATTTTTATCTTGAGCGGAATTTTTTGCCATCTGACTCTCGCTCGCGGCAGGATTCTCGCCCGCAGAGCCCGTCTTTTTTTGCGAATCATCTCCGCAGCCACTTAAAACAAAAATCGCCAAACATAATAGTAAAAATTTTTTCATTGCATTTCCTTCGGGTTTAAATTTAAGCCCGCATTTTAACCAAAGTTTTGTGAATTTAAAATGAATGCTTGTCGTATCGCTTCATCGCACTTTGCGCTTCGCGGTCGGCTTCCTTGCGCTTTAGCGATTCGCGTTTGTCGTGCAGATTTTTGCCACTAGCCAAAGCGATACGCGCCTTTACGCGGTTTTTATCATTGAGATACAGCGACAAAACCACGATGGTAAGGCCCTCTTTGCTAACCGCGCCAAGCAGCTTGTCGATCTGCTTTCTGTGCATCAAAAGCTTTCGCGCCGCCCCTTCGTCTGGACGAAAATGGGCGTTGGTGCTTTCAAGATAGCTGATATGCGCGTTTAGCAAAAACAGCTCGCCGCGGATCACGCGACAGAAGCTATCTTTGAGATTGCCCCTGCCCGCGCGCAGAGCTTTGACCTCGCTTCCCTTTAGCACGATGCCTGCTTCAAAGCTTTCAAGTATCGTAAAATCGTGAAATGCCTTGCGATTTTTACTCAGTTCTTTCATCTTTTTCCTTCTAAATTTGACCCTAAGCTTAGCCCGTTTTTGCTTAAATTTAAAAGCGGTCGCGGCGGAATTTTAAATTTTATCTTTAAATTTAGCTTT
>ERZ773063.2206-NODE-2206-length-10731-cov-6.374485_pt1 | contig 10731 bp, 9 predicted proteins | sample MGYA00580625_ERZ773063 | MGnify/ENA primary metagenome ERZ773063 (study PRJEB29015, sample SAMEA2738022) | human oral metagenome | biome: human oral; feature: human-associated habitat; material: dental | place: China | collected 2042 ...
CGATGGCGTGCGCTGGCGGACGCACGCGGACGGCGGCCCGCACGAGGCGCATTTTCTGAAACTCGACTGCTCGAAAATAAAGCGCGAACTCGGGTGGAGACCGCGCTGGCACATCACTGAAGCCGTCGAGAAAACCGTGACGTGGGCAAAGGCGTGGGACGAGGGCGCGGATATGCGCATGGTGAGCGCGGAGCAGATCGCGGATTTTTTGGGGGGGAAGATGCTAGGGGCGTACAGCGGATGCGCCCCCTTAAGTGCGGGAAAAAACGTGCGATATTTATAATAAGGGAACGCAGTCATGGAACTGCGTGCAGGAGAACGTATCAGGGAGGTTTTAAGCGCAATGGAGAACGCAAACAAAAAGGTCTTTTTCATCGCCGAAATCGGCATCAATCACAATGGCGATATGAAGATCTGCAAGGAACTGATTGATGTCGCCGCAGATGCCGGATGCGATGCGGTGAAGTTCCAAAAGCGTACGGTGGACAAGGTCTATACGGCGGAGTATCTGGCAAGTCCGCGCGAGAGCCCGTGGGGGACGACGCAGCGCGAGCAGAAGGAAGGGCTTGAGTTTGACCTTGCGGACTATCAGGAGATTGACCGCTATTGCAAGGAAAAGAATATCGAATGGTTTGCGTCGGTCTGGGATGTGGATTCTCAGATTTTTTTGCGCCGGTTCGAGCTGAAATACAACAAGGTCGCCTCTGCGATGCTCGGCGACATGGAGCTCCTTGAGGAAATGGCGAGTGAGGGGCGCTATACCTTCATCTCAACCGGCATGAGCACGTGGGACGAGGTTGATGCCGCTGTCGCCGTATTCCGCCGTCATGGCTGCCCGTTCGAGCTGCTGCACTGCAACAGCACCTATCCGATGGCGGTCGAGGATGCAAACCTCCTGCTTATCCCGGAGATTCGCAATCGCTACAACGTTCCGACGGGGTTCAGCAGTCACGAAACGGGCTATGTGGCGACGCTCGGCGCAGTCGCTCTTGGCGCGACCTCCATTGAGCGTCACATCACGCTGGATGTGAATATGTACGGCTCGGATCAGAAAGCCTCCATCGAGCCGGAGCCGCTCAAGGCTCTTGTGCGTGACATTCGCCAAATGGAATCGGCGCTCGGGACAGGGAAGAAAACACTGAGCCCGGCGGAGATGGCAGTACGAAAGAAGCTCAGAGGGTGAGTGTGAAAAGAATTAAATATATCTTTGCAGATATGGACGGTGTCCTGACCGACGGTACCGTCCGTATTGATGAGAAGGGCAGAGAGAGTAAAACCATCTGTTTTCGCGATCTGGACGCCATCGGCATTGGCCGCAGGGGCGGCATTGAGTTCGCCTTTGTGACCGGAGAGGATACGCCGATCGCACACTTTATGGCAAGCCGTTTTGGTGTGGACATCGCCGTCTTTGGGGCAAAGGACAAGAAGGCTGCCCTTGAGCAACTGTGCATTCAGCTCGGGCTGACGGCGGACGAGATCTGCTACATCGGCGACGCGGCGCGCGATGTGCCGGCAATCGAGTGCGCCGGCATCGGTGCGACCGTACAGGACGGCGTGCTTGCCGCACGCAGGGCGGCAGACATCGTGACGGAGTGCTGCGGTGGAACGGGCGCATTGCTTGAACTCGTTGAAACACTATTGGAGAGAAGATGACCATGAAACTATCCGACTATGTCATGGAATTTTTGGCACAAAAGGGGATCAAGTATGTGTTCATGCTGCCCGGCGGCGGCTGTATGCACCTCGTCGATTCGCTCGGGCGGAGTGAGCGTCCGGAATACATTGCCTGTCTGCATGAGCAGGCGGCTGCGATTGCGGCGGAGAGCTACGCGCAGAACACCAATGAAATCGGCGCAGTCCTGGTTACGACAGGCCCCGGCGGCACGAACGCCGTGACGGGGCTCGCGGCGGCATGGATCGACTCGACCCCTGTGATATTTCTCTCCGGACAGGTCAAGCGCAGCGATCGCATTGGGACGAGCGGCGTGCGCCAGATGGGCTCACAGGAAGTGGACATTGTTCCCGTTGTGCGACCGCTTACAAAGTACGCCGTCACCGTGATGGAGCCGACGGAGATCCGCGCTGTGCTCGAAAAGGCGTATTACCTTGCGATGCACGGACGGCGCGGACCCGTGTGGATCGACATCCCGCTCGATGTGCAGGCGGCGGAGATCGAGCCGAGCGAATTGCGTAATTATGTACCGGAGGCAGAGACGACCGAGATTTCTGCCTCTGCCATTGCGCAGATCAGAGAACTCATTTCGGCGGCAAAGCGTCCCGTCCTTCTCGTCGGCAACGGGGTCAAGGCGGCGGGCGCGGAAGATGCTTTGCAAAAACTGCGTGAGAAAACGGGCATTCCGACCCTTCTGACGTGGAAAACCATCGATCTCTTGGATTTTGACGACCCACACTTCTTTGGCTGTCCCGGCGGTATGGGACATCGCTACGCGAACTTTGTGTTGCAGAATGCCGATCTCCTGCTCGTCCTTGGCAGCCGCCTCGACAGCAGCCTCACGGCGTGGAATCACAAGAATTTTGCGCCGTACGCGAAGAAGATTGTGATCGACATTGATCCCGCTGAGACGGATAAACTTGACATGGACATCGCCGTGCGCATCGACGGCGATCTTGCCGCCGTTTTGCCGCTCCTTGCGGAACGGGATTATGAGATGGCGGCAGAGCTGCCCGCATGGCGGGCGTACTGCGCACGCATGAAGGAAAAATACTCTGCAATCACGGCGGAAATGCGTGCGGAGAAGGATTATGTCGATGCCCACGTCTTTATTGATGAACTCTCACGTCAGCTGACGGCAGACGATGTGATCGTTCCCGAGAGCTCCGGCGGCGCGGGGGAGATTACCTATCAGGCACTGCGTGTCAAACATGGGCAGAAGGTGAAGAATGCTGCGGGTCTCGGATCGATGGGGTTCGGTGTACCCTATGCTCTTGGTGCCTGTCTCGCAAATGGAAAACGCCGCACCATCCTCGTCGATGGGGATGGTGCCTTCCAGCTCAACATACAGGAGCTTGCGACCATCGCACAGCGCAGACTGCCGATCAAGATGTTCCTCTGGATGAACGGCGGCTATGCCAGCATCATGGGAACGCAGCGGAACTTTTTTGAGGGGCGCTATGTCGCTGCAGATGCGAAAAGCGGGCTTGCGATCCCCGACATCGGCGCTGTTGCAGAGGCGTATGGATTCCGCGTCTTTCCGATGGAGCACGCGAGCGACCTGCGAACCGTGATGGCGGAGGCGCTTGCCGCAGAAGGCCCCGTGCTCTGCCTCGTGCGCGTTTCCCCACTTGCGACCGCAAGTCCCCGCACGAAGGCGGTTCAGCTGCCGAACGGCTCGATGATGTCGAAACCGCTTGAGGATATGTGGCCGTTCCTGCCGGCAGAGGAGATTGCAGAGAATATGATTGCAAGAGAGTGAAACGTGCCGCTTGAAAAACTCCACAAATGCGTCCCGCTGTGCAGGAACGTATTTTCGGCACGATGATGCCGATGAGATGACGGCGGTATGCTATACCATACCATAATAGGAGAACATATTTTGGAAAAGTCCGATTACCAGAAGAAGGTGGAGCACGACCGCCGCGAGGCACTGCGTAAAATCAAGCCGAAAGTCGTTGCAAAATTTGAGAAATACGAGGAACTGCACGCGCGCGGGCAGTATACTCCTATTATAGAGTTTACTTATGATTACCGCTGCAACATGAGCTGTCCGCATTGCAGCAACCTCTGCTTTTCCCCAAAGAAGCGGAGTCTTACCCCCGAGGTGATCGGGCGTGTGGCAGATGAAGCGGATGCGATGGGGCTTGCCCAGATGGGGATCTCGGGCGGCGAGCCGCTGATGTTCCCCGATCTGGAGGATGTCGTTAGGGCAATCGGATCGGATCGCTTTCATCTCTTTATCAGTACAAACGGAGCACTTCTCACGGCGGATAAGGCGAAGTGGCTGAAATCCATCGGTATCGACAAAGTCAAGGTCAGTCTTGACTGCATCGACGAGGATGGTCCTTCCTTTCATGACAAAGGACAGACGGCGGGCGCACTGCGCGCCCTCCAAAATGCGGTGGCAGCAGACCTTCAGCCCGTAGCACAGACCGTATTCACACATCAGAACTGCCGTACGCCGGAGACGGAACGCATGGCGGCGTACTGTCAGGAGCATGGTATACAGGTGGACATCATGCTTGGCAAGGCGATTGGACGTTGGGAGGGGCATGAGGAGATCCTGGTGGATGGTGCCGATTTGCAGTACATTCGAAAGCTGCATGAGAAATATCCCGTCCTGCATCTTGATACGTTCCCCACCTACCATGAGAAAAGGGGATCTTGCGGTGCCGTCAAGAAGATCCTGGAGGTAACGAAGTACGGAGATGTCATGCCCTGCGTATTCATCCACATTGCAATCGGCAACGTCTTTGACGACAGCCTTGCCGAGATCATGGAGCGCGGCCTTTCGATCCGCCATTTCCGCAAGGAAAGTCCGATCTGCCTCTCCGGTGTGGATCGGAACTTTATCAAGAACCATATGTCGAAGTTCTACGGGAAGCCGCTGCCAATCAGCTATCAAGATGCGTTCACGGAAGAGGATTTCGTCAAGGATGATAAGTGATGGAGATTGTTCGTTACACCGAACTGAAGAATACAAAGAGGCATAACCTTGCCGACGTGATACCGCTCGAAAAGCCCTATACCCTCCTGATTGAGCCGAGCAGTTCGTGTAACTTCCGCTGCCGTATGTGCTTTCAGAGTGCGGCACAGGAGAAATTCAAGGACAAGCGGCACACGATGGATATGGGGCTTTTTCGACGTGTAATCGCACAGGCACAGGCATGGGCGGGCGAGCGGTTCAAGGTGCTGAAGCTCTGTATCTACGGTGAGCCGTTCACGAATCCGCACTTTACTGAGATGCTCCGTCTGGCACATGAGGCAGACATCGCCGATCGGATCGAGACGACGAGCAATGCCTCTCTTTTGACCGAGGAAATCTGTCGTGGTATCGTGCGTGGAGGTCTTGACTATCTGCGCGTATCCATCTACTCGGCAATTCCGCAAAAACATCTTGAGATAACGGACTCCCATGTGCCGATGCAGCGTATCCATGACAATCTCGCCATGCTCCAACGTATCAAGCGGGAGATGGGCAGCGAGCGTCCGTTTATTGCGTGCAAGATGCTGAACACCTTTGACGAAGCGGAAAATCAAATCTTTCGCGATGCCTATGCTGACGTGGCGGATGAGATCTATATCGACGAGCCGCACAGCTGGGTCGAGATTGACGGGGAGCAGTTCATTGACCGTCTCTATGGCGATGATATGGCGAAGGTCAAGCGGCAGATGACGGGACGCGCTGCGTGTCCCATGCCGTTTACGACGCTTGCCGTGCGCTCGGACGGGGCGGTATCACCCTGCTGCAACGACTGGTATGGCGGGACGAACCTCAGCAATGTGCAGGAGGAAACGCTCGCGGAGATCTGGAACGGGTGGAAACTCTATGATTTCCAAGTTATGCAGCTCGAAAAGCGCAACCATGAGAACATCAGCTGTCGCGGCTGTTCGGTCTACAAGAGCGCACACTATACACGGGATGATATTGACGACGTACCCGTTACGCAGCTGCGCCGTCCGAACGGGGAGAAAAGAAACACATGAACGAGAGAACATTGGTCTACGGGCTCGGCAGGGAATATCAGGAGCATAAGGATTGGGTCGCCGCGAACTTCAACGTAACGGGGTACTGCGATCAGGTGGTCGAACGGCTGCCGGCGTGCGGTGCGGTACGCAGGGAGGAGCTGAAGGAACACCTCGCCGCGTTTGATCTCGTGCTCGTTACTGCCGACCCTGTGAGTATTGTCGCTGACCTCATCGAGGAGTTCGGTGTGCCGATGGAGAAGATTCGCGTGCTCTACTATGAACTTGCACAGCGGGAGATGCCGCTGCGCACCTTCTATGGAGAGAATGCCGAGGATGCCGTGCTGATGCTCCTCGTGAGCGAGCTTGGTCTCCCCCTCAATGGACTCTCCTATCTTGAGATCGGCACGAACGATCCCGTACGATTCAACAACACCTATAACCTCTACCGCCTCGGCGCACGTGGTCTCCTCGTTGATCCGCTGCCGACGGTCGGCGCACTGGTCCGTATGGTGCGTCCCGAAGATCGTTTCCTTCATGCAGCTGTCTCCGGGGGGGGGACAGACGAATCTGCTCAGAGGACGTTCTATGCCAGCAAAAGCTCACTCGTCAGCAGTCTTTCCTACGAACACCACAAGGCGTGGGACGGCATTACCCGCAACGAGGTGCGCGCGATTTCCGTCGATGTACTTGGGATCAACGAGGTCATGGAGCAGATGGGCAGTGTGCCGGATCTCCTGCTCGTCGATGCTGAGGGCGAAGATGAGAAGATCATGCGTGCGTTTGATTATGCACGGTTTCATCCAAAGGTCGTCATGGTCGAGATGGATCATCTGGACACGTCGCGTGAGAATATGATCCGTTTTATGGACGATCATGGCTATATCGTGTATACAACCATCGCATACAACACGATTTTTGTGGCGGCGGATGTGTGGAATGCACGCAAGTAAAGGAAAATATGGAAAATCAGAAAGAGAAGGCGGGACGACTTGTTCGTGAGCGACTGACGTCCACCCTCACCGAACGTACATCGTGGCGGGAACAGGTGAGAAATCTCCTGCGCGAGGAACAGGATATTTATATCTGGGGAACCGGTCAGGTCGGACAGCGTGCGGCACATGAGCTGCGCCTCATGGGGGGATGTCTGCGTGCCTTTGTTGACAATAATCGGGATTGTTGGGGGCGGGAGATGGACGGCGCTCCCTGTATTTCACCGGCGCAGCTGGAAACGGTGCGGGATCCGCTTGTGCTGATCGGTGTGGGGCTGCATTCCGGCGCGGTCGCCAAACAGCTTGCCGCGATGGGGGTGCGCCGTACACTGGAGATGCAGGATTTTTACCTGAACGGGATGTTTGCGGATCTTCTCCGTGCAGATCCCGCGGATGTGGCTGTGCGTGTGGAACGCTGCTTTGAGCTGTTGGCGGATGAGCACTCCTGCGATGTGCTGCTGGCAAAGCTGGAGGGCTTCTTTCACTTTGTACCGGGATTTGGCAGACAGAACTATTATGACCGTGTCTGTCAAGGTGATCAGTACTTTCAAGACGATCTCATCCACTTTACGGAGAACTCCGTGCTCGTGGACTGCGGCGCATATACGGGGGATACGATGCAGGATTTCCTGCGCCGCGGATACCCGTTTCGCAAGTACATCGCCTATGAGCTCAGTCGGCGCAGCTATGATATGTTGCAAGAAAATATGCGGAATGTACGCGGGGGGGGGACAGATAAACTCGTCGCGTACAACTGCGGCGTAGGGGAGCGGAATGAACAGATCTGCTATGATGATGTCATTTCTGCTTCGTCTGTTTCATCCGTCGGTATCTCCGGGAAGATCGTCCGTATGTCCGACCACCTGCGGGATGAGCCGGTGAGTTTTATCAAGATGGACATCGAGGGCGCGGAGATCGCGGCACTGAAGGGCGCTGCGGAGCTGATCCGCCGCCGCCGTCCCGATCTCGCCATCTGTACCTATCACTCGATCTCCGATCTCTATGAGGTACCGCTCTATATCCATTCGCTCGTACCGGAGTATCGTCTGTATCTCCGACATCATACGCCTGTTCATTATGAAACTGTTTGCTATGCTGTGATCTGATTTGTCATAGGAGGGATTTGTGTTGCACTGCCGCGTCTGTGCGCAGGAGATTGCGGGGACATCCCTGCTCGAATATCATAATATGCCGAAATCGGCGCAGTTCTTCCCCGCCCCGTCCGAGGTGGATACGGAGCGGGGCGTAGATCTGCGTCTTTTTATGTGCCCGTACTGCGGCATGATTCAGCTGGACGGGGAGCCTGTTCCCTACTACCGCGAGGTGATTCGTGCGACGCGTGTCTCTCCTGAGATGCGTGCGTTCCGTGTGCGGCAGTTCCGCGACTGGATGGATCGGTATGCTCTGCACGGAAAACGCATCGTCGAGATCGGCTGCGGCGGCGGCGAGTTCCTCTCCATGATGGAAGAGGCGGGTGCGGATGTGGCGGGCATCGAATTCTCCGAGGAGCTTGTGCGTCGGGCGCGTGCCGAGGGGATGCGCGTCCATCGCCAATATTTGGAGGAGGGGACGGAGGAGATTCCGGGCGCACCCTACGATGCGTTCTTCATTCTGAGCTTTCTTGAGCACAACCCCGACCCGTGCGCCTATCTGCGCCGTATCGCGCAGAATCTGACGGAGGGTGCCGTTGGCATTGTGGAGGTGCCGGATGTCGATATGATCCTGCGCGAGCATCTTTATTCGGAGTTCATACAGGATCATCTGCTCTACTTCACGGAGGATACGCTGCGTCGTACACTCGAACACTGCGGGTTTGAGGTGCTGTCCTGCGCCTCCATTTGGTATGGCTATGTGCTCTCTGCCGAGGTGCGAAAGCGGCGGCAGGTGGATGTGAGCGGTTTTCTCGCGCAGCAGGAAAAGGTGCGGAAGAGTGTCGATGAATTCCTGTCGGAGATGGAGGGACGCGGGCTTCGTACGGCGGTCTGGGGGGCGGGGCATCAGGCGCTCGCCGATCTCTCGCTGCTCGATATGGCAGGGCGCGTTGAGGTGGTGCTGGACTCGGCGGATTTCAAGCAGAACAAACTCACGCCCGCGACCCATATCCCCATCGTTTCTCCGTCTGCTCTCGCGGAGGGGGCGATTGGCGCGGTGCTCGTGATTGCGGGAAGCTACTCGGCGGAGATCGTGCGTCTGCTCGCGGCGCAGTATCCTGATGTTGTGCGCGCCGTGCTCGAACACGACGGTGTGCGGAGGGCATGATGGAGCGTGTTCTTGTTACAGGTGCAGCGGGGTTTCTGGGTTGGAATCTCGTGGAGTACCTTCTTTCGCATGATTTTTTTGTTGAGGCGGTGGTGCGCCCAAACTCTCCGAGAAACGTGCGCCTCCTTCCCCATCCACATCTGCGTATTGTGCCGCTTGCGATGGAGGAGGTTGTTCATCTGCCGGAGTATGTTACCGAACCGTGTGACTACGCCGTACATCTGGCATGGGATGCGCGCCGCATGGATTTTACGGCGCAGCGTGCAAGTCTTTCTTCTGCGTTGGATTTGGTCGGAGCACTGGGGGAGATCGGCTGCCGCCGTTTCCTCGGCATCGGTTCACAGGCGGAGTACGGTGTGACCAATGAGCTTATGGAGGAAACGCGTGCGCCGCAGCCCGTAACGCCCTACGGCGCGGCAAAGGTCGCCGCACTCCACATGACACGACAGCAGACGGCACAGCTCGGCATGGACTGGGTCTGGGGGCGCGTGTTCAGCGTGTATGGGACGTATGAGCCGGAGAGTACACTGCTCTCCTATCTTGCGCGTACGCTGCGCAGCGGAGAGACACCGCAAATGACGGAGGGCGCACAGCTCTGGGACTATCTTCACGCATCGGATGCGGCGGCGGCGATGGCTGCGCTCCTCCTGCGCGGCAGAAACGGAGAGGTCTATAACATCGCGCACGGCGGTGTGCGTCCTCTGCGCACTTTTTCCGAGGAAATGCGGGCAGCACTCGCGCCGATGCAGCAGATTTCCTACGGCGCATCCGAGCGTCCTCCGACTTCGATGCGCCCGTCGGTTGAGAAGATACAGACGCATACGGGATGGCAGGCGTGCATCGGCTTTGCCGAGGGGCTGCGAAGAACCTATCTTGAATAGGGGCGTTTTTGCGCAGAACGAAATGTTGTGTGATTTTAGGGAGAGAATGCGATGAGCGAGCAGGAGATGCGTGGGGAGATTCTTGCGTTGGTGCGGGCGTACGCTGAGAAATATCATGCGCCGAAGGAGACCTTTGCGCCGGGGGATCGTCTGCCGTATGCGGCACGCGTCTACGATCACGAGGAGATGGAAAAACTCGTGGAGAGTGCGCTTGAGTTCTGGCTGACGGCGGGGCACTATACGGAGGAGTTCGAGCGCGGACTTGCGGCATATCTGGGGATAAAGCACTGCTCCCTCGTCAATTCGGGTTCGTCGGCGAATCTCCTTGCCTTTATGGCGCTCACATCCCCGCTCCTCGGGGAGCGGGCTGTGCGGCGCGGCGATGAGGTTATCACGGTCGCGGCGGGGTTTCCGACGACGGTTGCGCCGATCATTCAGTACGGCGCGGTTCCCGTCTTTGTGGATGTGACGCTGCCGACGTACAATGTGGATGTCAGTCTCCTTGAGGGAGCACGCTCAGAGCGGACAAAGGCGGTGATGATCGCGCATACGCTCGGCAATCCGTTCGATCTCGCGGCGGTCAAGACATTTTGTGACAAACATAATCTCTGGCTCATTGAGGACAACTGCGACGCACTCGGGTCGCAGTACACGATGAATGGCAAGATGCGCTATACGGGTACGGTCGGCGACATCGGTACGTCGAGCTTCTACCCGCCGCATCATATGACGATGGGCGAAGGCGGCGCGGTCTATACGAATGATGCGCTGCTGCACCGCATCGTGCGCTCCTTGCGCGACTGGGGGCGGGACTGCATCTGCGCGTCGGGGCAGGACAATCTCTGCGGGCATCGCTTTGATCGGCAGGATGGGGAACTGCCGCGCGGCTACGATCACAAATACGTCTATTCGCATTTCGGCTATAATCTGAAGGCGACGGATCTGCAGGCGGCAATCG
>ERZ773063.2210-NODE-2210-length-10726-cov-12.340174_pt1 | contig 10726 bp, 9 predicted proteins | sample MGYA00580625_ERZ773063 | MGnify/ENA primary metagenome ERZ773063 (study PRJEB29015, sample SAMEA2738022) | human oral metagenome | biome: human oral; feature: human-associated habitat; material: dental | place: China | collected 2042 ...
CATTTTTTACACAGGCAGTTAATGTATTAAAGATTTTGGTTATGGCAGTAGGTGCGGGACTTGGAGCATGGGGCGTCATCAACTTGATGGAAGGATATGGTAATGACAATCCCGGAGCTAATGCTCATGTACAGTAAAGAAGCAAGCAACCGAAAACAAGAGATAGACCGCCAGCACCACACTATTCCGAAGCAAAGAAACCAAAGACCAAAAAACAAGCATTGTGGAAATGTGCATAACAGGCTATTCCGTCATGGATAACTCTATTCACAGCACATGGAAAAGCTAAAATGCAGCTTTCCCACGTCCTGTAAACAGAGTTACCCACAACTCCATAAGGCAGCCAGTTATACACATTCCCACAATGTCGATGACTACGAAACCTCTCACTCATTACATCTTTCTTATGGTGTACAAAGTATTTTTCCTTTTTCTACTTTCTTTTCTAAAATTGATGTGCTATAATAGCTTCATTCCAAAAAAGGAGTAAAAAATATGCGGCAAGGTATTCTTAAATAAATCTTCAATCAAATAGTGGGTTCAAAGAATTTTGAATGTCCCTAAATAAGGGGGCTTGGTTTTTTGTACCCAATTTAAGAATACTTTTGCCTTATCAATTTTGACATATCTGAAAAAGAACAGCAATCACTAGTAGGTGTATGCTGTATATGTGTATGTCCGCAAACTGTAATCCCCAGTGGTAAGAGTATTTTACTGCTGGGGATTTTTATGCCCTTTTGGGCTTGTAAAGGGAGGACAATCACATGAAAATAATCAATATTGGCATTCTTGCCCATGTAGACGCGGGAAAAACAACTTTAACAGAAAGCCTGTTGTACACCAGTGGAGCGATTGCAGAACAAGGAAGTGTAGATAAAGGAACCACAAGAACAGACACTATGGTTTTAGAGCAGCGGCGGGGAATTACCATTCAGACGGCAGTTACTTCTTTTTGCTGGAATGGTTATAAAATCAATATCGTGGACACTCCCGGTCATATGGATTTTTTAGCCGAAGTATATCGTTCTTTATCTGTCCTTGACGGAGCTGTTTTAGTTGTTTCAGCAAAAGACGGTGTACAGGCACAGACCCGAATATTATTCCATGCACTTCAGAAAATGAACATTCCGACAATTATCTATGTGAATAAGATAGACCAAAACGGGATTGATTTACAGCGTATTTATCAAAACATCAGGGAAAAACTTACCAGTGATATAATCGTCATGCAAGAGGTTATCTTATCTCCCAAGGTAGATATTACTGACATTGTTGATTTGGATAAATGGGATTCCGTTATTTCCGGGAATGATGAACTATTAGAAAGATATATTTCAGAGGATTCATTGGACATACGGGAATTACAGCTTGAAAAGTGCCAGAGAACCAGACGTTGTTCTTTGTTTCCTGTATATCATGGAAGCGCAAAAGACAATTTAGGAACGGAAAAATTGATTGAGGTAATTACTGAAACTTTTGTTACGGGAACAGAGAATAATCAATCTGAATTATGTGGGTATGTTTTTAAGGTTGAGTACACAGAAGGGAAAAAACGGCTTTCCTACTTACGCCTGTATCATGGAACGCTCCATTTACGAGATACAATCTTGCTGTCAAAAAAGAAAAAGATAAAGATTACAGAAATGTACATTCCAACAAATGGCGAAATTGTTTCGGCAGACCATGCCTGTCAGGGGGAAATTGTTATCTTATCCGATGATACATTAAAAATATATGACATTTTGGGAAATGAAGAGCTTTTACCTCGCAAAGCATGGATTGGCAATCCTACACCTTTACTTCGGACAACCGTTGAGCCACAAGAGCCAGAACAAAGAGAAGCCTTGTTGAATGCTCTCATAGAAATTGCCGATACAGACCCGCTTTTGCACTTTGAAATTGATACCGCCACCCGTGAGATTATTCTGTCTTTTTTGGGAAAGGTGCAATTAGAGGTTATTTGTTCATTGCTGGAAGAAAAGTATCATGTAAGAGTGGCTATGAAAGAGCCTACGGTTATTTATTTGGAAAGACCGTTAAAAAAGGCAGCTTACACGATTCATATTGAAGTGCCGCCGAATCCATTTTGGGCGTCTATTGGTTTAACTGTAACTCCACTCCCTGTCGGAAGCGGAACCCAGTATAAAAGCAAGGTATCTCTTGGCTATTTGAGCCAAAGTTTTCAAAATGCCGTTATGGAGGGTGTGCGTTATGGAATGGAGCAAGGCTTATATGGTTGGGAAGTGACAGATTGCAGCATTTGTTTTGACTATGGAGTTTATTACAGCCCGGTCAGTACCCCCGCAGATTTTCGCTTTCTTGCGCCTGTTGTATTGGAACAGGCATTGAAAAAGGCAGGAACACAGGTTTTGGAGCCATACCTTTCCTTTACCCTTTTTGCCCCACAGGAATATCTTTCACGGGCTTACAATGATGCGCCAAAGTATTGTGCAGTGATTGAATCAGTTGTACTTGAAAATGATGAAGTTATTTTTAAGGGAGAAATCCCCGCTCGCTGTATCAATGAGTATAAAAATGATTTGAATTTTTATACAAACGGAAGAAGTGTTTGTCTTACAGAATTAAAAGGGTATAAAGAAACTTCTGGTGAGCTTGTATCGCAGCCACGCCGCCCTAACAGTCGGTTAGATAAGATTCGGTATATGTTTCAAAAGACAATGTAACTTTTTGTGCATTATATGGAGAAAAAATCTGATAAAAAAGGAGAACCTATTTTGAATAAAGAGCGGATAAATACAACAAATAAAAAACAAGGGCTTTCAGTTTGCACCTAAGCATACAAAGAACACATCATGTATACGTTCAACGGCTTTTGCAAGACCGTCATACGCTTTGCAGCACTCAACGCATGGCGTGACAGGAGCAGACGGCGACAAAAAGAAATATCCCTTGAATACCTCACAGAAGAAAAATTTTACCCTTTAGGAACAACGGACGAATATTTTGAAGCACCTTATGAAGAATACCCCATAACGATATGCGGTCAGACAGTTATCCTCACCAATGGGGAGCTTGCCGCCGCCCTGTTATCTCTGCCGGAGAGAAATCGGGAAATCATTTTCCTTTACTTTTTCGGAGATTATACACAACAGGAAATCGGGGAAATGTACGGACGCTGCCGGAGTACGACCGGGTATCAAATCCGCAGGACGTTAAGACTCCTGCAAAGGAAAATGGAGGTACTTTCGCATGGGGAATCCGAATCTTTTGCCCTATGAAACGATTGTCCGGGCGACCAGCGGAGAGCCGGAAGCCGTGGACGAGGTTTTACGGCATTACAGCAAACGTATCCGAATTGCCGCCATTGAAAACGGGCATATCGACAGGGATACCGAGGACAGCATAAAACAGCAGCTTGTCGCTGCCCTGTTCAAGTTCCGCTTTGATGAACAGCCATATACCAAAACTAAATAACCGCCGTTACATAGAACGGCACACCAAAACGGGAAATCAAGAAAAGGTTTCCTGTTTTTTTGCGCCCATTTTTGGCATTTTCAAAAATCGTCAGTATTATGCCATGCAAAGGGGGATAGAAAGAAATTCCCTCTCCCGTTTGGCAAATATGCAGGCTGTCCGTGGAGGGCGGGCGAGAAGAAATTTTCACAAATTCCCGCCTATTCCGGCTTGCGTGGTGTTGTAAGGAATGAGGGGAAATTTCCACAAATCAACGTCCATTTTGCTTTTTGCTGGTTTGTAGGTATCAGAGGGAGAAATACCGCCGCTGTTTTGGCAAAATCCCCGCTTGCGGCACTAAAGGTATTGAGGGAAGCCCACACAGAGGAAGCCGCCACTTTTTAAGAGCAAGATTCTACCATAGTACCAAAATTCGCTTATCGCTCATTTTGTCCTATGGGAATCTTGTTGGGGTTGCCACCCCAAGCCCGCCTTTTTGCGGCTTGCGCCGCTTGAATAAATCCACCCATGAAAGGAGGTTCACAGCCATGAAAAGATACAACACGCCCCACCGCCACCGGGTAATCAAGACACGCTTGACCGAGGAAGAATACGCCGAGTTTTCCGAGCGTGTCACCCTCTGCAAAATGAGCCAAGCCGAGTTTATCCGGCAAGCCCTTACCAAGTCAAGAATACGCCCGGTCATTACCGTTTCCCCGGTCAATGATGAATTGCTTTCTGCCGTTGGGAAACTCACAGCCGAGTATGGGAAAATCGGCGGGAATCTGAATCAGATAGCCCGCTGTCTGAACGAGTACGGCGCACCTTATAACGCCCTCTCCCATGAGGTACGAGCCGCCACAGCGGAGCTTGCCGCCTTGAAGTTTGAAGTCTTGCAGAAAGTAGGTGAAGCCGTTGGCAACGTTCAAACATATCAGTTCTAAAAATGCCGACTATGGAGCCGCCGAGCAGTACCTAACCTTTGAGCATGACGAATTTACCATGAAGCCCACCCTTGATGAAAACGGGCGGCTTATCCCCCGTGACGATTACCGTATTTCCTCTCTGAATTGCGGCGGGGAGGATTTCGCCATAGCGTGTATGCGCTCCAATCTCAAATACGGCAAGAACCAGAAACGGGAGGACGTAAAGAGCCACCACTATATCATCAGCTTTGACCCCCGTGACGCAGCCGACAACGGCTTGACCGTAGACCGGGCGCAGCAGTTGGGCGAGCAGTTTTGCAAAGAGCATTTTCCTGGACACCAAGCCCTTGTCTGCACCCACCCGGACGGGCATAACCACAGCGGAAATATCCATGTGCATATCGTAATCAATTCTTTACGGATTGCGGAAGTGCCGCTCTTGCCCTACATGGAAAGACCAGCGGACACAAGGGAGGGCTGCAAGCACCGCTGCACGGACGCAGCTATGGAATATTTCAAAGCGGAAGTCATGGAGATGTGCCACCGGGAAAATCTCTATCAGATTGATTTATTGCATGGGAGCAAGAACCGTGTTACCGAGCGTGAGTATTGGGCAAAGCGGAAAGGACAAGCCGCACTGGATAAAGAGAGCGCTTCCCTTGCCGCCGCAGGTGAGCCGCCCAAAGTCACAAAATTTGAAACCGACAAGGAGCGGTTACGCAGCGTGATCCGCACCGCCCTGTCCTCTGCTATCTCTTTTGAGGACTTCTCCGGGAAGCTGTTACAGCAAGGCGTGACCGTCAAGGAGAGCCGGGGGAGGTTGTCGTATCTCACGCCGGACAGGACGAAGCCAATCACCGCCCGGAAGTTGGGTGATGATTTTGACCGTGCCGCCGTACTGGAAGCACTCACCCAAAACGCACAGAACGCCGCAAGAGCCGCCGAAAAGCCCCTACCCAAACAGGAATACCCCCGCAGCATAAAAGACCGTTTACAGCGCAATAAAGCCGCCATAAACGCACCGAAACAGGACAGCTTACAGCGCATGGTAGACCGGGAAGCCAAGCGAGCCGAGGGCAAGGGCATAGGATATGACCGCTGGGCGGCTGTCCACAACCTAAAGCAAATGGCGGCGACCATGAGCATTTACGAGGAATCCGGCTTTTCTTCCCCGGAGGAACTGGAAGCCGCCCTTGCCGCCGCCAGTGCCGGATTGCATGAAACCACCGGGAAACTGAAAGCCGTGGAAAGTACCTTGCGGGAGAAAAAGGACTTGCAGAAGCAGCTATTAGCCTACATCAAGACCAAGCCAGCCCGTGACGGATTGCGGGCGCAGAAATCGGAGAAAGCAAAGCGAGCCTACCGGGAGCAACACGAAAGCGAGTTTATCATTTCCGAATCTGCCGCCCGGTATTTCAAGGCACAGGGAATCTCCAAGCTGCCAGCGTCCAAAGCATTACAGACAGAGATTGAGCAGCTTACCAAAGAGAAAAACGCCCTTTATAACGAGTACCGGGAGAAGAAAGAGAACGTCCGGGAATTGCAGACCGTCAAAAGCAATATCGAGCAGATTTTAAGGCGTGAGCCGGAACGCAGAAAGGGAAAAGACCATGAAAGATAAAATCCCAAGAATGGACTACCGCCAGTACCGGGCGGCGTGCCGGCTTGTGCATGAGTGCTGCAACTACGATAACGGCAACTGTATCTTGCTGGATAACGGCGAGCCTTGCGTATGTGTACAGAGTATCAGCTATTCCCTTATGTGCCGCTGGTTCGCTGCCGCCGTGCTGCCGCTGGACGGGAAACTGGAATCCGCCCTTTTGCATCGGGCAGACAGAAAACGCTGTACCGAGTGCGGCGGGTATTTTCTCCCCAAGTCAAACCGTGGGAAATACTGCCCGGAATGTGCCGGACGCATGAAAAGAATCCATGCCGCACAGCGCAAGCGGAAACAAAGGCTACTATGTCACGCTTTAGGAACTGGAAAGCCCCCATAAATCAAGGCTTTTCAGACCGCCCTCAACAGGTAGGCGATATTTATATCCTTTACCCCTCAAAACGGCGTTCTAAAGCGTAACAGAAGCCCAAAACAGACCATAAGGAGGAACGAATGGCAGACAACCGCAAATATTACTACCTAAAGCTGAAAGAGAGCTATTTTGACGAGGACGCTATCGTGCTGCTGGAAAGTATGCAGGACGGTATGCTCTACTCAAACATTCTTTTGAAGCTGTACCTAAAATCACTGAAAAACGGGGGAAAGCTCCAGCTTGACGAGAATATCCCCTACACCGCACCAATGATAGCCACAATCACCCGCCAGCAAGTCGGCACAGTCGAGAGGGCTTTGCAGATTTTTATGAAGCTGGGGCTTGTGGAACCGTTGCAGAACGGGGCTTTATACATGAGCAACATTGAGCTTTTAATCGGTCAGTCCTCTACCGAGGGGGAGCGGAAACGCCGTGCAAGGCGGGCTTTACAGGAACAGAAAGCCTTGCCGGAAGCCGTGGCGGACATTTGTCCACCAGAGATAGAGATAGAGAAAGAGATAGATATAGAGTTAGAGATAAAGAGAGAGGGAGAGATAAAGACAGGACAAACCGCCCCCGCCCCTTTCGGGAGATACGGAAATGTATTCCTGTCAGAAAAAGAGCTTGCGGAGCTTAAAAAGGAGCTTCCCGGCAAATGGGAATATTACATTGACCGCTTATCCGGCTATATCGCTTCCACCGGGAAGAAATACAAGAACCATGCCGCCACTATCCGGCGTTGGGCGGCTGATGATAAGGCAAAGGAGAAACCGAAAAAGGGAATCCCCGATTATACCTACAAGGAGGGCGAGAGCCTTTGACTGCATAGACACAACGCCCCGTAAACAGGGCGTGGAAAAGACCATAAACAAGGAGGACGATTTTATGAGTGATTATGATAACGCTATTTTCCGGCTTGCCACGGCACAGGAAGCAGAGCCGGAGGACTATACCGGGGAGGACGGGCTTCTATATTGCGGGAGCTGCCGCCAGCCCAAAGAAGCCTACTTCCCGGAGGGCAAGACGATTTTCGGACGTGACCGCCACCCCAAAGAATGCGACTGCCAGCGGAAACGCCGGGAAACGCTGGAAGCCGCAGACCGGGAGCAGAAACACCGGGAGGAAGTGGAACGGCTGAAAAGAAAGGGCTTCACCGACCCGGCTATGCGGGAATGGACTTTCGGCAATGATAACGGGAAATGCCCTCAAATGTGCTATGCCCGTGAATATGTGGAGTGCTGGGAGCTGATGAAAGCGGAGAACCACGGGCTGATTTTATGGGGGAGTGTCGGCACAGGGAAAAGCTATTTTGCCGGGTGTATCGCCAACGCCCTCATGGAGAAAGAGATTTCCGTGTGCATGACGAACTTTGCCCTTATCCTCAATGACCTTGCCGCCAGCTACAAGGACAGGAACGAATACATAACCCGTCTTTGCGGCTTCCCGCTGCTTATCCTTGATGATTTCGGCATGGAGCGTGGCACGGAATACGGGCTTGAACAGGTTTACAACGTGGTTGACAGCCGATACCGCAGCGGCAAGCCCTTAATCGTGACAACGAACCTCACGCTGGAGGAATTGCAGAACCCGGAGGACACCGCCCACGCCCGCATTTATGACCGACTAACAGAAATGTGCTGCCCCGTCTGCATTACCGGGGAGAATTTCAGGAAAGCCAAAGCACAGGCAAAAATGGAACGCCTTAAAATGCTGCTGAACAGAAAGGAGAGCCTATGACCGACACCCCCAACAGAAGCACCGCCACTACTGCCCGCCGCCCGGATTGTGTGACCGAAGTACGCCGGGGGAACACCGTCCTTGTGGTTTCCGGCTATTTCAAACAGGACACTACCGCCACCGCCGCCGACAAAATGATGAAAGTGCTGGAAGCCGAAAGCGCAGCCGGGGGAACAGTCGCCCATGCCATGTAAAGCGACATTCCCTACTGAAATTCATTCGACATTATGTGCCATAAAGTAGCAAAAAGGACTGTACAGCCAGCCCCGCCCTATGGTATAATTGACTTACGGAATAGTGGGCTGGCTGTCGGAAACGGAGGATATTATGTCAAGACAGACCACCCAAACACTCATTACCGCCCTTTATCCGAGATTATCCCATGAGGACGAGCTGCAAGGCGAGAGCAATTCCATTTCCAACCAGAAGCGAATCCTTGAAAACTACGCAAAACAGAACGGCTTCGGCAATCTCAAATGGTACACGGACGACGGTTATTCCGGGGCGAACTTCCAAAGACCCGGCTTCCAGTCCATGCTTGCCGACATTGAAGCGGGGCTTGTGGGAACGGTTATCGTAAAGGATATGTCAAGGTTAGGGCGAAACTACTTACAAGTGGGAATGTATACGGAAATGATTTTCCCACAGAAAAACGTCCGTTTCATTGCAATCAATGACGGCGTTGACAGCGCACAGGGCGACAACGATTTTGCCCCCTTGCGTAACATTTTTAACGAATGGCTGGTGAGGGATACGAGCAAGAAAATCAGAGCCGTGAAACGGTCAAAAGGCATGAGCGGGAAGCCCGTCACAAGCAAGCCCGTGTATGGCTACCTCATGGACGAGGACGAAAATTTCATCATTGACGAGGAAGCCGCCCCCGTGGTGAAGCAGATTTACAGCCTTTGCCTTGCCGGGAACGGACCGACCAAGATAGCCCGTATGCTCACGGAGCAGCAGACACCCACGCCGGGAACGCTGGAATACCGCCGGACGGGAAGCACACGCCGCTACCACCCCGGCTATGAGTGCAAGTGGGCGACAAACACCGTGGCGCATATCCTTGAAAACCGGGAATACACGGGCTGCCTTGTGAACTTCAAGACCGAGAAAGTGTCCTACAAGGTAAAGCAGAGCAAGGAGAACCCCGAAGAAAAGCAGGTAATCTTTGAGAACCACCACGAACCAATCATAGACCATGACACATGGGAGCGTGTGCAGGAGCTACGCAAGCAGCGCAAACGCCCCAACCGCTATGACGAAGTGGGCTTGTTCTCCGGCATACTCTTTTGTGCCGATTGCGGCAGCGTCATGTACCAGCAGAGGTATCAGACGGACAAGCGGCGGCAGGACTGCTACATATGCGGCAGCTACAAGAAGCGCACCCGTGACTGTACGGCGCACTTTATCCGCACCGACCTTTTGACCGAGGGAGTGACGGAGAATTTGCGGAAAGTCACCAGCTATGCCGCCAAGCACGAAGCCCGGTTTATGAAGCTCTTGACCGAGCAGACCGAGGACGGGAGCAAACGCCGGAACGCCGCCAAGAAGAAAGAACTGGAAGCGGCAGAAAAACGGATTGCGGAACTCTCCGCTATCTTCAAGCGGCTGTATGAGGACAGCGTGACCGGGCGCATATCGGACGAGCGTTTCACGGAGCTTTCGGCAGACTATGAAGCAGAGCAAAAGGAACTGAAAGAGAAAGCCGCCGTTCTGCAGGGCGAGCTTTCAAGGACACTGGAAGCCACGGCAAACGCTGAAAAGTTTATGAAAGTGGTACGCAAGTACACCAGCTTTGAGGAACTCACCCCTACCCTGTTACGGGAGTTTGTGGAGAAAATCGTAATCCACGAATCGGAAGCACTGGACGGGAAACGCCGGGGGAAGCTCCGCAGACAGGAAATCGAAATCTATTATTCTTTTGTCGGCAAGGTAGAGTTGCCCGACTAAAGCCCGACCCGTCCGGTAGTCAGCCGGACAGGGAACGGCAAAATTTTTTACACTTCTTTTACTTCTTTATCTCACATGAGCAAAGAGCCAAGGTATTAAGCAACTTATGGCTGGAGGTGGTATTGTCCTTATCGGACTTAAGCTCATTCCACTACTTGCGGGTGTACTCAATTAAGAAGGGAGAGCTTAGATGTTTGGAATATTCGACAAGATAGAAGAATTCTTTAAGGAGCTTCTACTGGGCGGTATCCAAGCAAACTTAGAGTCCATGTTTCTTGATATCAACGACAAAGTTAGTGCGGTTGCAACAGATGTAGGTAAAACGCCTATGGGGTGGAACGGAGATGTATTTGCCTTTATCAAAAGCATTAACGATTCCGTTATCATTCCAATAGCGGGACTAATCATCACAGCAGTTCTTTGTATCGAGCTTATCAATATGGTAATGCAAAAGAACAATATGCACGATACAGATACCTTTGAATTTTTCAAGTACATCATCAAGATGTGGATTGCTGTATGGTTAGTATCCCATGCCTTTGAGTTTTCAATGGCAGTTTTTGATGTGGCACAGCACATGGTAAATAAGGCGGCAGGGGTGATAAATACCTCTGCCACCGTTTCCGGAGATCAGATAGTGGCAATGATGGATACCCTAAAAGAAAAGGG
>ERZ773063.2213-NODE-2213-length-10725-cov-2.753608_pt1 | contig 10725 bp, 9 predicted proteins | sample MGYA00580625_ERZ773063 | MGnify/ENA primary metagenome ERZ773063 (study PRJEB29015, sample SAMEA2738022) | human oral metagenome | biome: human oral; feature: human-associated habitat; material: dental | place: China | collected 2042 ...
TTATCCTTAAAGGCGTGACGACCGCTGTGTTTGCCCAGTACGAGCGAATTTTTATCAAGCCCGATATCCTCGGCGTGCATGATCTCGTAGGTTTCTTTGTGTTTTAACACACCGTCTTGGTGGATGCCGCTTTCATGCGCGAAGGCGTTTTTACCTACGATCGCTTTATTGGGCTGCGGCTCGATGCCGGTAATGCTCGCGACTAGGCGACTGGATGGATAAATTTCTTTCAAATTTATATCGGTATAAAGCGGCGCAAATTTATCTGTGCGCGTCTTGATCGCCATTACGATCTCCTCTAGCGCCGCGTTGCCCGCGCGCTCGCCGATACCGTTTATCGTGCATTCGACCTGTCTGGCTCCCGCCAAGATAGCGGCTAAGGAATTTACGGTAGCCATTCCCAAGTCGTTGTGATTGTGCACCGAAACTACGGCGCGCTCGCCGATAAGCTTAACGAGTTCGCCTATTCGAGCGGTGATCTCGTCCGGATAGAGATAGCCCACCGTATCGGGAATATTTATGGTGGAGGCTCCTGCGTTTATCGCGGCGTCACAGATCTCTTTTAAAAAACCCATATCACTTCTGCACGCATCCTCGCAGCTAAACTCCACGTCATCGCATAGGCTTTTTGCGTATTGCACAGACTCTACGGCGCGCTTTATGACCTCTTGCGGCTGCATTTTAAGTTTAAATTCCATATGGATAGGGCTTGTAGCGATGAAGGTGTGGATGCGCCCGAGCTTCGCGCCCTTTATCGCTTCGCCTGCGGCTTTGATATCTTTTTCTAAAGCGCGCGCAAGCGAACAGACGCGAGCCTTGCTAACGGCACCCGCGATCTTTTCTATCGCGTCAAAGTCCCCGGGGCTCGCCGCCGCAAAACCGGCCTCGATAACATCTACGCCCAGCTTTTCAAGCTGTAACGCAAGATGGATCTTTTCGTCCGTATTCATCGATGCTCCGGGGCTTTGCTCGCCGTCACGAAGCGTCGTATCGAAGATTATGATTTTATTTTTGTCCATTGCTTGTCCTTTCAAATCGTTAAAATTTGGCAAAATTATAGCCGCGCAAGCTTAAAACAATCGCGATAATAAACATATTCGAGATTATTTCGCCGTTTCCTCGGGTTTGTCTTTTTTATGAAATTTAGCCGCGCTTAAATTTAAAGCTCCGCGAACCAAACCGTAAACAATATAAACCAAAGTGAGCACCGCCGGGAATTCCAGCTTGAAAAGATATAAAAGCGAGAAAAATACGACGATTAGAAGCACTAAAATTTTAATCGCATTGGGACGTTTTAGGCTGATCTTTTTAAAGCTCGGAAAGCGGATGTTGCTTACCATCAAAAACGATAGCGCCGCCATTGCGATGATCAAAAATACCCCAAATCCTTTAGAAAGCTCATATTTTAGATAAATTCCGATCCAAAACGCCATCGTAATCGCAGCCGTCGGAATCGGCAGCCCGATAAAAACGCTAGGCTCGTAGGTGCCCGTAGTGACGTTGAATCGCGCCAGCCTGATCGCGCCGAAAACCACGTAAAGCGCAGCTACGAGCGAGCCGACCTTGCCGTAATCGTGCCCAACCGCGCAGTAAAACAGTAGCGCCGGCGCAACGCCGAAAGCCACTATATCCGCAAGGCTATCGAACTCCACGCCGAATTTCGATGTCGCATGCGTTAGCCTCGCCACGCGGCCGTCGAGTCCGTCGCAGATCAAGGATAAAATGATATAAAAGATCGCGGCGCTGAAGTTACCCTTGATCGTAGAAATTATGCTGATGACCGCCAAAAATACGCTTGCCGCCGTGAAAAAATTCGGCAATATATAGATTAGTTTTCCCTTTTCCTCTTCCATCTCTCACTCTTTAAATTTTATTTTTGCACCGCTTTTCATTCGGTGCCGCAGATCGCGCGTAAAGCATTTTAGCGCGACCTTCTTAAAATTTAGCCCTAAGTTCTTGCCCTGCACGAGGCTTTAAATTTAAGCCTCGCTCTTTGCGCTTTCGATATCATCGTTAGCGCCTAAATTTCGCACCAGACGGGTAGGCATGCCGTTATCTTTTTCAAATTTAGAGATGATCTCCACGATCTGCTCTCCAGAGACCGTCTCCTTCTCATACAGCGCCTTTACCATCTCCTCGATCGCCGGAGCATAGGTCCTTAGCGTCTCTTTCACCGCCGCATAGCGCTCATCCAGCGTCTTGCGGACATATTCGTCGATCTTAACCGCCGTTACCTCGCTGTAATCCTTGATGCTCTGTCCGCCGTTTAGGAAGGAATACTGCTGCTTTTCTAGCACCGCAAGTCCGAGCGCATCAGTCATTCCGACCTGGGTAGCCATAAATTTAAGCATATCGGTAGCGCGCTGCAAATCGTTGCCCGCTCCGTCGGTGATCTCGCCTAAAAACACATCCTCCGCCGCGCGCCCCGCCAAAAAAGTATCGATCTCAGCAAAAATTTCATGGCGCTGGTGCAGATATCTATTTTCAAACGGAGAATTTAGCGTATAGCCCGCGGCACTCAATCCGCGCGGCACGATAGTTACTTTAGATACGGGCATCGCGCCTTTAGTAAGCTCGGCGATGAGCGCATGACCGCTTTCGTGGTAGGCGACGATCCGCTTTTCGATCGGGCTTACGCGGCGCGATTTTTTAGCCAGTCCGATACCGACGCGTTCGATCGCTTCGAGCAGGTCTTTTTGCTCGACCTCCGCCTTTGCCTCGCGACCCGCTAAAAGCGCGGCTTCGTTTATGATATTTGCAAGATCGGCTCCCGCAAAGCCAACGGTAAGGCGCGCGATCTCTTCGATATCGATATCACGAGCAAATTTAACGTCGCGCATATGCACCTTTAAAATCGCCATTCTGCCGTCAAAATCAGGTCTATCAACTAGAACCTGCCTATCGAATCTACCCGGACGCAGAAGCGCCGCATCCAGCGTCTCCGGGCGATTGGTAGCCGCAAGGACGATTACCGGGCTTGATTCCGAGCCGAAGCCGTCCATCTCTGCAAGCAGTTGATTTAGCGTCTGCTCGCGCTCGTCGTTGCCTCCGCCGATACCGCCTGCGGTTCTGCTTTTGCCGATCGCGTCGATCTCGTCGATGAAAACGATCGCCGGAGCCTGCTTTTTAGCGTTATCAAATAGATCGCGCACCCTGCTGGCGCCCACGCCTACGAACATCTCGATGAAGCTGGAGCCCGATACCGAAAAAAACGGCACGTCCGCTTCGCCCGCGACCGCTTTGGCTAGCAGCGTCTTGCCCGTGCCGGGAGGACCCACTAAAAGTACGCCTTTTGGAATTTTAGCCCCAAGGCTGATATATCGCTCTGGATTTTTTAAGAAATCTACGATCTCCTTAACCTCCTCTTTCGCCTCTTCGACGCCCGCGACATCGCTAAATTTAACCTTCGGCTTTTCGGCGCTTACCAGGTTTTTAGAGCTTCCGATGCCGAGCACGCCGCCGCCCATATTGCGCTGCATGCGGTTGGCTAAAAACATCCAAATTCCAAAGAAAATCACGAGCGGCAAGACCCAGCTAAAAAGTAGATCGGTCAAAAAATTGCTCTCGTTATACGCGCCGTATGGAATTTTGCGCGATTCTAAAATTTGAACTAGCTCGGGATCATCCACGCGCTTGGCGGTGTAGATTACATTGCCGACTTGCGCTTTAATCGTGGAGCTCCCGATAGAAACCATGCTTACTTGGGAGTTTTTTATCTGCGATTTTAGCTCGGAGTAAGTTACGTTTCTACTCTCGCCCGAGACGGAGCCCAGCACTCCGCCGCTATCAAATCCCCCACTTGGGGATATCGCTTTAAACACGACTATTAAAATAAGCGCAAAAATTATAAAAACGCCGATCGGATTTTTATTAAAAAAATTGTTTCCGCCGCCGTTTTGAGGGGGTTGATTATTTGGGTTGTTATTCATATTTTCCTTTCATAAACGAAGCTAAGCCATTCGTTTTGCTTTTTCATCTGCACGAAATTTAAATCCGAAAAGGCTTGCTCAATCCTATATTTATATTTTTCTAAAATTCCCGACAGCACGAGCTTGCCGCCCGGTTTTAGCGCTTTTTTCAGATCCGCGCTTAGGATCAAAATCACGTCGGCGATTATATTTGCGACGATTAGATCAAACTGCGGCTGCGCGGTTGCGCTTGAACTTTGCTCATTTAAGCTTGAAACGCTGCCAAGCCAAATTTGATCGATCTGCACGCCGTTTTTCTCGGCGTTTTGCTGCGTAGCCGTCACCGCCTGCTCGTCGGTATCGCAGGCACTTACTTTTGCGCCCAGTTTTTTCATCGCGATACTTAAAATTCCGCTGCCGCAGCCTACGTCAAGCGCGCGCATGCCCGTGCGAGCAAGCTCGCTAAGTAGCGCCAGGCACATATTGGTGCTTTCGTGATGACCCGAGCCGAACGCCAGCGCAGGATCGATCAACAGATCGATTAGCGCGCGATCTTGCGATCTTTCACACCAGCTCGGACGGACGTAAAATTTGCCGACCGCTACGGGTGCGACGCCTTTTTTATACTGCTCGATCCAATCGATATTAGGCTTTTTTGAAATTTCGATCTGCAGATCGGCGTCTAAATTGAGAGATTGCGCGAGCGCCTTTTTAAACTCCTCAAACGCAAATTTTAAATTTTGCAGATCCTCTTCGTCGCGGATTATGAAACGCTCGCCGCGTTCTTCGACGCAGGTAACGCCGAGCTCAAACGCAAAGCTCTTAAAAAGCTCGCTCGCATTCGCGCTTTTTACGATCATCTCATAAAAAAAATCTTTCATCGCCTCACATCGCCTTTAAATTTTAAAATTTGCATATTACTAAAATTTAGTTCAAACTTTGCTTACGCTCGGGCGTTTTTATAGAGCTTCAAACGCCTTTTTAAGATCGAGCGTGCCCTCGTAATACGCCTTGCCGACAATGACGCCCGCGATGGAGCCTGCGTTTTTAAGCGCGATTATGTCGTTCATATCTTTCACGCCGCCGCTTGCGATAGTATCGATGCCGCTAGCTTCGGCAATAGAGCAGCTAAATTCTACGTTCACGCCGCTTAGCATCCCGTCGCGCGATATGTCGGTGCAGATGATCGCGCAAACGCCCGCATCCGCGTAGTCTCGCGCCAAATCGGTCGCTTTTACGCGGCTTAGCTCCGCCCAGCCCTCGGTCGCTACGAGCCCCTTTTTTGCGTCTATGCCCACGACGATGCGGTAAAGCTTCGCCATTCTCCTTACGAAATCTCTATTTTTAAGCGCCGCCGAACCTAGGATAAATCTATCGACGCCTAAGCTCAAATACTGCTTTATGCGCGCTTCGTCGCGGATTCCGCCGCCCACTTCGACGCGCAGGCGAGTGCTTTTTACGATCCGCTCGATCGCTTTAAAATTTACCGCCTCGCCCGCAAACGCGCCGTCGAGATCAACTAAATGCAGCCATTTAGCGCCGAGATCTTCAAATTTTTTGGCTAGCTCGCAGGGGTCTTTGGAATAAATTTTTGCGCTTTGCATCTCGCCCTTGCTAAGGCGCACGGCGCATCCTTGTTTCAGATCGATCGCAGGGAAAATCTCCATCACAGCTCCGTAAAATTTTTAATGATTTTTATGCCAGCATCGTGGCTTTTTTCGGGATGCGGCTGAAAGGCAAATACGTTTTCGCGCCAGATCGCGCTTGCAAACTCATAGCCGTAAAACGTGGTCGCAAGGGTGATCTCGCGCGCGCAAAGGACGTGGTAGGAGTGCACAAAATACAGATACTCAAACTCGCCTAAGCCCGCATTTATCGGCGAGTGCTTGATAAAATGCGCGCTGTTCCAGCCGACGTGCGGGATCTTTAGGCTTTCGGCGCAAGTAAAATTTTGTCCGCAGCGCTCGCCAGATTCCGCCCCCCGAATATTAAATTTCGTTTTGTCAAATTTTACGACGCGACCGGGTAAAATTCCAAGCCCGCTGCGCGCGCCGAACTCCTCGCTTTGCTCGAACAGAAGCTGCATCCCTAGGCAGATGCCTAAAAAATATCTGCCGCTTGCGACGAACTCTTTAATTGCGTCGCCCATACCGCTTGCGCGAAGCCTGTCCATCGCCTCGCCGAATGCGCCAACGCCGGGAAGCAGAGCTTTATCGCAGCTCAAAAGCTCCTCAGGGCTGCGCGCGAGGCAAAATTTAGCGCCGCAGAAGCTAAGCGCGTTCATCACGCTTTGGATATTGCCCGCGCCGTAATCTACGATACCGATCAAGCAGGCTCCTTCGCACCGTTCAATCGATGCGAAAACTCAGGCACGATACGCTTTAGCTTATCCGCGACCTGCGCGTCCTCGCACTCGCTAAGCTCCTCGATCTGCGAGCTTAGCTCTTGCAGGTCGTATTTTGCGGAGTGGGTTACGAAGATGGATTGATACTTCGTGCTCTTGTCGTTTTCGTCGATCAGAAGCTCCTCGTAAAGCTTCTCTCCGGGACGCAGGCCTACAAATTTAATGCCAAGCTCCTCCTTGCCGGCAAGCTGCAGCATTCGCTTGGCAAGATCGGCGATCTTTACGGGCTCGCCCATATCCAGCACGAAAAGTTCGCCGCCCTGCGCGATGGAGGCCGCTTGAAGCACAAGCTGACACGCCTCGCTAACGAGCATAAAATATCTCGTAATCTCGGGGTGCGTAACGGTAAGCGGCTCGTTCGCTTCGATCTGGCGTTTAAATTTAGGGATGACGCTGCCGCTTGAGCCGAGCACGTTTCCGAAGCGCACCGCGACGATTTGCGTATCGCTTGCCGCGTCGTTGGAATTTAGCGCGTAAAGCTCGCAGATACGCTTCGTCGTGCCCATAATGTTCGTCGGTCGCACCGCCTTATCGGTCGAGATCAAAACGACTTTTTTCGCGCCGTATTTTTTAGACAGATCGATTACGTTTTTTGTGCCGATGACATTATTTTTGACCGCTAGATGCGGGTTAAACTCGCATAGCGGCACGTGCTTATACGCCGCTGCGTGCACGACTACTTCGGGATGAAATTCTGCAAAAACCTCCTCCAGCTCATGGCGATAAACGACGTTTATCATCTTTAACTCGTTGCGCGCGTCCGCGCCGGTGGCTTCGTTGATCGAGTAGAGGTTAAACTCGCTATGTTCGACCATGATAAGACGCTTTGCGCCAAATTTCAAGCATTGCTTACAAATTTCGCTTCCTATCGTGCCGCCCGCGCCCGTTACCAGCACGATCTTGTCTTTGATAAAATTTTCAATTGCCTTGGTGTCGAGGTCTTTGGGCTTGCGCGCGAGCAGATCCTCGATTGATACGTCGCGGATCTTTTTGCTCTCATCCTCCAAAAGCGAAAAGAGCTTGATATCCTTTAGCCCGTACGCGAACAGCTCATCATAGAGCTGCTTTAGCTCGTCGGGATACAGCGCCAGCGCGATGATCGCGGTTTTGGCGCCGCTATCTTTGATCATCTGCGGAATTTCGCCCTTGGCTCTGACGACGTAGTTTTCGCAATACGTCCCTACTAGCTCTGCCCGTCCGTCCACGACGCCTACGGGGTAGTAGTTGATATATTTTTGCCGCATACCTTTTAGGACGTGAAAGGTCTTGCTCGTAGCGCCCACGACGATGCAGGGCTCGTTATTCGTGATGTTTTTCTTCTCGCTTAGAAACATCCTCTTTGAAATTCTAATCCCACCGATTAAAATAAACGAGATCGCCGCATCGATGATGATGACCGAGCGCGGGAACGGGTTAAAAATTTTACTCGCTAGAAAAAACAGGATTAAAAAGGTAAGCGCTGCCATAACGTGCGCGTAGAAGAGCTTTCTTGCTTCGTATAGCCCGAAAAATCTCCACGGAACTAAATAGATTCGCAAAAACCAAAAATAGAAAATTTTAATCGCCGTAAGACTCGAGGCGCTAAGCAGCGCGCCTTTATAAAATTCGTTCGGTATATCTCCACTAAATCGCAGCAAAAACGCGATGTAAACGGAGAGGATCGAGATAAAAATATCTCCTAGCAAAAAAAACGCGAAGCGGCTAAATTTAGTGGGTTTTAACAGCATCAGATATTTTCTTTTACGATTTTTACGACGCGCTCGATCGTCTCGTCGCTCATATCGGTGCCGCTAGGCAGGCAGATGCCGCGACTAAACATATCCTCGCTCGTGCCGTCAACTACGCTAAGCGCGCCTGCAAAGATGCTTTGTAGATGCATAGGCTTCCAAAGCGGACGAGATTCGATGTCGGCTTTATTTAGCGCATCGATTACCTTTAGATGAGCGTCTTTTTTCTTAAATAATAGCGTTGTAAGCCATCTGTTGCCCTCGCCGCCTTCGACCTCAGGCATAAACTCCACGTCGGTGCCTCTAAACAGATCCTCGTAAATTTTAAAAATTTCGCGCTTTCTCTTTACGCGCTGCGGCAAGACCTCCATCTGGCCTACGCCAATAGCGCCTAAGACGTTGCTTAAGCGGTAGTTGTAGCCGTAGTCTTTGTGCTCGTAGTGAAGCAGCGGCTCGCGCGCCTGAGTGCTTAAAAATCTAGCCTTGGCGATTAGCTCCTCATCGTTTGAAATCAGCATTCCGCCGCCAGAGGTGGTGATGATTTTATTGCCATTAAAGCTTAGCGCGCCGCATTTTCCGATACCACCAAGTGCTTTGCCCTTATAAAATCCGCCCAGCGCCTCTGCGGCATCCTCGATAACATCAATGCCTTCGTTCGCGCAAATTTCGCATATCTCGTCCATCTTCGCAGCCTGTCCGTAAAGATGCGTAACGACGAGCACCTTTGGCTTTTTCGGCGATTTTTTGATCGCTTCTTTAAGCAGCCTCGGGCTTAAATTCCAACTCTCGTCGCTGTCTATCAGCACCGGCACGCAGCGCTCGTAAAATATCGGATTTAGCGACGCCATGAAGGTAAACGTAGATCCAAGCACCACGTCGCCGTCCTTTACGCCGCTGCAGCGAAGCGCTAGATGAAGCGCCGCCGTGCCTGCGTTTAGCGCCAGCGCGCCGCGCGTGCCAGTGTAGGACTTCACTGCGTCTTCAAAGCGATTGACATATTCGCCCAAAGGCGCGATATAGTTGCTCTCAAATACCTTTTTTATATACTCAAGCTCATCGCCGCCCATATTCGGCGGGCTTAAAAATACTCTTGCCATATTCATCCTTCCTTGATCTTTAAATTTAACCTCGCGCGGAGCAAGGCTAAATTTAGCTTTCGGCATAAAATTTAAATGCTCAGATTTTATCACTTTTAATGCTATAAATTTTAAATTCAGCCATTTTTTTTAATCACGCGAGCGGGCACGCCTACGGCTACGCTGTCGCTAGCTATGTCGCGCACGACCGCAGCGCCTGCGCCGATGATGCAGCGCTGCCCGATACTTAGCCTCTGAATGACGCTGGCACCGATTCCAATGTGCGAAAACGCCCCCACCTTCACGCCGCCCGCAAGCGCCGCGTTTGGGCTAACGTGCGCGAACTCGCCGATCTCGCACTCATGCTCGATTACGACGCCAGAGTTGATTATCACGCCGCGACCGATTTTAGCTCGCGCATTTATCACGGCGCCGGGCATTACGACCGCGCCCTCGCTGATGGCGGCGCTTGGGCTTACGATGGCGCTTTGATGAATTAGCGTCGCTATCTCAAAACCTGCGCGCGCTACCCTCTCTTGTATCTTTGCGCGGGTTTTATTATCGCCGATTGCGATTATTACGGGGTGCTTCGGCAGATCCTCGCTAAATTTCAGCCCTGCCGCGTCGTCTAAAAAAACGACCTCGCTAAATTTAGCCCCGCGCGCGGCTAGCGCGACGTCGGCGACCACCAGCCCATGTCCGCTCGCGCCGTAAATGTAAATTTTAGTTGTGCCCATTAAATTTCTCCGTCGTCGCCATACCCTCTTTATTCACGCCCTCTTTCGCAAGCACTTTTTTAATCGTCAAAAGCGCGATCTTAAGATCGAGCGCGAAGCTTAAATTTTGCGCGTAATACGTATCGAACTCAAATTTTTTCTCCCAGCTGATCGCGTTGCGTCCGTTTACCTGCGCAAGCCCCGTGATACCCGGGCGCACGCTGTGTCGCAGACGCTGCTGCGGCGAATAAAGCGGCAGGTACTCGATCAGCAGCGGGCGGGGCCCGATGAAGCTCATATCGCCCTTTAGCACGTTAAAAAGCTGCGGCAACTCATCCAGGCTTAGCGCGCGGATCTTTTTGCCGTATTCATTGAGCCGCGCTTCGTCTGGCAGAAGCTCGCCGTCCGCGCCGCGCTCGTCGCTCATCGTTTTAAATTTGTAAATTTTAAAAATTTTAGCGTGCAAGCCCGGGCGCGCCTGCGTAAAAATGACGTCACGGCTAACCTTAAAATAGATAAATATCGCGGTTGCTATGATGATAGGCGATGTTAAAACGAGCAAAAATAGTGCCCCCAAAATATCAATCACTCTTTTTAAAAAATTTCTATACATCTATAAATTTCCTATAAATTTCTATATATCTTTTTGCGATTTGCTTCTCGTCAAACTCGCTAACCGCCCAGTTTCTGCCGTTTTGCCCAAGTCTAGCACAAAGTGCTTCGTCATCAAGCAAAATTTTTATCTTTCCAGCAAGATCATTTGCGTCTTTTACCTTGCATAAAAGTCCGTTGTAGCCGTCCTTTACAGCCTCATTGCAGCCTGTAACATCGCTTGCAACGACTGCTTTTGCCATACTCATCGCCTCTAAAACAGTTCTTTCTCCCTTATCCTTT
>ERZ773063.2217-NODE-2217-length-10706-cov-16.463994_pt1 | contig 10706 bp, 13 predicted proteins | sample MGYA00580625_ERZ773063 | MGnify/ENA primary metagenome ERZ773063 (study PRJEB29015, sample SAMEA2738022) | human oral metagenome | biome: human oral; feature: human-associated habitat; material: dental | place: China | collected 2042 ...
TTGCCACGATAGGGCAGGATGATCTTATCCATCTATTCCGCCTCCTTCGTATTCTCTGCTCAGATGTATTATACCACGTCGTTTACTGCTCCAACAAGATTTTTTTGGACGCAGCGGAATTCTCCATGCAGTTCTTCAAAACACGGATTCGCTGCGCACGCAGCCACGCGCCGACCTCCTCACCCGAGAGCTCCGACGGCGCGGAACGCCCTGTGACCGCCCGCATCGCCGCGAGATACGACGCGCCGCGCGTGAGATAGTCCGGCAGAGAACCGTGGTCGGCGCGGATGATCACGTTGAACTCCTCCATTGAAAGTCCTGACGCGCCAACGCCGAGCAGGAGGTCGGTGATCTTGCCGAGACGCGTGAGACGCGGCGCACGCATATGCTGACGGATGACGAACGATGCCGCCTTCATCCAGTCGTGCGGGAGCGTCATGCGCCTGTTCCACGCGGCGAGCGCCGTGAGCCCCGTCTTCTCGTGTCCGTAGTGATGCGGCAGCATCTCCTTCGGCGTCAGCCCCTTGCCGAGGTCATGCACGAGTGCAGCAAAGCGTGTTTTGATTTCCTCCGTCTCGCGCGCAACCGCATCGACCATGGCAAGCGTGTGCGCGAGGGCATCGCCCTCCGGGTGAAACTCCACGGGCTGCACCTGTCCCTCAAGCGCTGCGATCTCGGGAAAGGTCACGGCGAGGAGATCGGCTGCCCGCAGCACGCGGAAGAACACAGAGGGGCGCGGTGCAGCAAGCGCACGCCGCAGCTCCCCCATCAACCGCTCCGTCGGCTCGTTTTTGAGCTCTGCTGCACATGCGTTCATGTAACGGAGTGTGCCCTCCTCCACGCGAAAGCCGAACTCCGCCGCCTGACGTGCGGCACGCAGCGCGCGCACAGGGTCGTCCGTAAAATGATGCGAGACGGCGCGAATCACGCCAGCTGCAATATCAGCACGCCCACCATAGGGGTCGAGCAGAGCGCCCTCGGGGAGCTCGATCGCCATTGCATTCATCCGCGTGTCGCGCCGATAGAGATCCTCCTCAATCGTCACAGTAGGGTCGAACGCAACATCGAAGCCGCGATAGCCTGTCCCCGTCTTGCGCTCCCTGCGCGCAAACGCCACCTCGCGGCGCACGCCGTCCACGCGCACATGATAGACAGGGAATGCCTTGCCAATCTTCTCCGCACGCGGAAAAAGCGCACAGAAATTTTCCTCTGCAAGCCCCGTCACGACATAGTCGATATCCTTTGCCGGCACGCCGCGGAAATGGTCGCGCACGCAGCCGCCGACGCGAAAGACGCGTGCGCCTATATCCCGCAGCGCGCGCACAAATTCCTCCTCGCGCATCGCCTCACCTCCTATCTTCGGAGCAAACAAAAAAGCATCACCGTGCGTGATGCTCTCATTTCGATTGGTGGGCCCACTTGGACTTGAACCAAGGACCGACCGGTTATGAGCCGGTTGCTCTAACCAACTGAGCTATAGGCCCCAAACAATGTGGAGAGCACGCAAGGCTCTCACCTGTGGATGAAGCGCAGATTCATGCAGTCGGCAATCCTCCCGCTTCTTCAAAAAAACCTGCGCAGAGCGCAGGTGTGATAAGCGATGGAGCGGAAAACGAGGCTCGAACTCGCGACCCCCACCTTGGCAAGGTGGTGCTCTACCACTGAGCTACTTCCGCAAAATGGAGCGGAAAACGAGGCTCGAACTCGCGACCCCCACCTTGGCAAGGTGGTGCTCTACCACTGAGCTACTTCCGCATCCGTCACTGACAGTACTGTGAATCAACAAGGGTTATTTTAGCAAGAGAAAGGCATTCTGTCAAGGAGGAATTTGACGAATTGCCTCTTTCTCATAAAAGTAAATATAGTTGATATAGTTTACAAATACTGTTTTTTGAATTACAATAGCTGCATAAGGAGATGAGAACATGGCACAGATCAGTTTGCGCATCGACGACGATGTAAAACGAAATGCAGAGCAAGTCTGCAAAGACATCGGGATGTCGATGTCTACCGCAATCAACATCTATCTGAAAAAACTCGGCCGTGAGCGACGAATCCCATTTGACGTTGCGGCAGATCCATTTTATTCGCCCGAAAACACAGCGATTCTGGAGCGGCGTATTGCAGATATGCGCGCCGGAAGGAATGTCTCTCAGCACGAGCTGATCGAGGTGGATGAGTGAAGAAAATATGGCATGATGAGGCGTGGGCAGAGTATATTGACTGGCAGACAAAGGACAAGAAGACGCTGAAGAAGATCAACAATCTTCTCAGGGACATCGACCGAAACGGCTATGGCTGTACAGGAAAACCTGAACCACTGCGCGGAAATTGGAGTGGATTTTGGAGTGTCCGCATTGATGAAAAGAACCGTATCGTGTTTCAGATTTCCGGTGATGTGCTGGAAATTGCACAGTGCGGTTCACATTATGGAAACAAATAGAGGGATGGCACAATGCCATCCCCCTATTTTAGATTCTATCTCTTTTACACCTTGAACTTATCCGTCTCACTCTGCAGATCCGTCGCCATGTCGGAGAGGCTGCGGCTCGAGGAGGCGATCTCCTCCATGCCCGCCGCCTGCTCCTCGGTCGCGGCAGAGACATTCTGCGACTCGCTGCCGATGCCCTTTGCCGAGGCATCCACAGCGCCCATGCCCTGCACGATCGAGTTCATATGCTCGCGCAGTTCGAGGACGCGCTTGCTGACGGCGAGCGATGCGGTCTTGACATCCTCAACCATAGTCAGGATCAGCGAGAAGGTCTCGCCCGTCGCGGTGACGTTCTCCTTGCCCTTCTCTGCCTCGAGACGACCTTCCTCCATCGAGGCGACTGCGCGATTGGTCTCCTCCTGAATGCTGCGGATGAGCTCGGAAATCTGCTGGGAGGCGTTCTGCGACTCCTCGGCGAGCTTTCTGACTTCCTCCGCGACAACCGCGAAGCCGCGCCCGTGCTCACCTGCACGCGCCGCCTCAATCGCCGCGTTGAGCGCGAGAAGGTTTGTCTGTCCCGAGATGCTCGAGATGATCTCGACGATGTTGCCGATCTCCTTCGAGCGCTCGCCGAGCTTGCCGACAATCTCGCCCGTCTGCTGTACCGTCGTCGCGATCGACTTCATCTGCTCAACGGTCGTCTGAACGAAGGCATTGCCCTCTGCCGCCTTCTCCGCCGTCGCCTGCGTCTGCTCGCGGGCACGGCGCTGATTTGTAATTGCCTCTTCTAGTCCGCGCTGGAACTCCTCCACCGTCACGCGGCTCTCTTCGATGCTTTGCAGCTGCTTCTCCGCTGCCTCCGCGACCTCGGTGATGGACTGGGCAACATTCTGCGTCGCCTGCGCCGACTGATTCGCGTTCGCCGTCAGCTCCTCGGAGGAGCCGGCAACATTGGACGCCGTCGTCTTGATCTTGCGGATCATCTTCTGCATGCTCTCGACCATCGTATTGAACTGCTGCGCGATGTGCGCGAACTCATCGTCGCCGTCGAGCATGATCTTCGAGCGCAGATCACCCGCCGCAATACGGCGCGCCCCGTCGAGAATCGTATCCACAGAGTTCTTGATATTCTTGAGCAGCAGAACAAGCGTGATGATCGACAGGATGACTACCGCGATCAAAGAGATGATCGTGATCATCTGCACGCCCGAAAAAACATCCTCGCTGTACGCCATTTCAGCGCGCGCAAGGCGAACACTGTCCGCCTTGTCCTCCTCGATGATGTCCGTCATGCGCTTGTAGACATCCGCCTGCTCGCTAAACGCCAGCTGGACAGCGCCCGCCTGATTGCCTGCATTGAGGAGCTCCGTCGCACGCTGACGAGCGTCGGCATAGTTTTTGCGCTCCTGCTTGAGCTTGTCAAGACGCGCAAGCTTCTGCGTACGATCTGCCTCATTTTGGAACGGCGCCTCCTGAATTGCCTTCTCATACTCATCATATGCCTTGTTCAGCTGTGGCGTGAGCTCGGAGATCAGTCCCGCCGCACGTGCGCGTTCCGCCTCATTCGGAGCCGTAATGCGCATAAGTTCGTACTCGCGACCATCCGCCGTAAGTGCCTGCACCTGACCGCCCACATTGAGGACATGTGCCCAGCTGAACACGCTGACCGTGTTGTTGTTGAGCACACTGCTCGACTGATTCGCGTAGAATCCATAGGCACCGAACATGACGACCAGGAAGCCGACGCTCAGTACGATTTTCTTTGCTACTGACATTGCTCTGTTCCCTCCAAAAACAATAAAGGGTTCCCACAGCCTCGACAAGCGAGACTCCCTCAGACAATTCTAAGTATAGCACGCCTAGTTGGAAAATACTATATGGCGGCAAAGTTTTTTCTATGTTATACTTACACCGTTGGTACAATAAATAAACAAAAGGATGGACAACTATGGCAAAAATGTTGAAAAAACTACAACAAAAGATGACCCCTGCGGAAAAGCCAAAACCGGTACGCCCACCGGGCAAGGACTATATGCTTCTCATCCTCATGGCATTCACTGTCATGGTCGTACTGGCGGCATGGGAAAATCTGGATGCGCTGACACTCATCATGTATATCCTGCTGACGCTCTCGCTCGGACTGACCTACATACGTCGCCAAGCGGTCGAGCGTCTCTCCGAGTTCCAGATGATGATCGTGACACGCGCAAGCTTCGTTACCATCGGCATGGCGGGCGCACTCTTCCTCATCGACGCATACCGCCGTTTCTTCGCATAACATCATTTTGATTCCGCCGCCGATGAGAGATCCAGACCAAACAAAAGGAGAAACATGATGAAAGTATTGATGATCAACGGCAGCCGAAGGGAGCACGGCTGCACCTACACGGCCCTCTCCATTATCGGAGACAGCCTCAAGGAGGAAGGCATTGACGCTGAAATTGTCTTCGTCGGCAGGGATGCTGTAAACGGGAATCTGGATGCACTCATAAAATCCTTGGGAGAAAAATGTGCCGAAGCAGATGGCTTCGTCTTTGGATCACCCGTGTACTACGCTTCTCTCACGGGAGAGATCAAGCTCGTTCTCGACCATTTATTCGGGAGCTATCGCGACAAGATGCGCTGCAAGCCCGCAGCGATTGTTGCGTCTGCGCGGCGCGCCGGAACGACTGCCACATTGGATGTACTCGCAAAGTATCCTGCAATCAACGAAATGCCGATCATCTCCTCAAGCTACTGGCCGATGGTGCACGGCTACACGCCCGAGGATGTCATGAAGGACGAAGAGGGCGTTGGCATTATGAAGCAGCTCAGCAAGAATATGGCTTGGATGCTGAAATGTATCACAGCTGCCAAAGCTGCGGGAATCGACGCGCCGAATCCTCCTGATTACCATAAGACAAATTTTATCAAGTAAAGCACGATTGTATCTCTCCAATAGAAAAGCCGACCTGCAATAGATCGGCTTTTTGTTTGCGCTCAAAGGCTGAAATTCTCTCCAAGATAGAACTTGCGCGCAATAGGACTCTCGGCAATCGTCTTGCTGTCCCCCTCGAGGAGGAGTTTGCCCTCGCTGAGGAGGTAGACGCGGTCGACGATATGCAGCGTTTCGCGCACGTTGTGGTCTGTGATGAGGATGCCCATGCCGCGCTGGCGCAGATACTCGATGATCTCCTGTATGTCGGCGACAGCGAGTGGGTCAACGCCCGCAAACGGCTCGTCTAGCAGGATGAACTGCGGCTCGAGCGCGAGGCAGCGTGCGATCTCGACGCGGCGGCGCTCACCGCCCGAGAGCTCCGTCCCGCGCCGGTCGCGGACGTGTCCGATATGGAACTCCTCAAGCAGCCCGTCGAGTTTGTGCTTCTGCTCCGCCTTTGAGAGCTTCGTCGTCTCGAGGATCGCGGCGATGTTCTCGGTGACGGTGAGCTTGCGAAAGATGGAGGGCTCCTGCGTGAGGTAGCTGATGCCGAGCTCCGCGCGGCGATACATGGGATAGTCCGTGATGCAGATGTCGGAGAGGTAGACATCGCCGTGCGTCGGCTTTTCGAGTCCGACGATCATGTAGAACGTCGTCGTCTTGCCTGCACCGTTGGGTCCGAGGAGCCCGACGATCTCCCCCTTTTCGATGCGGACGGAGATGCGGTCAACGACGGTGCGGCTGCCGAATTTCTTCACGAGGTTGCGCGATTCGAGATGCACGATGACGCCCCCTCACTCGGTCACGGCTTTGCCGTCGTCCGCGAGATAGACGGTCATATGATTGCTGTGCGCCATGTTATTTCCCTGAAAGACCCATGCGTTCCCATCGAGCACGACGTAGGGTCTGTCCACGCTGCCAAAATACTCCATGCGGTCGCCGCCGCCCTCAAGGTCACGCGGCGGGCTGACGATGTGGGCACTACCCGTTCCGATAAAGTGATTTTCCTTCATCCAGCCCTCAAGGCGATCCGCCGTGAGCGTGCCGTCAGCACTCGTGATCGTTCCGCCGGATGAGGCGAGGACATAGTCGTTCTGAGAGGGGTAGTAGTCGACCTCCGCCCCCGTGAACGTGCGCCCCGCCTTCGTCATGTGGACGCTGCCCGACGCCTGCCAATGATCCTGTCCAACGCCCGAAAGCCGCTCACAGGAGAGGTCCATATCGTCGCGCACGGCGCGGACACCGCCCTCGACCGTACCCTCCTCGGTCTTCGTATTATACGTTGCACGCGCACCCTCGACATAGCCTGCGCCCTGCTCCATGCGGACGTTCGTCTCCGCCGTGATGAGTCCCGTGCGCGTGTCGTAGGTGAGGCTGTCTGCCGTGAGATTCGTCGGCTCCGTGCCCTGCTGTGCCGCCGATGCCGCCGCAGAGAGTGCACCCGCCGCGAGCAGCACGAGGATGCCCCGATAGAGTTTCTTCTTCGTCATTGTGCCCCACCTTTTTCTATACGTGCGTTGCCGATCACGCTGAATTTCTGAAAGCCATCCGTGCTCACAATGCGATCCCCTGTCGCACGAATATCATCGCGTATGAGCACGGCGTCCCCTTCGGCGCTGAGGCTGCCCTCTGCCGCCGTCCACCTCAGCTGCTTCGCACGCAGGCTCGCTCCGTCACTTGTCTGTGCCTCGATGTTTCCCGTAACCACGACATCATGCGTCTTGCCGTCCATGCGCCCCTCCGCCGCCTTGAGCGTAAGGCTGCGCCCATCCTCGGTGTAGAATGTCCCATCGATCGCTGTCATGCTCGTATCGTTGGTATCAATATCGACATTCAACTCCGCGGCGGTCATTTTCCAAACGGTACGTCCTTCGCGCTCCTCGCTGAGCGTATTGTCCGCATAGGACATAATGCGGGGACCCTGCGGCGCATCCGTCTGCTCCGGAATCTCGGGCACGCTTGTAACCGCCCAGACAATGAGTCCCGCGAGGAGGGCGGCGCCGCCGCCATAGATCCATTTGCTCCGCGCCATCAATCCCCCTCCTTCGCCGCTGCCGACATGTGATGTTTGCCCGTCTTCTGCTCCTCGGGCGGGGTGTTCCAACGCTTCTGAAACCAGATCCACTGGGTCGGGTTCTCGCGGATGACGCGCTCGACAATGGCGGTCATCTGCACGGTGAACTCATGGAGGTCGTGGTCGCTGTCCCCCGTGTCGGGGCAGCGCATGATCTCGCCGACGATGACCTTGTGCTTTCCGTTCGGCTTCCGCAGGATGAATGCGGGCACGACGGGCGATTTGAACTTGCGCGAAAAGACCGCAGGGCCGAGCGGCGTCGACGCCGTACGCCCGAGAAATTCGATGAACGCACCGCCGGGGCCGCCGTCCTGATCGGCGAGGAAGCCGAGGAGGCGTCCGCGCTTCAGCGCACGCGCCGCCGCAATCAGCTCACTCGTCCCGCGCGAGAAGATCTCGACGTGGATTGTCGCACGCAGATCGTCGAGCACGCGCGTGTACTGGATGTTTGGCTGCGGCTTTGCGATCGCACTGACGGGAATGCCGTTCAGTGTGAATGCCGCCGAGAGCCACTCCCAGCAGCCGACATGCCCCGTGAGCACGACGACGCCCTTCCCCTCGGCAAGCGCCGCCTGCATGCGTTCGAGATGGTCGATCTCGATGTACTCGCTGAGATTCTTCTCATTCAGCATGGGCATCGCAAGGATGTCGAGGACGTTGCGCGCCATGTTTATAAAGGACGCGCGGACGAGGCTTTTCGCCTCTGCCTCAGAGATGCCGAGCGCGGGCATCATATGCTCCACCGCGCGGCGGCGCATCTTCGGGATCAGCAGATAGTAGAGATTGCCGAGCACCCAGCCCGCAGCGAGCAGGATAGGACGCGGGGTGCGGCACGCGAGCCAGCTTAGAAACATGAGTGTATTATAGAGCACTGCCGCACCTCCTTTCTGCACTACTGCGCAGCACCTTCGGTATCCGTGTGAAATACAGTGAGCACACGATCCCAAAGCCCCTGTGTCTTTAGAATGATTTCGTAAATTTCGCGCACGGCACCGCGCCCGCCGGGTGCGTCTGCAATAATCTGAGCAATCTCCTTCACCTCGGGCACGGCATCGCCCACGGCGCACGGCAGTCCGACGAGGCGCATGATCGGCAGATCGACGATGTCGTCGCCGATGTAGGCGATCTCCTCGTCGCGCAGCCCCGTCTTTGCCTTGATGTCCGCGTAGGCGGCACGCTTGTCCAGCTTTCCCTGATAGACGAGGTCGATGTGCAGCTCGCGCGCGCGGTTCTCCACGATGGACGAGGCACGCCCCGTGATAATGGCGGGCACGATCCCCACCTTATGCGCGAGCGTGATCGCAAGCCCGTCACGCGCAAAGAACGGCTTATACAGCTCGCTCCCGTCGGGCGCGACGTAGATTCCGCCGTCCGTGAGCACGCCGTCCACGTCGAGGATCACACATTTGATTTTCTTCGCGCGCTCTATTGCACCCTCTCGAATTGGCATCACACAACCCCCTGTCGGAGCAGATCGGTGAGATGCACAATACCGACGGGTACACCCGCCGCGTCGACCACGGGCAGGACGGTGACGGGGCGCGGCTGATGCTTTTCCATCACGGAGAGCGCCGCCGCTGCCATCTTATCCGGCGCAATCGTAAGCGGTGTGGCGAACATGATGCTCTCTACGTCCTTATCCAGAAAGGTGTAATCCTTTGCGAGGGCGCGGCGGATGATCCCGTCTGTGACAAGCCCGATGAATTTGCCATCCGCGTCGACCACGGACACGGCTCCGAGCCCCTTGTCCGTCATGACGAAGAGCGCATCCTTTGCCGTCGTATGATAGGGTACAACGGGATTTTCATCGCCCGTGTGCATGACGTTTGCGACCGTGAGGAGCAGCTTGCGTCCGAGCGCGCCGCCCGGGTGGAAGAGGGCATAGTCCTCCTTCTTGAAGTCGCGCGCCTCCATGAGCGCCATCGCCATCGCGTCCCCCATTGCGAGCGTCGCTGTCGTGGAGCACGTCGGTGCAAGCCCCAGCGGACACGCCTCGCGCTCGACGCCGATGTTGATGTAGAAGTCTGCACTGCGCCCGAGCTGGGATTTGCGTCTGCCGCACATGGCGACAATCCGCGCACCAATGCGGTGGATGATCGAGAGGATGTTCACAACCTCGTTCGACTCGCCGCTGTTCGAGATAGCGATGACGATGTCATCCGCCGTCACCATGCCGAGATCGCCGTGAAACGCTTCGGCAGGGTGCATGAAGAACGAGGGCGTCCCCGTGCTCGCAAGGGTCGCCGCAATCTTGCGCCCGACGTGGCCGGATTTGCCCATGCCTGTGACGACGACACGCGCCTTGCAGTCCAGAATCGCGCGCACCGCCGCCTCGAAATCATCGTCGATCCGCTCTGCGAGCTGTGCGACTGCATGCGCTTCAAGCTGCAGTGTCTCGATTGCTTTTTCCCGAATCGTGCTCTGTCCCATGTAGTTCTCCTAGTTCAGCTTTTTTCGCACAATTTCATAGATGGCGAGGGCATCCTTCAGGAGGTCTTCCAGTTTGTCGAGATAGACCATGTTTGCCCCGTCCGACAGTGCCTCAGGTGGGTTGTCGTGCACCTCGAGGAAGAGTCCGTCGACACCCGCGCCGACAGCCGCGCGCACGAGGTACTCGACGTACTCGCGCTGTCCACCCGAGCTCGTACCCGCGCCGCCCGGCAGCTGTACGCTGTGCGTTCCGTCGAAGATGACGGGATAGCCAAAGCTGCGCATGATGGGGAAGGAGCGCATATCCACGACGAGGTTGTTGTAGCCGAAGCTCTCGCCGCGCTCCGTGAGGAGGATGCGGTCGCTGCCGCTCTCGTGGATCTTGTCGACGACGTTGCGCATATCGTTCGGCGAGAGGAACTGCCCCTTCTTCACGTTGACGATCGCACCCGTCTGTGCCGCCGCGTGCAGGAGGTCGGTCTGGCGCGAGAGGAAGGCGGGGATCTGGAGGATGTCCGCGACCTTTGCGACCGGTTCCGCCTGAAAGGTCTCGTGAATGTCGGTGACGACAGGCACATGGAGTTCATCGCGGATTGCCTTCAGGATCTTCAGCCCCTCCTCGAGCCCCGGTCCGCGGAAGCTGTGGTAGGCGGAGCGGTTCGCCTTGTCAAAGGATGCCTTGAATACGTAGGGAATGCCGAGACGATCCGCAATCTCCTTGATGCCGCGCCCGATCAGGAGCGAGCGCTCGAGTCCTTCGAGGACGCAGGGTCCCGCGAGGAGCACCAGCGGCTCACCTCCGCCGATCTCAAAATTCGCCAGCTTCACTTTGTTCATCTTCATGGCTCCTTTCA
>ERZ773063.2221-NODE-2221-length-10695-cov-7.914662_pt1 | contig 10695 bp, 7 predicted proteins | sample MGYA00580625_ERZ773063 | MGnify/ENA primary metagenome ERZ773063 (study PRJEB29015, sample SAMEA2738022) | human oral metagenome | biome: human oral; feature: human-associated habitat; material: dental | place: China | collected 2042 ...
TCTAATATAGCGGATGTGCTAGCACCACATACCGTACTATGTTATCACACTTTCTCTATTTTGGCAAGGAAATTCGGAGACGTTTGTGTCTAAATTTTTGGGAATAATCAAATATCCTTATAACTCAATAAGAAAGCGAGATTTTTCAGACAAAAAAACTGGAAAAAGTTCCTCACTTTACCCCAGCCCTTGACTATATTGCACTATTTATGCTACAATATTGTTTGACTGATTAAGCAAAGTGTGTTTTTGTCTTAATCGGTGGTGTAGAAGTTGCTGCTTCTACACCTTTTTCGTTTATATTTACTCTATTATTGTAACACACATTAGGCAAAAAAGCAACTATTTTGTATAAAAACATGACAAAAACACCTCTAAAAAATCTTTTTTTAGAGGCTTTTGTCTGCCTTTTTGTATTATTTATGCCCTCTTTTTCTGATAACAGCTTTGTGTGGCCTATGGTTAATACGAAATCCTGCACCTAGTCCCGTATCCCTAAATTCTTCATACTCTTGTCTCCAAGATCCAAAAAATAGATTGTATAGCTGATCAATTCGTTCAAGGAGTATCATTCTGGACATAGTACAAGCCCCTTCGATGGACCAATACATCCCTCGATGTTTCATACGGTAAGTAACCTTTCGGTGCTGACTCTCCATTACCCCGATACCACGTGAGGATAACCCTCTAAGTTTAGGTGGTCTAGTGTCACAGAAATTTCTTAATAATTTCTTACGAAAATTGTAAAAATTATCAAGAGCTTCTTGACTTTCTGTGAGAGATTCAACTGTATCTAGTACGGTCTGAAGCAGACTCTTCTGATGATTTTTGATGGCCTTAAAAGCAAGATCAAGTAGTGTAGATGGGTACGGCTTCAGGAATCTTTTAAGTTCTTCATTGACATGATAAGCATCCCAGAAATGCTCATGACGTTTAATCCGTAGGACCTTCTTAATTTCTTGAAATACTCTGCGAGAGTATCCTTTACCATTGTCCGAGTTAGTGATAAGAAGAGTTCGATCAGTGATTTCAAAATGATTGCAGAGATAGTCTATCAATTCTTCCTTTGCTTGTTCATGACTTGTATGAATAATCTCATGCTTATTCTCTAGTACATACCGATTATTACCAACCTTCTTCGCTCCAGTATGAATCAGAAAATGGGCTAAGTCTGTATTGTGTCGTTCATCATTGCTTGATGTTGTCTTGACGAGCACACCATCTCCTTCCAGATAGATTTTATCTGCCTGGATTTTTTTCGGTTGCTCATCACTTCTAAAAAGCCGATAGCGTTCCCTCTCTGAAAAGAGTCTGCCTGCCATTTTTACAGACTTCAAAACAGCGTCCTTTGTTATCTCCAGGCGATAAGCCATCTTAACTGTTCGACAAACTTCACGGTAGGATAAAACAGAAGCGTGTTTTGCCATGTGAAAAATCAACTCAGGAGAATAACGCATATACTTTTCTAGACCTAGCCACTCATCTACGGGATAACAACTTTTCTTTCCCTTTCGCCAGCGATTCCTAGAGAAGGTCACCTCTCCAAATGTAAAAACAACTGTCCTCTCTGTACTATCTATCCGCTTATATCCCCTCAGTCTCATAGAGGGAGCAATCTGCTCGTCATAATCTCTTACTCGCTTCAGGAATTGCTGCTCACGTTTGCGATCTAGTTCTGCGACAAATTCTTTTTCATCAAATCTAAACATACTCTCTATTGTACTGAAATCATGACTAGATTGAAAACATCACAAACTTTCTGCAAGACTCTTTCAAAAATAAAAGCCTTCCCTTATTGGGAAGGTTGTTTAATTATAAATATAATTATATTTATAAAGATAAACTTTCGATTAGTTTATCAAGATAATCTGATGCAGACTTTGCACCAACTGCTTTAGCAATTTTATCCAATTTTTTCCGATTGCTTGGTTTCAAAGTAAACTGAAATTGTTTCTTACGTTCAAAACTTTCAAAGCTGGCTACATCTGAAATCTGCTCAGGTTGATGGGTTGCTTCGATAATCTGCGAAATCTCTTTTTCTTTTGGTGTGAATGCCATGACAATCTCCTTCTAATTATATTTATAATTGTATTTGTGTTTATAAATATAATTATATTGTATCATAAATTTTTGAAAAAGTCTGCTCCAGCTCAGTGAAAAACTTTTTGTGTTTTTGATAAAGCTCAGAATTCTCCTTCATATCTGCAATAGAGATCTTATCAATCGTGGAATGATTGAATAACTCTTTTGCTGGTACGATGCCTAGAAGGTTGTCTGTTCCCTTCTCTTTAGCTTCAAGTCCCAGAGCTTCCAGTAACTCTCTTGATGATCCATAGTTCGGTCGGATCATATTTGCTAAGAAATATAGCTCAGCAGTAATGTATGATTCCCTTGTACGATAGTCAATTACATCCTTTCTGAATGCTTCTAACCGAGTTGATAGATTGAATTTGGCATTATAACCAAACTCTGAAGGAGTCAAGGGACTAATAATAGCGTGACTGACCGCAACAGCATTTTTAGTAGCTGTCGCAAAGTCTGGTCTACAATCAATCAAGATATAGTCAAACTGATCCAACTTCTTCTTTTCGTAGTTATCCTCTAGCCAAAGATAAAGTAGCATATTTTTCTTATCGCTGTTCTCCAGATCTCGTTCCACCGTGTCAAGCTGAACTGAACCTGGAATTAGACTGATATTTTTCTTGACTTGCTTAATATCCACATCGCCACCTTTAAAAGCATTAGCAATCGTATTCTTGCTCTCGTAAATATTATAGCACTGGGTTAAATTGCACTGATGGTCAAGATCAATCAAAAGAACCTTATGCCCTTTCTTAGCCAGCCATTCCCCATAATTAAATGTTAAAGTTGTTTTCCCAACACCGCCCTTAATAGCGGCAAATGTGATAATCTTCATTTGATATCCTCCTGTTTTTCTATACTTCTATTATACCATTATAATTATATTTGTAAATATGTTTATAATTATATTTATAATTATTTCGCAATGAAGTTTCTCCTTCCTTTTGCCAGCAATTCCTAGAAAAGATTATCTCTCCAAATGTAAAGAGAACTGCTCTCTCTGTACTGAAATCATGACTAGATTGAAAACATCAGAAACTTCTACAAGACTTTTTCATCCTCAAATCGTCGGTCAACTTTCTCTTCACGACTACGCACGTGCTCCTTAATATCTCTATAATCTGTGTAATGTTTTAGAGTGTCGTCAAAGAACTCTTGTAAGGCTCCTTTTTCAATTTGAAATTGTTTGATCAGTTGACTGACATCTTCCAGTCCCATATCTTTTGGAACTCCTAAATCATCCAATAGTTGTACCGCTGCAAGACTATTTTCTGGAGATTGCTGGATGGCTAAAAGTGCTCCTTCAATTTTATGATAACGTCCAAGTCGCTCATCTAGCTGTCTTAATTCCTCCTGAGTAGCCTCTATCTTTTCATTAAAACGATCCTCCAAATGTTGAAATTGTGCTCCATCTGTCACGCCGTGCTCGACTAAGAAATTATATTCCTTAATCAGCTCACGCATAGAGGAAATTTGAGCATTTTTAGTTACGAGTGCCTCGCCATTTTGTTTGGCCAATTGTCTTGCGACAGTCAAACCCATCATGTACCGATTTTTTTGTGATTGATCTGGATTGAGAAAATAAAAATAGTCTTTCTCTTTGATATAGATCGTATAATTTCCATCCTCATTTTTATCAACTTTATGAGAAGGTATTAAAATGGTACCACTATTTAAAGCTCCCATATCCATCTGTACGTAAATACCTTGCTTACTTTCTTGTTCGACCTGCCAGGACTCCACTTCCAATTTCAATTCAAAATCATTTGCCGTTTTTTCTTTTGATTCTTGATATTGTTCTTTCAATTCCTCCACATCAAAAACTAACTGATTCTTAGAAATTCTCTCTTTTATTTTTTCAAGAGAATAGAGTCCTTTCTTTGATAATGTATCATCTCGGACATTTCTTTGTTGGGGCTGATCAAGCAATTTATACTTCACAAATTTACCAGAAAAATCAATCTGAAGGCCAAGTGCAACTGCTTTTTGTTTAAAGTCTTCCAACGATAGAGAGTGCTTCAGAAGAAAATCCAGACGTTCCTTGATTTCAAACCGATAATTATTTTGTCTCCGCCAAGCAGAATACTTCGTATAAGAATTTTTCATACTAGGCTCAATAATTTTAGCGCCATAACGTGCCGCATGTTTGTCCGATATCGCCCTCAAATTTTTCAAGGTTTTCTTTTCCCAACGAAATTTCTTGAGCGTTGAGGTATTGGTTGTATTGAGTATGATGTGATTATGAAGATGATCTTTATCCGTGTGTGTTGCAATCACAAACTCATAATTTCCACCTGCCAATTCTAACATCGTTTGGCGGCCAATTTCATGAACTTGCTCAGGAGTCAAGTTATCATCTGGAGAAAAAGACTGGATAATGTGATGGGCCAATACTTGTTTTCCTGAAGATAATTCTTTCAAGTCGTCATCTCCTTTTTTAAAGGCTGCAGCCAATTTTGTCATGACCATTTCTTCATCTGCTACGCTAAAATCAGAAATCCCATTACCAGATACTAGCTTCATTTGAAGCTCACCATTATGATAGACAAGAGGAAAATCAAGATCACTTTCTGCAGTTCCTGATACAAGAGTTTTCGCTTCATTCAGAATATAATTAACAGCTCTCTTCAAATTAGCTGGTGTTTTAATTTGAGTTGGAGATTTAATAACTACCATTCTTCTATATCACTCCTTACCGTTCGTTTCCGTTCTTGTAGACTCTGTTTTTCTGCGCTAGAAAGTTTGGCAGCTACCATCTCTTTCAACTCAGATAGATAGTCAATAACTTGTGCCACTTCCTCTGTCGTAACCCCTTGATTTTCGTTAGCATGTTTAGCAATTTGGTTGATGTTCGTTCCCACTCGATTGATGGCAACTCGAAGGTCTTTCAATTCAGAAAAATCAATTTGCACGACTTTTCCTTGCACTAATTGATTCTTCGCATAGTATTGAAAAGATGGAACTCCCATTTGGGCCATCGCCGTTTTAATTTGACGATCTTCCTCTGGTGTTAGTCGTATCAATTTTTGTATATAGCGTTTTCTATTTTCTCGTTTCTGCATTATTCTTTCTCGTCTTTCTCTCAGAATTTCTGGCATTTTCTGGGCGGGCATCATCCCCTAACTTCCTTCCGGCAAGCGTAGCAAATGGATATCCATTTGCGAAATTTAAAAAAATCAGAGAAGGAGAACCTTGTAGTTTTCCTTCTTGATTTTCTCAGTTTTGGGGAAATCCCCAAGCCCCTTTCCTATATCTTTTGGAGTACAACTTCTAACATTTTATCGTAGCCAACTGAAGATGTTTTTGAAAATAGATGATTGCTTATCACTATTTTCTACACTTTTTTCTTTCTGACCTTGCAACTTTTCAGCTAGGACAGAAAGTTGTTGAGTAGTTAGAGGCTGGAAAATAGACTGCCCAATTTGTATTTCTGTCAGTAAGATTTTTTCAGTGAGTACAGCTTGAAATTCTTCATCTGTAATCATCTTGAGTAGCTCAATATTTTCTTCTTCCCACTCCAAAAGAGCAGGATCTCCTTCAGGTAGTTGAGACTGTTCTTCCTCTAGTTGCTCCAGAACTTTTTGGCGAGTCAAGTCTTTAGCGTTTGGCGATACTCCTTGAACTCTGTCTCCATCCATGATTGGAATAAAGTCTGAAAAGATGATGATAAGTTGTTCTTCTTGTTCATTAGTCATGAGTGTTGTCCTCCTTGATGATGATTTGTTTTTAATTTGACCTTGGGTTTATTTGGGGTGTCCCGTTCGGTCATTTCGAGAAACCCTTCTCTTTTTTTGATTGTGCATCTGCTTTCAACTCCTGCTTGTGTTCTTCAACAGCTTGCTTGCTCTGATCTTTAAACTTCTCCAGTTTTTGTTCAAAACTGCGCTTCGTTTGTTTCTCCTGGCTCAATCTTAATTGTTCCAATGCTTGATCCATCCGAACCATTAAACTTTTAGCTTCTTGTTGGACAATATCCAACTGTGCTTCTAAATCAGCAAGTGTCTCCTTATCAGCAGACCACCCAGATAGATAGTTAAAGGAATACTCTGACGTATCAATACCATAGTATGAAGAAACAACATAAGCTACGCTCTCAGCCTGAAGTTCAGCAGTGCTTCTAGTTAGATGTTCTTTTTGAGGATTATCTGCATGATGCAACTCTGCATGAGCCATTTCATGTAAGAAAGTTTTAATAATTTGAGCCTTGTTCATCTCATTACTACGTAAAACAATTTGATTTTCTTGGACAGAATAATATCCATGTTTATTATTTTCCATCTCTTCAAATCTAACCGATACATCATTTTCTTTTGCAATAACCATTAGGGCACGGTAAAGATTTGCATAGTCCAAATCAGTCAGCTGTTCTTTCACTTCTGCAGCTTTTGGCATCTCCTTTCCTTCTGTCTGACTAACATCAAAGACTGGTACTAGGCCAAAGAATGTGACAGTTTCTGGCTTCCCATTTTTATCCAATATTGGTTGGTTATTTTCATCCTTTTTGATCTTCGTCATAGGTTTAAAAATACGTAAAGCCTTCTCACCTTTTTTTACATAACGCCCAAAGTTTTCTTTCCACTGTTTGAAAGAAGCTACTTGCCTTGCTTCAGGATTTTGTGCAAGAATTAAGCGTAAGTTACGATTAGAATAATTATTTAGTTGGCTCATTTTCGTTAGATAGTCTTTGTACTTATCTGAATCCAGAAACTCCTTAATCCCTTCTTTAAGATGACGACTTAATCCTGCCATATCTTTATTTTGAATAAAATCTGCGACTGCAAGACTGCCAGCTGCTAAGACAATTTCATCCGCTTGTAGACTCTCCTCGCCCTTTGGTTTAGAACCTGGTTTCGATCTAAAATCATACGGATTCGTTCCCTGAAGCAACTCTTCCTCATCAGAAACACCGTCAGCATCCGCATCACGTTCCAACTCCTGCTTGTTATAGCCTTGTTCTTCTAGTTTGATTTCTTCCTCTTGTGATTTCTCAAATTCTTCTCGAACTATGGCGATCGTTTGTTCAACTTTTTCTGATAAACTTTTGATTTCTTTTTGCCATTTTTCTACAAGAGCTACTTGATCCATAGGTGAGTCCTTGACTCCCAACTTATCAAACCAAGCAGATAGATTTTCGACCTCAATACTATCCATTCCATCAAAAGAGATAAATCCAAGACGAGCATCATGACTACTATCTGTAAATCCAATTGGACTATTTTCCAAATCTCCAAATGGGAGTTGGGATAGAAGTTGATCTGCGTAAAGAGTATCTTCTAAAGCGTAACTGAACTGAGAAATATCTAACTCACTCGCCAATCTCTCCAGATGATACGGAGTGAATATGGCCCCATCTATCTTCATCAATTCTGGGTACTCTCTCATTTCTCGTGTTCCAAGTCTTTCTTTGTGAGCAATGGGGTTAATCTCCTCACCGATATTGTAACGGATGCTATCCTGGATCAGTTCACCATCAGGAGCGTAGATACTAAACTGGATCTTAGTTGGAGTGATGTAGGCTTCTGGATGACCACCAGCCACTTGTTCTAGCCCTTCCTGATGTAGCTGATAGAAGTCCTGATTGGCTTTGTAAAGCTCTCTAGCAAATTCTTGATACGAAATCAGCTCTGTTTCTTTAAAGGGCAATCTAGGCCCATCTGGGCGCTCCTCAGACCATTGAAGGCGTACATGGTAGTTCTCCTTATAGATATGATCTTGTTTCCACTCTTTATAAAAATCTGAATTTGTATCTAGGAGATGATCTTCTCCAGCTGCAGCAACAATCTGATCAAATTTATCATTGTGCTGTTTCGCATAGTCAAGATACTGATTCCAGGCTTGATGAAATTCTTCTGGAGTCTTTGAGATATCAGCTGGCACACCTAAATTATAGACAGTATCTAAGACTTGAGTAAACATAACCGCATCAAGTAGGGGGCTATTCAGTGTGTTCTCAGGAGTTGATTGTTCAATTTCTTTAGAAACTTCTTCAAACTGCTTATTCTTCAAGACTGATAGCATTTCTGCACCTTTGTCTTTAACATACTCCTCATTGATTGAAAGTTGCTCAATGTGTCCATCTCGCTCTCTAAAGACACCTAAAATAATCTTTTCCTGGTTTGTCTGATCTAGTAGAAGATTAAGGCTTTTTCTTAATCGCATAAGACTAGCTGGTAGAACTGTACCATCTACTGTCCTAAAAGCAAGTAAAACATCTTGGTCATTTGAACGAATCGCCTTATCCAAATTTAGGCTATGAAACTTTTCTACATCTGATAAGTCTCCAAAATAAAAGGACTCTGCATCTACTATGGCAGGTAATTCAGGGAGAACTTTCAACTTATCAAATGCAGCACCTCTGTTGGCAATCAAAATATTATCAAATTGTCCATTTCCAGCAGCAAAATCCAATAAAGTCTGTCCTGCAGTTTGCCCTTCTCTATAAGGGAAAATACCTGTTAAGTGCATGAAACTTTCTTTGTTATAGGAGATAGCAAGGCTATTTGTATCTGCACCATCCTGGTAAAAATAGGTAACTTGTGAATCTGCTACATTTTCTAAGTACCATTGAGCAGCATTTTGAAGATGAGGAGCATATCTGTTTAGTTTCAGCAAATCTTTATCTGAGATAGGATGGTAGTTATCCTTATGAATTGACTTTCTATCCTCATTTATGCTAAAATGAAGTAAAGGTTGAGATCGAGTTTGACTTGGTGACAAGTCATTCAAAGGTTGCGATACATTCGCTTCTGGTAGAGGTGCTGCCCCCTGAGTTTCTTCAGGAAAATCCCCGAGTTTTGTCTCAGCCTTTTTGTTTTGTTCTGAATTTTTAGTAGCAATTGCTTCTGTGATAGTAGCTCCAGCTGCTACCTCAGCATCTGCCTTCCTTTCTCGCTCTTCTTGTTTTTTATGAAGGTTAGAAGCAGCATTGTAAGGATCTGTTCCTTGTAACATCTCATCAGAATTTGAAATGCCATCCCCATCCAAGTCTCGATCCATCTCATCTTTTCGATTGTGTTGGTGGATTTCTTGTTCTACGGCTGGTAAAACAGCCTCTTCCTTCTCCCTAAGCTGGTTAATGGTTGATGTTTTTTCCTGGTTTAAATAGAGTCCTTTCTCTTCTGCTTTTTTGAGCAAGTCTTCTGTTCTTAAATTAGAAAAAAATTGGTTATCAAATCCATAATCCAAGTCATGGTTTGGATCTAGATAACGCTCAATAAAGTCATAAACTTGACTGGTGTTTACTCCCAGCTCTTCATCTGTTTGTAACTGAAATACTGTCCACACATCATTTTCTTTTACCAGCTCAAGGACCTTATTAAAATCTTCCCGATCAATGGATTGCAAGAAGGCCTCTTCCTCTTTAGCTTGTATCCAATCAATATTTTTTTCTGATTGACGGTACTCCTCAATTGGGATATTTGGATTATAACCGAATTTATTTTGGAGAAAATCTTTATCAATCCGGTTAATCGTAAATCCTAATTCAATTTCATCAAATTCTCGGCCATCATCAGAAATAAGTCGAGACATGAGAATGTCTACCTGCTTTTCTGGAGACAAAGGATACAGTTCTGCATAATGATTAGCAAATAGATAACCATCTAAAAAGTAACCTAAATCTTCTTGTCCGCTATTTAAGAAAATATAGTCTGTTTGAACATCCGAAATTCTTGTTTTAAAAAATTCACGGATATGCTCCTTTTGTACATCTGTAAATGGTTCTACCATTGATATTTCCTCCTTTGTGCTCTGATTTTCTTCCAGCGCTCTACTAGAATCACCAAGAGGTTTTTCAAAGGTCACTGTTTTATCTGAATCAATAACCATCTGTTTTTTAGGCTCTACTGAAAAGCTGATATTATTCCAGTTCTCCCTTAACCACTCCGCTTCTTCTGGAGATAGATCACTGGTATCTGGGGTTCTGGATTCAGTATCCCTTACTTTCATTAAGAGTCTTGGAAACTCTGTCTTCCAAATTCCATTATCTTGACTATGAGTGATAATCTTTTGTTTGACTAAGTGCTTGCCTAAACGCCGCATCTTGTCTATAACGTTCAACTAAAAGAGATTCCATTAATCTAATACTATTTGATTGATTCGTTGGTCCAAGCTGATGCACTGACTGAACCTTTCTTCCTGCCTTAAAAGCTGAACGTTGCGATTCTGCCCAAGAAAGTGCTTCTTCTGTAAAACCTTGAGACTTTAATGCTTGATACGCATGTTCTACACTTTCAAAGCGAAAATTATTGATAATTAAGGGGCTGGGTGTTAAATTTGATAAAACAGCATTTTCGCCAGTTGAATACCAGACATTTATCGTCTGAGGAATTTCTTCCGATACTCCTTTTTCTTTCACAGACTGTCTATCTAACAACTGATTCACCACTTCTTTTTCTTCATCCGTATTAGGGCGATATTTAGGAGATAATTCAAATCTCCCTTCCTTCGTCAATTCTAAAGCAACTCGACGTAGCCCTTTTACGAAGTAGATATTTGGCTGCTTAGCCCACTGCTTGACCTTTCCAGAATCAATTAGAGCCTGTGTTTCCGGTTGAATCACTAGTCCATCAACTTTATCTTGAATAGCTTCTAGGCGTTCTGATTTATACTCAG
>ERZ773063.2222-NODE-2222-length-10690-cov-3.361260_pt1 | contig 10690 bp, 10 predicted proteins | sample MGYA00580625_ERZ773063 | MGnify/ENA primary metagenome ERZ773063 (study PRJEB29015, sample SAMEA2738022) | human oral metagenome | biome: human oral; feature: human-associated habitat; material: dental | place: China | collected 2042 ...
GAAGTGGCTAGGCATGCGCGTCATCACGGAGGGTGTCGAGACGAAGGAGCAGGTCGAGCACCTGCGGACGCTCGGCTGTGACATGTTCCAGGGGTACTTTTTCGCAAAGCCCATGCCGGTTGGGGAGTTTGAAGCAAAGTATTTTTGCACGAACGCCGGCTGAGAAAAGAGCGGCAGGATGCCCCGCTTTTCGCGGGGGGCGGTTCTGCCCCATGGGAGGGATGCTGGAAATGGAAAAGAGACGGATGAAGCGGCTGGGGCAGCGGATATTCGCACTTGCTGCCTGCTCTTTTGCCGGAATAAGCACAGAGGCGCTCGCCGCGCGCATTGACCCGCAGGAGCTTGAGCAGCTGCGCGACGTGGTCGGCATACTGCTCGAAGATGTCGAGGAATTTTACCATGTGACGATCCTGATCGAATCGTTCCTGATCTTCATGCTGCTGGCTTTGATCATTGTGGGACTTGTCGGCTATACGAAGCTGAAGAAGGAGATTCGTGAGCTGCGCCGCCATGTTTACGGCGAAGATGATGCAGAGCCGGCGCCTGAGGAAGACCTCGCCTCTCCCTTCGAGCCGCTGCCGGACTTTCACTCCGAACCCGAGCCGGAGCCCGAGCCGGAGCCTGCTCCCGCCCCTGCACCGGAGCTGACGCCTCTCGAGCGCTTCCTTGAAGCCTACGGCGAAGCGAACGAGATCGAAGATGCCACGCTTCGCGAAGCGCGCCTCAGCAGCCTTTTACTGGAGTTTCCCATCAAGACCTTCACATGCACGAATCCCGCAGCGCGAAAGATCGACCCGAACGCGCCGCCGACCTTTGAGACGGCGGATGACGGCGACTTCTGGGCGCTCAAGAAGGGCGGTGACTCGGACGATTACAACGTCATGCCAAATCCCACGCTCATCTACAACGAAGAGCGCCACCGCTTCCGCGGCATGAAGGAAGCCTTCGCTTCCAACTACCACGAAGGCAAGGAATACACACACATGGCGCTCGACGCCCCCGCGCGCTTCAACCTCATGGGCAGCCTCTGGGCGCCCCTGCGCCCCGGCAAGATCACGCTCTCGGGGGAGAGGGACGCGCAAGGATAATTGTATCATAGGAGAATCTTCCCGCTCTCCGCCAGTAACCGAAAGGTTTCCGGCGGAGAGTTTTTTGTGTTTTTTTTGCTTATGTATATTGCTTGCAAGCGAATAATGTTGATACTAGTGAGATTTATATTAGTTTATTTTGGCGAATTGCCGTGTGATTTCTAGGACAAACTATTGACTTTTGATATTTTTTAAAAGATATATTGTTATATACAATCGTAAATGATATAATATAAATCATAAAAGATAATATACAATTATAAACAACAAAAAAGACAAGGAGGGATTCACCCTTGGATCTTCTGAAGCTGAAGCAGACGGCGAACTGTGTGCGAAGAGACATCGTGGACGCCGTATATGCGGCGAAATCCGGTCATCCGGGAGGCTCGCTTTCGGCGGCGGATGTGCTCACGTATCTGTACTTTGTCGAGATGAAGATCGACCCGAAGGAGCCGGATCTGGAGAAGCGCGACCGCTTCGTCCTGTCGAAGGGGCATGTGACGCCCGGCTACTACGGCGTTCTCGCCGAACGCGGCTTCTTCCCCGTCGACGATCTCAAGACGTTCCGCCATACGGGATCGTACTTGCAGGGGCATCCGGACAGAAAGCATATCCCGGGCGTGGATATGAGCTCCGGCTCTTTGGGGCAGGGATTTTCCGTAGCTGTCGGCATGGCGCTTTCCGCGAAACTTTCCGGGCGCAGCTACCGCACCTATGCGCTTCTCGGCGACGGCGAGATACAGGAAGGGCAGATTTGGGAAGCCGCGATGTTTGCCGGAGCGCGCAAGCTCGACAACCTCGTCGCCATCGTGGACAACAACGGCCTGCAGATCGACGGCGCCATCGAGACGGTTTGCTCGCCCTATCCCATCACTGAGAAGTTCAAGGCGTTCAACTTCCATGTCATTGAGGCGGACGCACATGATTTCGCAGCGCTGAAGGAGGCGTTTGACGAGGCGCGCCGGACGGCAGGCATGCCGACGGCGATCATCTTGAAGAGCGTCAAGGGCAAGGGCGTTTCCTTTATGGAAAACAAGGCGGCGTGGCATGGCAGTGCGCCGAACGAGGAAGAGTACCGCACGGCTGTGCAGGAGCTGGAAGAGGAGGCGAGGTCGCTATGCCGGAACTGAAGAAGATCGCGACGCGCGAGAGCTATGGCCGCGCCCTCGTTGAGCTTGGCAGGAAGCACGAGGATCTCATCGTCCTCGACGCCGATCTTGCGGAGGCGACGAAAACGAACATCTTCCGCAAGGAATTTCCCGCGCGCCATATCGACTGCGGTATTGCCGAAGCGAACATGATGGGCATAGCGGCGGGACTTTCGCTGACGGGCAAGGTGCCGTTTGCCAGCACATTCGCGATGTTTGCTGCGGGGCGTGCCTACGAGCAGGTCAGGAACACGATCGGCTACCCGCATCTGAATGTCAAGATCGCCGCGACGCATGCGGGCATCTCTGTCGGTGAGGACGGCGCCTCGCATCAGTGCCTCGAAGATCTGGCTCTCATGCGCATGATCCCCGGCATGACGGTCATGTGCCCCGCCGATGATGTGGAAGCGCGCGCCATGGTCGAAGCTGCCTACGCGCATGAAGGCCCCGTCTACATGCGCTTCGGGCGCCTTGCCGTACCTGCCGTCAACGATGCCGCCTATCGTTTCGAATGGGGCAAGGGGAAGAAGCTGAGAGAGGGCAGCGACGTCGTCATCCTGGCGACGGGCTTGCTCGTCGCGCCGGCACTCGAGGCGGCTGAAAGGCTGGCAGCGGAGTCGAGCCTCAGCGTGGCTGTCGCCAATATCCATACGATCAAGCCGCTCGATGAAGAGCTCGTCCTTACGATGGCGAAGGAGGCAAAGCTCGTCGTCACAGCGGAAGAGCACTCCATCCTCGGCGGTCTCGGCGGCGCGGTGGCAGAACTTCTGGCGGAAAAGGCGCCGAAGCGCCTGCTGCGCCGCTTGAGTGTTCGGCGAGTCGGGGCCTGCCGCGGAGCTCCTGCAAAAGTACAGGCTCGACGCGGCGGGGGTCTACGAGCAGGTGCGCGACGCTCTGGATTTTTGAAGAAAAGGGCGCTCGCATAAACTGAAATCATCGTTTGCAGAAAGGGGAAGAAGCATGAAGGAGAAGTTCAAGCCTGTCATGGCTATCACTATGGGAGATCCCGCCGGCATCGGTCCGGAGATCGTCGTCGGCACGATGCTGAGTCAGGAGATTGCGGACTGCTGCAAACCTTTCGTCATCGGCAGCGCCGTGATGTTGGAGAGGGCGGCCGAGGTGCTCGGCAAGGAGATCGTCATCCACAAGATTTCCGATCCCGCTGAGGCAAAGTATGAACTTGGCACGATCGACGTACTGGAAACGGGCGACTATGACGTCGCCTCCATCGAGTGGGGCAAGGTACAGGCTTTGGCGGGACAGATGTCCATCGACTGGATCATGAAGTCCATCGAGCTCGGGCTGGCAGGTAAGGTTGACGCCGTATCGACCTCGCCGATCAACAAGCAAGCCATCAAACTCGTTGGCGTCAAGGAGCCGGGACACACGGAGATCTATCAAAACGCCACGAAGTCTCCCTATGCGCTGACGATGTTCTCCTGCCATAAGCTGCATGTCTTCTTTGTGAGCCGTCACATGTCCCTGGTCGACGCGGTGCATTTTGCAAAGAAAGATGTCGTGCTTGATTTCATCCGCAACATTGACAAGGAGCTGAAGAGCGTCGGCATAGAAAAGCCGGTGATCGCCGTGGCGGGCATCAACCCGCACAACGGGGACAACGGGCTCTTCGGCAGGGAAGAACTTGACGAGCTGATTCCCGCTGTGGAAGCGGCGCAGAAGGAAGGCATCGAGGCGGTGGGGCCCGTGCCCGCAGACTCGGTGTTCAACATCGGGAAGTCGGGCGAGTACAATGCGATCCTCTCGATGTACCACGACCAGGGGCACATCGCCTGCAAGACGCTCGACTTCGAGAAGGCGGTCACGATCACATGGGGACTGCCGTTCATCCGCGGCTCCGTGGATCACGGCACGGCCTTCGACATCGCGGGGAAGGCGATCGCGAACTGCATCAGCCTCATCGAGTCGACCAAAGTTTGTGCGGAATACGCTCTGCTCAAGCACGAGCGGAGCTGAGGCGCTGCTGGCTAGCGCAGCAGTTGTTTTACGAAAGGAGTGGAGAATGGTGCCATCAATCGGAATTGTTGCAGATGATCTGACCGGCGCGACGACGACGGGTGTGCTGCTGGCGCGTTCGCGGGCGCGGACGGTCGCATACTTCTCCTCGGAAGCGGCGCTCCGCGAGGAGCAGGAGCTGGGGCTCGACGCCATCGTCATCAGCACGAACTCCCGCGCGCTCGACAAGGAGAAGGCACAGGGCTTCGTGACCGACGCGACGTCGGCTTTGAAAAAGATGGGGGTACGCTATTTCACGAAGCGCATCGATACGACCTTGCGCGGCGGCATCGGCTATGAGATCGATGCCATGCTCGATGTGATTGGCGAGGATGCCGTCGCCGTCGTCGTTCCGGCGATGCCGCAGTCGCGCCGCATCCTCGTCGGCGGCTACTCGGTGATCGACGGGGTGGCGCTCATACGCACGCCCGTCGCTCAGGATGTGCGCACGCCGGTGCGCGAGAACTATGTACCGGCGCTTCTCGCAGCGCAGACGCAGCACGCGGTCGGGCTTGTCGCCCTCGCCGACGTCCTGCAGGGCGGTGCAGCACTCGTGGAGACGCTTCGCAAGGAGCGCGAGGCGGGCAGGCGCGTGATCGTGGTCGATGCGATCACATTGGAAGACGTCGAGGAGATCGCGAAGGCGTGCGTCGCCTTGCAGTGGAATGTCCTCGCCGTGGATCCGGGTCCCTTCACCTCGCGCCTCGCCTTCGTGCGCGGTCTGATCGAGGAAGAAAAGCCGAATATTCCCGCAGCAGCTCCTGTAGAAAACCGCACGGTTCTGATTGCGGCGGGCAGTGCGACGCCCGTCACGAAGAAACAGATGGAAGTCTTGACGAACGATGCGCGAAACGTCCGCATCTCCGTCAATCTGCGCCCCTTGATCGAGAGTGGCCCGGCGGCTACGGCGGAAGTTATGCGCGCGGCGGACGCCGCCTGCATTCTGCTAGAAAAATACGAGCAGCCGCGTTCCATCCTTTTCGAGACGGCGCTGCACGGCGTGCTCCTCGATCTCGACGAAGAGGACAGATCCCACGGCTACGAGAAGGGAACGGCGGCGAATCGCATCAATGCGGGACTCGGCACGATCATCGCGCAGGTGATGGAGCGCGTGGCGCGGGAGAAGATCGCCGGCATCTATGCAACGGGCGGCGATACGATGGTCAATGTCTGCGCGATGCTCGGCGTCGAATGCCTGGAAGTACTCGACTATGTGATTCCGCAGACCGATATAGGGCGTCTCATCGGCGAGTACGGCGGCATGCCGATCGTCGGCAAGGGTGGTTTGACAGGTACGAATTCATCGGCAATCGAGATCGTCGATCGCCTGATGCTGGAGGCAGCGCGCCGGGACTGATGCGCGCAGGGAGTATCTTGGGGCGGCGCCTCTCTGTGCCGCCTCCATATGGTAGGAGGATTTAGTCATGGAAAACGAAACCCAGGAGAAGAGCAGGCTGAACATCCCCATCCTGCAAAAGATGTCGGACATGCCCGGCGGTCTCGTCATCATCCCCCTCGTCATCGCCGTGGCAATCGCGACGTTTGCACCGCAGTTCTTCCAGATCGGCGGCTATGTGACGGCGCTTTTCTACAACGGAAATGCCTGCATGATGGGTTTTTTCCTCATCGTCTGCGGCTCGATGATCGACATCAAGCAGGTCGGCATGCCGCTCTACAAAGGCTGCATCATGACGGGCATCAAGTTCCTGCTCGGCGTCGCCGTCGGCGTGCTCGTCGGCAAATTCTGCGGCCCCGACGGTTTCCTCGGCATTGCGCCGTTCGTCTTCATCGCAGCGTTCACGAACTCGAACGGCTCGTTGTACATCTCGCTCTCCTCGCAGTTCGGCAATGCGACCGATACGGGAGCCATCTCGATTCTCTCCCTGAACGACGGCCCCTTCTTCACGCTGGTGGCGCTCGGTGCGACGGGTCTGGCGAACATCCCGCTCTCGACGCTGGTCGCGGTTCTCATACCGCTTCTGATCGGCTTCGTCTGGGGCAATCTGGATAAGGCGTTTCGCCAGACATGCAAGGTGGCACAGCCCATCGTCACGTTCTTCATGACGATCTCCATCGGCGCGAAGACGGATATTGCGACCATCGTGACGGCAGGCGCCTCCGGCCTTGTGCTCGGTCTTCTGTCCGCGCTCACGGCGATCATCTTTTTCATCCTCATCAACTTGCTGCTGCCGCGCAAGGAGCGCAATGCCATGGGCGCCGCCATCGGTACGACGGCTCTGAACTCGGCGATGACTCCGGCGGCGGTCGCCGAAGCGGATCCCGAATACCTCGCCGTGGTGCCGACGGCTACGGCGCAGTGCGCGACGGCGTCGATCATCACGCTGGCGCTCTGCCCCTTCATCACGGCGGCGTTCGACAAGTACATGATGAGCCGTCAGCTCGGAATCTACGGACCGGAAGGCTGGGCGCATGAAAAGGCGCTGCGCCTTGCGAGCAAATAAAGGAGGACGCCGATGGAAGCCAGAAGCGGCGAGACTCTGCCCTCGTTGGGTGAAGAGAAAATCACGGTAGCGATGCGGCAGGAATTTCTCTTTGATTTCTTCCTCTATCATGCTTATTCGAAGTTCAGCGGTTTTCTGACGAATATTCTCGGATTTTCCATCGTTATTCTCGGCGTCTATTCGTACTGGCTGGGTGAAGTGGATGGCAGGGACTGCGTCTTCTTTGTGGCGGCCGCTGCCCTCTTCATCGCGGCGACGCCGTTTCAGCTCAAGTGGAAGGCGAGGCGTGCCATGAAGGAGGCAGACTACCGCCTGCCGCTCGACTACACATTCACCGATCGTGAGGGCATCCTGGTGGAAAGGGAGGGCAGCACGACCTTTTACCCCTGGGAGAAGCTCAAGAGAGCCGCCGTGGCTCCGAAGACGATCATCCTCTACGTCGGAGACGAGCAGGCGCTTGTCCTGCCGAAGGAAAGTTTCGGCGATAATTTTGCGAAGATTTATCAGATCATTGCCGTCAATCTCGGACGCAGCCGTTATTTGAAGGCGGAGGCGGCAGAATCGCCCGCCGAGGCTGCGGTGAAAGCGTGAATCCGAAGGAGTCAAAGCGGAGAAAGGTCAGGATGCAGAATGAAGATTGCCATGGGTTGCGACCCGAATGCAGAGGATTTCAAGAAGGAAATGAAGGAGTACGTCGAGGCTCTTGGTCACGAAGTGATGGACTTCGGCAGCGAGGACACCATCTATGCGCGCGTCGCCGTGAAGGTGGGAGAGGAAGTAGCCGCGGGTCACTTCGAGCGGGGCATCCTTTTCTGCGGCACGGGGCTCGGCGTCATGCTCGCAGCCAATAAGGTCAAGGGCATACGCGCAGCCAATGTGACGAACGTCTATGCCGCTAAGCGCGCCGTCCTGAGCAACGACTGCAACATCATCACGCTCGGCTCGCAGGTGACGGGCAATATGCTCGCGAAGGAGCTGATCAGTGCCTACCTTGCCAGCGAGTACACCTATAACGAGCGCTCGGGCAAGAAGGTCGACGCGATCAATGCGTACGACGACGCACGCTGAATCGTCATGAAGGAGCGGTTATGGAAAAACTTTATTTCGGCACGAACCTGAAGATGTATAAGAACATCCGGGAAACGACGGCCTATCTTGATGAGCTGACGGAACGAACGAAAGATCTGGGGCGGAAGGAGATGGAGCTATTCGTCATCCCTTCCTATACATCGCTGCCCGATGCCGTCAAGATTAAGAATCGCGCCCTCGTGCAGTTGGGGGCACAGAACATGGGCTGGGAGGAGCAGGGACAGTTCACGGGCGAAATCAGCCCGCTGATGCTCACGGAGCTGGGGCTGGACCTCGTCATGGTTGGTCACTCGGAGCGGCGTCATGTGTTCCGTGAGACCGATTACGAGGAGAACCGAAAGGTTCTTTGCGCTCTGCAGCATGGCCTTGCGGCGCTGCTCTGTGTGGGGGAGACAGCAGAGGAGAAGGACTATGGAATCGCTGACGAAGTGCTGCGCAGGCAGCTGATCGCCGGTTTCCACGGCATCTCAAAGGATCGGGCGAAGGTGCTGACGGACGGCGCCTGCCCCAAGCTCCGGGTCGCCTACGAACCCGTTTGGGCGATCGGCGTCCACGGCAAACCGGCGAGCGTCGCCTATGCACAGGAAAAACATCGTGTGCTCAAGGAATGCCTGGTCGAAATATTCGGTGCAGCGGGGGCGAAGGTGCCGGTGCTCTACGGCGGCAGCGTCAATCCCGACAATGCAGAGGCTTTGATCGCACAGCCGGCGGTGGACGGACTCTTCGTCGGACGGAGCGCCTGGCAGGCGGAGGCTTTCGACAAGCTGATTCGCGCGGCGATAAAGAGCGCACGGCAATAGAAAACAGGCGGCTTCATGATGCGTCATGAGGCCGCCCGTTTTTGGGGGATTTTCCTATAGGAGAAACTGGAGAGACGCAGGTCAGCGAGGGAATTTTATCGTTTCCTGTTGTTTTTCCTGCTGTTTCGATATAAAATATAAATAAAGATACATTGAAGAATGAATCAGGGAGAGGAAAGACGAGAGGTGCTCCCGCGAAAGGACGAGTTATGTTTGCGATTGAACGAAGAGAGAAGATACAGCAGATCCTCCGCGAGAACGGCACGGCGAAGACGACGGAACTGTGTGCGGCGCTGGACGCTTCCCCTGCCACCATACGCAACGACCTCAATCTGATGGCGAAGCAGGGACTTTTGCAGAAGATTCACGGCGGCGCCTCTTCTCTGTCAGAAAAAGGGCAGCCGCAGCTGCAGACGGTCGAGGCGACCGCGCTCCTGCGCCCCGAGGCTTTCAGCTTCCATAGGCGCGAGATGCAGCATGCGGAAGAAAAGGATGCGATTGCTGAGGCGGCGCTTGCATATATCAAGGACAATCAGTGCATTCTGCTCGATGCAAGCTCTACGGCGCTGACGCTGGCAAAGAAGCTGACGCGCTTCCGCAAGCTCCTCGTCGTGACGAACGGCGTCTACACGATGCTCACCTTGAAGGATACGCCGAATATCGATACGATCATCATCGGCGGGATTGTGCGCAAAAACTCCGGCTTCATCGAAGGCACGATCGGCGCGGATATCCTGCGCCACTTCCATGTCGATGTCGCCTTTGTCTCCGCCAACGGCTTCTCGGCGAAAGAAGGGCTGACCGATTTCAACATCTATGAGGTCGAGCTCAAGCGCCGCATGTTGGAAAACTGCAACCACATCATCGCCATGATCGATTCCTCGAAGTTCGACCGCGTGTCGTCTTCGAGTTTCCTGGCAGCCGCAGATATCGATGTTCTCCTGACCGACGACAAGCTCCCGGCAGAAATGGTAGAGCGATGCAGAAAGCACGGCGTCAATGTACAGGTTTGTATGCGAAAAGAGGACGCTTGAATACGAAAAAGGCACGGCCGCAGATCGTCCCTTTCGGGGCGGTACAGCAGCCGTGCCTTTCTGCTTGTGCGCTCGGCGGCGCATGTTTCTAACCGATGAAAGACCGAGTCTGTCCGGCAGCGGAAAAGACGCAGCTGAGGATGAGACGATTTACCGCGAGGTGCTTCAGCGGTTCGATTGATCGATGAAAGCCTGCAGCTTTTTCTCTGCGGCGCCGCTTTCGATGAGGCTGCGGGCTTTTTCTATGCCGTCTTTTATGGAGTTGGCTTTGCCGCCGATGTAGATGGCGGCGCCGGCGTTCAAAAGTACGATGTCGGTCTTCGCCCCCTGGGCGCCCGTGAGGATGGCGCGCGTGACGGCGGCGTTTTCTTCTGCCATGCCGCCGACGATGTCTTTCTTTGCGGCGCGCTTCATGCCGAAGTCCTCGGGGCAGATCGTGTACGTCTTGTACCAGCCGTCCTTGAACTCAGAGATCTTCGTGGGGGCGTTGACGGAGATCTCGTCGAGGCAGTCCGTGCCGTAGATGACCATGCCGCGCTTGACGCCGAGGTCGATGAGCACGCGGGTCAGAGGCTTCAGCAGGTACTCGTCGTAGACGCCGAGAAGCATGCGCTCAGGCTTGGCGGGATTCGTCAAGGGGCCGAGGATGTTGAAGACGGTGCGTATGCCGAGTTCCTTGCGGATGGCGCCGACGTATTTCATCGAGGCGTGGTATTTCTGCGCGAACATGAAGCAAAGGCCGATGCTTCCGAGAAGCTCCGTGCATTTTTCGGGCGCGAGGCTGATGTTGACGCCGAGCGCTTCGAGGCAGTCGGCGGCGCCGCTCTTCGACGATGCCGCGCGGTTGCCGTGCTTGGCGACGGGGACGCCGGCGGCGGCGATGATGAAGGAGGCCGTCGTCGATATGTTGATGCTGCCCGCGTGGTCGCCGCCCGTGCCGACGATTTCGAGTACCTCGATGCCGGGATGCTCGACGGCCAGGGCGTGCTCGCGCATGGCGGCGGCAGAGCCGGCGATCTCTGCCGTCGTCTCCGCCTTGGCGCTCTTCGTCGAAAG
>ERZ773063.2224-NODE-2224-length-10685-cov-9.967074_pt1 | contig 10685 bp, 8 predicted proteins | sample MGYA00580625_ERZ773063 | MGnify/ENA primary metagenome ERZ773063 (study PRJEB29015, sample SAMEA2738022) | human oral metagenome | biome: human oral; feature: human-associated habitat; material: dental | place: China | collected 2042 ...
CGCCCCCGTGCCGCCTGGGCGGACCGCCTCGGCCAGCTCCCGGCTGAAGGCGCGCCCGGCCCGCATGGGGCCCACGGTGTGGGAGGAGGAGGGGCCGATGCCGATGCGCATGAGGTCGAAGACGCTCAGCGGGCGCGACGCCCGCTGAGCCGTGATCTCGCCGGCCAGCAGGGCCGCCGGGGTGGCGGCGTCCAGGCCGGTGGGGACGGGCGTCGTGTCGAGGCCGTCGTCGGCGTCGTCGACGACGTCGGACAGGGCCGATACCGCTGAGATCGCGGATGGCGCGGGCAGGGCAACGGGCCGGTCGCCCGCGGCCCCGACCGGCTCGGCCTCCGCAAGATCACGGATGGTCATGACTCCATGATGCACCAGCGCAGGCCGGTATGGTGGTCCCGTGCCTGCGGTTCTTCCCACCCCAGATCGTCCCGCGCACGCTGACGCGCCCCCCGGCGCGATCATTGTGCGCCAGTTCTTCGCGCACCTGTCCTCCGAGCCGCAGACCTTCACCGCCGCGTTCACGATCGGCCGCGCCACCACCTGCGCCGTCGTCGTCTCGCACCCGAGGGTGTCGCGTAAGCATGTCACGGTGGAGCCGACGGCGGCCGGCTGGCGCGCGACCTGCGAGGCGGGCCGCCGCATGTTCATCGAGGGCCGCTGGACGACGTCGGCGATCCTGACGAGGGAGACGCGGATCCAGCTGGTCGACGAGTTCGGACCGCTTATCGCCCTCGCCCCCGCCGGCGCTGCTGGTGCCGCCCTTGCTGCCAGCGCGGCCAGCGCCGCCAGCGCCGCCAGCGCCGCCAGCACCGTCATGCTCGGTTCCGCCGGCGCCGCGGGCACCACCGCGCTCGGGTCCGCCGGTATCACCATGCTCAAGCCCCCCACCGGCATCGTCCCCACCGCCGTCGTCCCCAGCGGGGATCTTGCCGCAACGGGCGAGATCACGATCAGTGGGTCGGGGACGATCGGTCGGCGTCCGGACAACTCGCTCACGGTCAACGACCCCACGATGTCGGGGCGGCACGCGCGCGTGGAAGTGACCCCGCAGGGCGCGGTCGTCACCGACCTGGCCTCGACCAATGGAACCTTTGTCGGCGGCAAACGGGTCGACCGCTATGTCGTGACCAGGCCGACGGTGTTCGGCATGGGCTCGACCTTCATCGAGATCAGTCCCGACGGCACCTGCGCCCTCAAGGTCGGCGGTGGCGGCGGTGAGCTGGTGGGTAAGGATCTGACGTTCAGTGTCAATGACGGCAGGCTGCGTCTGCTGGACGGGATCTCGTTCAAGCTGCCGGGTAACGAGCTGCTGGCGGTGGTGGGTCCGTCGGGGGCGGGCAAGTCGACGCTGCTCAAGGCGCTGACCGGTGAGCAGAAGGCGCAGGCGGGGCAGGTGCTGTTCGACGGGCTGGACGTGTACGAGCACTATCCGGTGATGCGCAACAAGATCGGTGTGGTGCCGCAGAACGACGTGATCCACTCGGCGCTGACGGTGCGTCAGACCCTGGAGTACGCCGCCGAGCTGCGGTTCGCCAAGGACGTGTCCCGGGCGGAGCGGCGTGGGCGCATCGACGAGGTGCTGGAGGACCTGGACCTGGGCGAGCACGTGGGCAAGCGGGTCAAGAAGCTCTCCGGCGGCCAGCGCAAGCGGGTCTCGACCGCGATCGAGCTGCTGACGCGGCCGGCGCTGCTGTTCCTGGACGAGCCGACCTCGGGGCTGGACCCGCAGCTGGACCGCGACGTGATGGAGCTGCTGGCGACGCTGGCGCACGGGACGCGTCCGGGGGACACGGGGCGCACGGTGATGGTGGTGACCCACAACGAGAACCACATCGACCGGGCGGACAAGGTCCTGATCCTGGCGGCGGGGGGCCGGCCGGTGTACTTCGGCTCCCCGCGCCAGGTGATCCCCTACTTCCGTGAGCGCCTGGCCGAGCTGCGGGCCGCCGGGCAGCTGGTGGTCTCCGCGCCGCGGGGCGGGTTCCCCGACCCCGGGCAGATCGAGGGGTTCGCGGACGTGTACGCGCTGATCCGCAACCACACCCAGGTGCTGCGCGCCCACCTGGAGGCGGTCGAGCCCTCCACGCGGCGCGGGGACGGGCGGCGCATCCCCACCGCGGTGTCGGCCTCCCGCCCCAAGGCCCCCCAGCAGTCCGCGGCCCGGCAGGTCTCCACCCTGGTGCGCCGCCACATGCGCATCATCGCCGCCGACCCCTCCTACCTCGCCTTCATGCTCGCCCTGCCCATCATCATGGGCCTGCTCACCAAGGTCATATCCGGCAACGACGGCTTCGCCAAACCCGAGCATGTCGTCCTCGACGCCGTTCAGGCGCAGCAGGAGGGCCCCAGCCCGGCCGTCACCCTGCTGGTCATCCTCATTACCGGCGCCGCCTTCTCGGGCATGTCCGTCACGATTCGTGAGCTGGTGGGGGAGCGGGACGTGTTCCTGCGGGAGAAGGCGGTGGGGCTGCGTGCGGGCGCCTACCTGGTGGCGAAGGTGATCGTGCTGGCGCTGATCGTCACGGTGCAGACCGCGCTGATGATGGGGATCGCCCTGGCGCTGAACAAGCACCCCTCCGGTGCGGTGCTGCTGGGCAGCCCGGGTCTGGAGCTGGCGGTGTGCTGCTGGGCGGTGGCCTTCGCCTCGGGTCTGCTGGGGCTGGCGGTCTCGGCGTTCGTGTCCTCCTCCGAGCAGGTCATGCCGGTGCTGGTGGTCTCGATCATGGGCCAGCTGGTCCTGGCCGGCGGCGTGGTCCCGATCACCGGGCGGGCCGTGTTCGAGCAGCTGTCCTGGCTCATGCCCGCGCGCTGGGGCTACGCCATGGCCTCCTCCACCATTGAGATGAACACGATTGTGCCCCACCGCCACGATGCCCTGTGGAACCACGATGCGGGCCAGTGGCTGACCGACTACGGATACCTGTCCCTCATCGGCCTGGTCTGCATGATCGCCTGCTACGTCGGCCTGGTCCGCCGCGGACGCCGCTGAGGCACCCGACCGAGGCGGGCTGCGGGGCGGCTCGGCCCCGCAGCCCGCGGACCGGTCCTGTAAGACCGGTCCTGTAAGAATGTCGCACTACCCCCGTCCGCGGCCCTAAAGTTGGCCCCATGGCCGCACCCACGCCCCTACTCCCCTCCGGGCAGGACGTTCCTGTCTCGGCGCTCAGCCGCGCCCAGCTCATTGACGTCCTGACCGACACCGTGGGGGACCTGGAACGGCTCGAGCTCACGCTGGACGCCGACGGCGTCGACGACGCCCGCCGCCTGCGCACCAGCCTCATCGGCAAGGTCCGCGACCACGTGCTGCCTCGCCTGGCGGACGCCGACCTGCCTGCCGTCGTCGTCGTGGGCGGTTCGACCGGTGCGGGCAAGTCCACCCTGGTCAACTCCATCCTGGGTGCCGAGGTCTCCGAGGCCGGGGTGCTGCGTCCCACGACGCGCACGCCCGTCCTGGTCATGAACCCGGAGGACGGCGAGGCCTTCGCCGAGCACCCCCTGGCGAAGGTGTGCCGCAACGTCTTCTCCAAGACCGTGCCCGCGGGCCTGGCCCTCGTGGACGCCTCCGACCTCGACTCCGTGCACGAGGCCAACCGGGCCCTGGCGCTGCGCCTCCAGGAGGCGGCCGACCTGTGGCTCTTCATCACCACGGCCGCCCGCTACGGCGACCACACCCCCTGGGCGTCCCTGGAGGACGCTGCAGGGCGGCGCACCCCCATCGGCGTCGTGCTCAACCGGGTTCCCGCCCGGATCCTGCCCGAGGTGCGCCGCGACCTGGTGACGCGTCTGGAAGGCCTGGGGCTGGCCGAGTCCCCGTTCTTCGTCGTTCCCGATGCGGGCCCCCACGAGGGCCTGCTGCCCGAGAGCTCGGTCGCGCCGCTGCGCGACTGGATGACTCTGCTGGCGGGCCGCCACCGCGCCGCCGGCCTGGTGCGCCGCACCGGGCACAGCACCTGGACGAGCCTGCGCTCCGACCTCAACCGCCTGGCCGACGACGTCGACGCCCAGGATGATGCCGCCACCCGCCTCGAGACCGCCACGCAGGCCCTCCTTGCGGCGCCCGTGGCGGGCATGCAGGCCGAGATCGACGCGGGCGCCTGGGGCCAGGGGGCGCCCGCCACCCGCTGGCTCGCCCTGGCCTCCTTCGGCGGACCGCTGGCGTCCATGGCCGCGCTCGAACCGGGCCGTCGTCTGCACTCCGGGCTCTTCGGCCGCCGCGCCAAGGCCCGCGCCCAGGCGCTGGCGGACCTGGCCGCCGATGCCGTCGAGATCGTTGCCGACAGGCTCAGGGCGGCGCTGGTCTCCCTGTCGGGCCAGGCCCGCGAGCTGTGGGCCGACGCGGGAGTGCCGGAGAAGGTCGTGCGGCAGCGCCTCGGAGCGGTCCAGGACAAGGACCTCAGGGCCCAGTGGGCGCACGACCAGGTACGCGAGCGGCTCACGCCCGCCTCCCTGCCCAAGGGCATGAGCGCCGACGGCGTCGGCCACCTGCTCGTCGCCGCCGCCGTCGGGGTCGACGGCGCCGTCGGGGCGGCCCGTAACCTCGGCCTGGCCGAGGCCGCCGCCCAGGCTCGTGCCTCCCTGGTCCAGATCCTCGCCGCCGAGCTCTCCACCATCGTGCCCGCGGGCGCCGCCCGCTCGCTCGCCCCCGCCCCCTCCTTGGCCGCGGCCCTGCGCCTGCGTGCCGGTGAGCTCGTCCCCTTCACCCGCCCCGGAGCCTCCGCATGACCCAGGAACCATTCGCCCCGCACCCCGAGCCCCTCGACGCCATCCACCTCGAGGCTCGCCTGAACCGCCTGCGGGCCGCTCTCGACACCTGCCCCACCGAGGTGCCCGCCTCCCTGGCGATCCCGGCCAGGGAATCGCTCGACGAGGTCGGCGAGCGCCTCGCGCTGGGCGTGGACCACACCGTTGTGGCCCTGTTCGGCGGCACCGGCTCGGGCAAGTCCTCCCTGTTCAACGCCCTGACCCAGCTGCAGTTCGCCGACGTCGGCGCCCGCCGCCCCACCACCTCACAGGCCGCCGCCTGCTCCTGGGGCGACGACGCGAGCGCCCTTCTGGACTTCCTGGGGGTGGGCAGCGAACGGCGCATCCGCCGGGAGTCCCTCCTGGACGCCTCGGACCAGGATGAGCTCGCGGGGCTGGTCCTGCTCGACGTGCCCGACTACGACTCGGTGACCACCGCCCACGCCCTGCAGGTCGACCGCCTTGTGCCGCTGACCGACATCCTCGTGTGGGTCGTCGACCCCCAGAAGTATGCCGACGCCGCGCTCCACGAGGGCTACCTGCGCGGACTGGGCGCCCGCCAGGAGGACATGCTGGTCCTGGTCAACCAGGTCGACACCCTGCCCGCCGGCGGCGCTGAGACCCTCCTGAAGGACGTGCACGACCTGCTCATCGCCGACGGCCTCCAGGATGTTCAGGTCCTGCCGGTCTCCGCCGTGCGCGGAGACAACCTGGGCAAGGTCCGCGAGATCCTGTGCGACCGGGTGGCGCACGAGTCGAACGCGGCCCGCACCGCCTCGGCAGAGCTCGACGCCATTACCGCCAGGCTGCGCCCGACCGCGGCGCACCGGGAGGTCGTGCTGGACCCGGCGGGAGCCCAGGCCGCGGCCGCGGCCCTCATTCGCGCCTCGGGGGCGCAGGCCGTCGAGGACTCCGTGCGCACGGGTCTGGCCCGGGCCCTGCCCCGCGCCCTGGCGCGTCCCGAGCCGCCGTCCAGGACGGCGGTCGCGGCGGCGCGCACCACCTGGCTGCAGCAGGTCGATGGGCTGCCGCCGGTGTGGCTGCGCAGCGTCGAGAGCGCCGTGGCCACGCCCGAGGTCCTGGCCGCCCAGACCGCCGAGGCGGTCGGCTCGGTCGCGCTGCCCGGTCACCGCACGCCGGTCATCGAGCTGGCCTGGTGGGGAGGCGTCCTGGCCGTGCTCATCGGTGTGGTCCTGGGCGTCGTCATGGCGGTCAGCGGCGCGGACGTGGTGCTGCCCGCCGTGGTGCTCCTCCTCGGCGCGGCTGTTGTCACGATGGCGGTGCTGGCGCGTCGTTCGCGTGCGCGCAGGGAGGCCGAGAACTACGGCGCCCAGGTGCGCAAGCGCGTCTCCTCGGTGGTCGCCCGCGGCCTGACCGCCCCGGCCGACGGCGTGCTCGACCGCCACCGCCAGCTTCAGGAGGCCCTGGGAATCCGGGCCCACTCCTAGCCGCCCCAGGTGAGACGCCCGTCGGTCGGCCCTGGTGCCCTCCTCGGGCGTTGCGGATCGGGGCCGTGCAGGGCCCCACAGGGGCGGCCCGTGCGGGGCCCGCCCACAGGGCTCGACGGGGCCGGTGGCGCGAGCCGGCTCTCGGGCGCGACTGTGGAGGAGGGCCGGCACGGCGCCGGCCCACCTCCCGATAGGAGCACACCATGAGCCGTCAGCTCGATCTCGTCGTCCAGGGCTCCCTGGGCACCAATCCCATTGTCTCGCGCACGTCCTCCGGACGCCTCTTCTGCTACTTCCGCGTGGCCACCGCCCCGTCCTTCCGCGTCGCGGATGCCTGGCGGGAGGGGCCGACCATCTGGTTCACCGCCAAGGCGTGGGGCTACCTCGCCGAAAACCTCGCGCGCAGCCTGCACAAGGGCGACCCCGTCGTCCTGGTCGGCCGCTTCTCCCAGGACGCGTGGGAGAACGACCGCGGGCAGCAGCTGACCAATGTCCTGACCGTCTCCTGCGGCGGGCCGGACCTGACCTGGGGCGAGTCGCGCTTCATGAGGGTCTCCCACGCGGTCCAGGCGGCCGAGGACGAGGAGGCGACCACATCGGCCGGGTCGGCCCCCTCCGGGGCCTCGGCGGATGCCGCGCCCGAGCCGCAGGAGGCGCCGGCCGTCGTCGGCGTGCAGGAGACGCAGGCTCCTGCGGACGACACCCGCTGGGAGACGCCGCCGGGAGAGGCCGCCGACCAGCAGGGACCGACGGCCGACCCGCTGTCCTACACGGTCCGCGAGGAGGCCCTCGTGTAAGGGGCCGGGCCGGGCCGGAGACCGTCTCAGGCCCGTTCCGTCACCAGCCAGTCCAGGTCCGCCGGGTGGGCGACGCGCAGCACCTCGATGAGCACCCGGGTGACGGCCTCGGCCGCCGCCCCTCCGTCCTGCGAGAGGCGCGTGAGCCGGCCCGCGCGCCGCGCCCACCCCAGAGCGGTCAGCTGGGCGCAGGCGCCGTCGCCCAGCAGTACCCGTCCCGCGGCGTCGAGCACGGGCAGCCCCGCCTCCACGCCCTCGTCCCCGCCCGCCAGCACGACTCCGGGCGCTTCCGGGGAGGCCGTGCGCGGCGGCCGCCTGCGCCACAGCGATCGCAGGACCCCGCGCTCGACCAGGTCCTGGTCTGAGACTATCGGCGCGGGCGCGGTCAGCATCACCGTCAGCCCGCCCTCGAGGCCGCCGGGCAGCCGGCGGCGCACCTGCTCGTCGATGAAGACGGCCAGGGACGGGGAGAACCTTGCCCAGGAGCCGACGTCGACGACGTCGCCGAGGTCGGGAGGGGACTGCATGTCGACCATGGCTCACACGCTAGCGGGCCGCGACACAGTCACGGACCGCGTGTCACGCCGAGGATTTCGGCCCGCACTGGATACCGTGACCGCGAACGGGCGTGACCGCGCCCTCGCACGCCAGGAAGCAGCCACTCGATGATTCGATTCGACCATGTCTCCAAGGTCTACAACCGGGGCGCCCGCCCGGCGCTCGACGACGTCTCGATCAAGGTCAAGAAGGACGAGTTCGTCTTTCTCGTGGGCGCCTCGGGCTCTGGAAAGTCGACCTTCCTGCGGCTGACCCTGCGCGAGGAGCGGCCCACCTCGGGCTCCATCCACGTGCTGGGGCGCGACCTGTCCCAGATCTCCAGCTGGAAGGTCCCCAAGCTGCGTCAGGAGATCGGCTTCGTCTTCCAGGACTTCCGCCTCCTGGAGAACAAGTCCGTCTTCGAGAACGTCGCCATCGCCTCGCAGGTCATCGGCAAGCCGCGTCACTACATCCTCTCGGCGGTGCCGGAGGCCCTGAAGCTCGTCGGCCTGGCGGACAAGGAGGAAAGGCTCCCGCACGAGCTGTCGGGCGGTGAGCAGCAGCGCGTCGCCATCGCCCGCGCCATGGTCAACCGCCCCAAGCTGCTCATGGCCGACGAGCCGACCGGCAACCTCGACCCCTCCACCTCGGTGGGCATCATGCGTCTGCTCGACCGCATCAACCGGCAGGGCACCACCGTGGTCATGGCCACCCACGACGACGAGATCGTCGACCAGATGCGCAAGCGCGTCATCGAGCTCAAGGCGGGCGAGGTCGTGCGCGACCAGGCCCGCGGCGTCTACGGCTCGGACCGCTGAGAGAGGTATCCATGCGCTTCCGCTTCATCCTGTCCGAGACCTTCAAGGGCCTGACCCGCAACCTCGCCATGACCGTCTCGGTCATTCTGGTCGCCTTCATCTCCCTGCTGTTCGTGGGCGCCTCCGCCCTGCTGCAGCAGCAGATCTCCACAATGAAGGGGGACTGGTACGACAAGGTCGAGGTCAGCGTCTACATGTGCCCGGCCTCCTCCGGAGCCTCCTCCTCCGAAGCCGCCTCCTCCGGGGCCGGCTGCCCTGGGGGCGAGGCCACCCAGAAGCAGATCGACGCCGTCGAGGCCCTCATCAACTCCGATGCGCTCAGGCCCTACGTCAAGAGCTACACCTTCGAGTCCAAGGCGGAGGCCTACGCCAAGTTCAAGGAGGTCTACGGCGACCGCAGCATCGGCCGCAGCGCCACGGAGGAGATGATGCCGGTCTCCTTCCGCATCAAGCTCGTCGACGCCGAGAAGTACCAGGTCGTCGCCGAGCAGCTCACCGGCCGCGACGGCGTCCAGCGCGTGGTCGACCAGCGCAAGACCCTCGAGACGTTCTTCCTGGTGATGAACCGCGCCTCGTGGATCACCGGGGGCCTGGCCGCGATCATGGCCGTGGCCGCCGTGCTCCTGATCTCCACCACCATCCGCCTGTCGGCGATGAGCCGCTCCAAGGAGACTGAGATCATGCGGTTGGTCGGTGCCTCCAACTTCTTCATCCAGCTGCCCTTCATGCTGGAGGGGGCCATTGCCGCCCTCATCGGGGCCCTGGCCGCCGTCGGCTCGCTGTGGGTGGGCGTGCACTACATCGTCGACGGCTGGCTGGCGCAGTCGCTGACCTTCGTCAACACGGCCTTCATCTCCACCAGGCACGTCCTGGTCCTGGCTCCCTGGCTCCTCCTGGCCGCGGTCGCCCTGGCAGTCGGCTCCTCCTCCTTCTCCCTGTCGAAATACACAAGGGTCTGATCATGATGCTCTTCCGTTCTGTCAGCGGGGCCTGCGCCTCACCCCCCGAGTCAAGCAGGCTCGCCGGGCTCCGGCGGTATCGGGCCCTTGCCGGGCGCCGCCGGCTGATCGGGGTGATCACGGTGATCGCGCTGGTGGTGGTGCCCCTGGGAATGACGGCGCGTGCGGACGACCGCTCCGACGCCGTCGACCAGCAGGCCGAGGCCAAGCAGCGGCAGGACGAGCTCACCGCCTCGCTCGAAGGCGTATCCGCCGAGCTCGGCCAGGCCTATATCGACCTGCAGAACGCGGAGACCGCGCTGACCACTGCGGAGGACGACCTGGCGACCGCCGAGGACACGCTGGCCGAGAAGGAGCGCGAGCAGCAGCTCGCCTCGGACCGTCTGGATGTCGCCGAGGCGGACCTGGCCACGGTGTCCGAGGAGGCCACGGCCTCGGAGGCCACCGCGTCGGAGAGCACCGTCTCCGTGGGGGACCTGGTCGTCTCGACCTACCAGGGTGACAACACCGTGAGCTCGTGGTCCTACGTGCTGTCCTCCGACACGGTCGACGACCTCACCCAGAGGGCCTCCTCCATGGAGATCGCCGCCTCCATCCAGGAGACGGTCCTGGCGTCCGCCGAGGCCGAGCGCGCCCGGGACGCCAACCGCAAGGCCCGCCAGGACGCCGCGACCGACCGCGTGGCCACCATGAAGGACGAGGCCGACACGGCGGCCACGGAGGCCAGGACCGCCCGCGACGAGGCCGCGGACAGGCGCGACGAGGTCGCAACCCTGAAGTCCGAGAAGGAGACGGCGGCGTCCAATCTCGAGACTCAGAAGAAGGGACTGGAGGACCAGCAGGAGCAGGCTGCGGCCGACGCGGACGCCGCCGCCAAGCGCATTGCGGAGATCGACGCGGCCAACCGGGCCGCCTATGAGAGCGGGCAGGACACCGGGGTGTCCTCCGAGTCGATCGGGGCGGACTCGCTGGGCGACGGCTACATAGGGCACCCCATCAGCGGGCCTCTGAGCGTGACCTCCCCCTTCGGCTACCGCGTCCACCCCGTCACCGGCGTCGGCACGGGCCACCAGGGCACCGACTTCGCGGCCGCCGACGGCACGCCCCAGTACGCCGCGGTCTCGGGCGTCGCCACGTACTGGGACTCCGCCTCGTGCGGTACCGGGATCGACATCAACGCCGGCTACATCGACGGGCACTCCTACGTCATCACCCTGTGCCACCTGTCGGGGCGGGCCATAGCCGACGGTCAGCAGGTCAGCCGCGGTGACATCGTCGGGTACACCGGCTCCACCGGCTACGCGACCGGGCCCCACGTCCACTTCCAGGTGGCGCAGGACGGCGTGTACATCGACCCGATGACCCTGCCCGGATTCTGACCGCGGCCCG
>ERZ773063.2225-NODE-2225-length-10685-cov-2.280809_pt1 | contig 10685 bp, 6 predicted proteins | sample MGYA00580625_ERZ773063 | MGnify/ENA primary metagenome ERZ773063 (study PRJEB29015, sample SAMEA2738022) | human oral metagenome | biome: human oral; feature: human-associated habitat; material: dental | place: China | collected 2042 ...
CCAATCCCGGCTGTTATGCGACGGCTACAGAGTTGGTGCTCGCGGATGCCTGCGGAGTAACGGGCTCAAACATCATGCTTTCATCCAACGACACGCCTCTTGAAGACTTTAAACGAGCCGCCGCTCAGGGAGCCATTATCAACCTTGACGCCGGCGGCGATATGTTTGATACACTTGACGATGCTCTTGGAGGCGTACTTCCGGATAGCATCTGTGCGCGGTTTAATCCGGGAGGTACCTTTGAGTCTGCAAACGGCATCATCGGAAATCCTGCGGATGCGAAGTTTGGTATGACTGAGGCGCAGCTTTTTGAAACGTTTCGAGTCTTGCGCGATCGTGGCGTAAAAGTGTTTGGATTGCACGCGTTTCTCGCCAGCAATGCTCGTGAGCAAGATTACTATCCACGGCTTGCCCGCATTCTTTTTGAGTTGGCCGTGCGACTTCACAGAGAACTTGGCATTCACATAGGGTTTGTTGATCTTTCCGGCGGCATCGGTGTTGCCTATCGTCCTGAAGAAACAAGCGCCGATGTTTGTGCCATTGGTGAGGGAGTGCGAAGAGCATACGAAGAAGTGCTTGTCCCTGAGAACATGGATGACGTGGCCATATACTCTGAGCTTGGCAGGTGGCTTCTGGCTCCGGCAGGCGGCTTGGTTACCCGCGTACTCCACGAAAAGGTTACCTATCATGACTATCTTGGCGTTGACGCGTGTGCGGCAAACCTGATGCGGCCGGCAATCTATGATGCCTACCATCACATCACCGTAATGGGAGCTGAAGATGCTTCTGCCGATCACGTATATAGTGTCGTCGGCGGTTTATGTGAAAACAATGATCAGTTTGCCCGCGACCGCGCGCTTCCTAAAGTTCACATCGGTGACTTGCTCTTTATTCACGATACCGGAGCACATGGTTTTTCGATGGGATATAACTACAATGGCAAGCTCCGTTCGGCTGAGTTGCTCTATCATGAGGACAAGACGGTAGAGCTTATCCGCCGTGCAGAGACAATGGCAGACTACTTTGCAACGTTTGATTATCCCGGCTCACCTTTTTCAGATCTTGCTCATCTGAAGGCATAGCAAGTAACGGGTAAGTAACAATCAAGAGGTTTTGCCTTCTCCATCAAGGACCTATACAAACAAAGGAGACGTAATGGATATAACACACCTTACGGGAGCAATTACCGCGTTGGTAACGCCGTTTGACGAGAAGGGCGACGTTGATTTTGCAGCGCTTGAAAGATTCGTGGACTTTCAGATAGATGGGGGCATTGACGGTCTTTTGGTATTAGGAACTACCGGTGAGTCCGCCACCATGACCGATGCCGAGGATGTAGAAGTTGTCCGTACTGTTGTTGAGCGCGTTGCCGGCCGTGTTCCGGTTATTGGAGGCGCGGGGTCAAACGCAACGGCAGAGTCAATGCGCAAGTCAAAGATGCTCCAAGAGGCAGGTGTCAATGGGCTTCTTTTAATTACTCCCTACTATAACAAGTCCAACGAGGAGGGCATCTACCGGCACTTCTCGTATGTACTTGATCGTGTTGATGTGCCCTGTTTGCTCTACAATGTGCCAAGTCGTACCGGATGTGCGCTCTCTGAAGCAAATGTTGCACGTCTCTCAAAACACGCAAATGCGTGGGGCATTAAAGAAGCTTCCGGAGATATTGCCTATGCGACGAAGATTGCGCGGTATGTCAGTGATGACTTTACGCTGTGGTCAGGAAATGACGACATGATTGTACCGCTGCTGTCTTTGGGTGGTTCGGGCGTCATTTCCGTATGGTCCAACGTCGCGCCGCAGACGGTGCACAATCTTGTGGCAGATTGGCACGACGGGAATCCTCAGAAAGCACGTGAAATTCAGCTTGCCAACCTTGATCTCATCCGTGCACTCTTTTGCGAGGTCAATCCTATTCCGGTAAAATATGCCCTTGCAGAAATGGGTTTACTGGGCGAGAACTACCGTCTTCCCTTATGGAAGCTCACGGATGCCCATAAGGCTCTTCTCGCCGCAGAACTGAAGAAAGCAGGTATTCTCCATGCCTAGTGCAATCGTCGTGGGAAGAGGCCGCATGGGGAGCCTCATCAAACAGACGCTCACCGACCATTCATTTGACGTTATCGGCAGCTACGACGCGCAAAACTGTGCAGAACTTGATACAGAAGCACCAGTTGCTGACGTGGTGATTGACTTTTCCAACGCTTCCGCCCTTCCGCATGTTCTTGCCTACGTAACACGTACGGGAGTTGCCCTTGTTTCGGGGACAACGGGGTATGACGAGTCCGATTTGGTTAAGCTGCGCTCACTTGGCGAGAAAACCCGCGTAGTCTATTCTGCAAATTACTCCCTTGGGATTGCCGGGAGCCGTTACGCAGGCGGCGCGCGCTCTTTCCGAGTGGGATATCGAGATTGTTGAGACGCATCACAACCAAAAGGCGGACGCGCCTTCTGGCACCGCGAAACTTCTCCTTCATGCCATTGACCCCGAAGGAGATGAGCGTGTGGTAAACGGTCGTGTTGGGATGGTAGGTCCTCGTCCAAAAGGGGAGATTGGCATGCACGCGCTTCGTGGGGGAACGGTTGCGGGTACTCATGAAGTGCATTTTTTTGGACAAGACGAAGAGCTTTGTTTTACGCATCGGGCAAATAGCAGGCAGATTTTTGTAAATGGAGCAGTGGCATGTGCTCAAAGAATTCTCGCCTGCAAAAACGGTTTCTATACCTTTGATCAGCTTTTGCTTCAGGAAGAGGAGGGCTCTTTTGAATAGGCAGACGGAGAGTCTTACGGACGCTCAAAAAATTATCAACTACATTGCAACTTCACCCAAGAAAACACCGGTCAAAGCCTATGTTTGTGAGAAGGACGGAGCGTGCGTTGACTTTGGAGCGGATGCCCGCGTCTATGGAATGGGCTCTATAAAAATTGTCTTTGGCGATTGGTCGGAGCTGAGGCTCACGCTTGAGAAAAACGCTGACAAAATCGCATATTATGACATCGAAAACGACCGCCGCAACTCAGGTGTTCCCCTGCTTGACGTAAAAAATCTCAATGCGCGTATTGAGCCCGGTGCCATTATCCGCGAGCATGTTGAGATCGGAGACTCCGCCGTTATCATGATGGGTGCCATTATCAACATCGGTGCCGTTGTCGGTGAGGGTACCATGATTGACATGGGCGCGGTGCTTGGTGGCAGAGCGGTTGTCGGTAAGCATTGTCATGTCGGTGCCGGTGCCGTTCTTGCAGGCGTGGTTGAGCCTGCGTCGGCAACACCGGTTATCGTTGAGGATGACGTATTGATTGGTGCCAATGCCGTGGTTATCGAAGGCGTGCACGTAGGAGAGGGAGCTGTGGTGGCGGCAGGCGCCGTTGTTACCGACGACGTCCCTGCACACGCCGTAGTTGCCGGAAGTTCTGCGCGTCTTATCAAGATGAAAGACGCAAAAACGGAGTCCAAGACGGCGTTGGTTGATGCCTTGCGCACGCTCTGAGCTGCTCTTGGTTGAGATTGCTTCCGTTTTTTATTGCGTTTATGGTATCGGGCGAGAAGTTCTTCTCGCCCCGCGTGTTATGAGTGAGGTTGCAAAGGTATATGCCGCATACTGAAAAAACTACGACATCCAAATTTACCACTGAAGTTCATTGCGTCCATCAAGAGCTGTGGGCTTCCGAGAAAGACCCCGCATGGTTTACCTATGACATAGTTGCCGAAGATCCAACAACGCATGCCCGTGCCGGTGTTTTTCACACGCCTCACGGCGATATTCCAACACCCATTTTTATGCCGGTTGGTACCAAGGCAACGGTTAAAGGTCTTCTGCCCGATACCGTTAAAAGTTTGGGAACGAAGATTTTACTTGCCAATACCTATCACTTAAGCCAGCGACCGGGCGATGAGCTTATCGCAGAGTTGGGCGGTTTGCACTCGTTTATGTGCTGGGATGGGCCTATTCTGACAGATTCTGGTGGTTTCCAGGTATTTTCTCATGAGCAGTTTATGAAACTGTCCGATGAGGGCGTAAAATTTCGTGCGGTCGATTATGACGGAGCCTGGTCGTGGTGGACTCCCGAGACCAATATGCAAATTGCCCAAAATCTTGGTGCAGACATTGTGATGCAGCTGGATCAATGTGTTGGCTATCCGTCCTCGCGCACTAAGGTGGAGCGATCCGTTGAGCTTTCAAGCGTATGGGCCGATCGCTGTTATCAGGCTCATACACGTCCTGATCAGGCTCTCTTTGGTATCGTGCAAGGCGGTATGCATCTTGATTTACGCCGCCGCTCGATTGAGCATTTGGAGCAGGCGGGAGATTTTCCTGGGTACGGTATCGGAGGCTATTCCGTAGGCGAGTCGCATGAGGTGATGTTTGAGACTCTTGAACCGCTCTGTGCAGACTATATGCCTCGCACAAAACCTCGCTATCTCATGGGTGTCGGTAATCCGACAACATTGATACGCAGCGTTGCGGCGGGCATTGATATGTTTGACTGCGTGCTTCCCACAAGAACGGCACGCATGGGTACGGCGTTTTCGTATCAAGGTCGCATGAACATGAAAAATACCAAGTACGTCCATGACAGTGGTCCCATTGACAGTGCATGTACTTGTCCGGTGTGTACCGGTGGCTATACACGGGCGTATCTCAATCATCTTGTTCGACAGCATGAAATGCTCGCGGGTGAGCTGCTCTCGATGCACAATATTTATTTCTTACTGAACCTTATGCATCAAGCACGTGAGGCAATTCTTGCGGGAAACTATGGTGAATTTGTGACAAAATGGCTGGAATCCGGAGGAGTTAAAGACTTCTAATAATGTGCGTTGCGTAGTGCGGGTACAATGGAAGCGATAAACACGCGCGGGCATCCAAGATGCCCCGGTCGGCGTATGCCGGCCATGACCAAAGAAGGCTTTGTATGTATCCCTCTACCGGTTTTATAACTTGGGGTGCACCATCTTCTAAAAAAGAAAAGAGATGGTCAGGATGGCTCGTATAACCTCAAGCACGCACTGGAATATTTTGCCTCAGGCTCCCAAGCTTGAGCAGCAGTTCTCGCAAAAACTCTCTATCAATCCGTTGGTGGCACGGGTTCTTGTGGCACGTGGATGTAGAACCGTGGCGGAAGCTCAAAAGTTTCTCAATCCTCCTCTTGAGAGGGATTGGTTTGATCCGCGTATTATACCCGGTCTCAATGAAGCTGCTGATAGAGTGCAACAAGCCATTGAAGATCATCAGCGTATTGCGGTATTTGGTGATTTTGATGTTGACGGAATGAGTTCTACCTGTCTTCTGACGCTGGCACTTCGCGACTTTGGTGCCGATGTCAGACCATATATTCCGCATCGTTTTGGAGAAGGGTATGGCCTTTCCGCTAAGGCTCTTGAGCGGATGCTTACAGACGGAGCTCCCGATCTCGTCATTACCGTTGATAATGGGATTGCATCGGCCAAGGAAGTGCAAGAGCTTGTTGCACGAGGTATTGATGTTGTTGTCACCGACCATCATGAGCCGGCTGAATTGGTACCGCAAGGGGTGCCGGTAGCTGATCCAAAACTTTCCTCAGAGTGCCCTTCTCGTGAGCTTGCCGGAGCGGGAGTGGCCTTGAAGCTTGTATGCGAGCTTGGACGGCGTCTTGGCAAACCTGAGGCGTGGAAATCATACCTTGATATAGCAACGCTGGGAACTCTTTCAGATATGATGTTGCTTAATAGCGAGAACCGCGCTCTTGTTTCTGCGGGAATACGTCAGATCCATTCGGGCAAGCGTCCTGGCCTTGTGGCTCTTGCAGCTGCCGCGAATCAAGATATTTCTGAGATTCACGCCGATGAACTTCCGTTTTCCATTATTCCTCGGCTCAATGCCGCAGGTCGTATGGGTTCAACGGAGCTTGCGCTTGACCTCTTGCTTTCTGACGATATCCAGGAAGCTACCATCTTGGCCGGAAAGCTTGAGGAGATCAATACCAATCGCCGGACGATTGAGTCGCAACTGACCAATGAAGCGCTGCTTCAGGCACAAGAAACGTATGATGGCTCGCGCGCCATTGTGCTTGCTGGAGAAGGCTGGCACGAGGGTGTGAAAGGTATTGTGGCGTCTCGGGTGGTCAACCGCTACCATGTGCCGTGCATTCTTTTTACTATTGAAGATGGTATTGCCCGGGGTTCCGGTCGCTCGGTGGGATCGGTTGATCTCTTTCATGCGGTAGAAGAATGCTCCGATTTGCTGATCCGCTTTGGGGGTCATCAAGGGGCGGTGGGCGTGACTCTTAAGGCGGAGAAGATCGATGAGTTTCGTCACCGTCTTTCTGAGGCATTGTCACAACTTCCTGCCAAGGACTTTGAATCAACGGGAGAGGTTTCAGCGCTTGTTACGTTATCCGAAATAAATGCCGCATCTCTCGATGCCCTTGAGGCGCTGCAACCGTTTGGACAGGGTAATAAAAAACCTCTTTTTGCAGTTCAAGGGGTTACCATGAGAAATCGCAACCGTGCGGGAGCCGGCGGCATACATCTTTGTTTTATGGCATCAGACGGAGTTTCATCGGTAGCCTCTATCATGTTTCGGGCTCCACATATTGATGTCGCAGCGGACTATGATGGTGCGGTTGACATAGTTTTTGAAGCAGTCAATGAGACATGGCAGGGACGCACAAAACCAAAGCTTATGGTTAAAGATATCCTATATCGGGATACTCCTGAGGATGAAGAAGATCTCTTTGAGGATCTCTCGCAGGTGCTTGTCGCTCAAGGTTCACCTAAAGAGACGGCATCTGAAGTGTCTGACACTCCGTCACAGCCTTTGGTCTGCAAAAATACGGCAATACGAGCGGAACTTGCATCTTTTGAAAGCGCTGCTTTGACTGAGCGGCTTCGCGACATGCTTATTGGAAACAGGCAACTTCTGCCTGCCCAAAAAACAGCGCTGAATCTGCTTGAACAGGGAAATTCATGTCTTTGCGTCATGGCAACCGGAAGAGGGAAATCGCTCATTTTCCACATCCATGCCCTAAGAGAAGCTCTTCTCGCCAAGCGTGCAAGCGTCTTTATATATCCACTTCGGGCACTGGTGCACGATCAGGCGCATCATCTTGAAGAAGAATTTTCTGCCTGCGGCGCCTCTGCCGTGGTACTTACGGGAGAGACATCGCAAGAGCGTCGCGGAGAAATCTTTGCGGCGCTTACGGACGGATCAATTGATGTTGTGCTGACCACGCCCGAGTTCTTTGCGATTCATACACAAGCATTTGCCGCAAGTGGGCGTATTGGGTTTGTGGTTATCGATGAGGCGCACCATGCCGGTCAAGCGGTTGCCGAGGGTCGCCATGCGTATGCGGATATGCCAAAGAGCATCAATCAACTTGGTAATCCTCAAGTTTTGGCGGTAACGGCTACTGCATCAACCGCAACGGCTCAAGAAATCTGTCGGCTTTTTAACATCTCCGAACAGGACGTTATTAAAGACGTAACGGTACGAAATAATCTTCAGCTTAAAGACATGAGAGAGGCGCCTGACAGAGAAGCTGCTCTTACGTGTCTTGTTGCATCCGGCGAGAAGTGCATTGTCTATGTTAATTCCCGCGAACAGGCACAGTCCGTCTGCCGTATGCTTCGCCACACCGTCTCTGAGATGGGTCATAAGATTGTGTTTTATCATGCGGGACTGGCGCATGAGACACGTAAACGCATTGAGCGCGCGTTCAGAAACAATGAGGTTACATGCGTGGTCGCAACAAGCGCGTTTGGTGAGGGAATTAACATACATGATATTCGTCATGTTGTTCTCTACCACCTTCCGTTTGGGCGTGTTGCATACAATCAAATGTCGGGCCGCGCCGGAAGAGATGGTGCCCGAGCCTATGTTCACCTGCTTTTTGGTGCACATGACATGCGCATCAATGAACGTATCTTATCTTCGGCAGCACCAAAACGTGCCGTGTTGGTTCCTATCTATCGGGCGCTTATGACATTGTTTGCTCGGGCACAAAAAGAAGGACGGCTTCTCCGTGCAACGAATGAAGAAATTGCGACACTTGCGCTTGCGATTGATCCAAAAAACAGAAGCGACGAGCGAGCCGTGGCTTGTGCCTTAGATATCTTTGCTGAGCTTGGTCTCTTATCTCTGCAAGGATTTGATGAGAAGCGTAACATTTTGATGAATATCCAAGCCTCTTCTATGGATTTAGAGTCATCGGCTCGGTATGCTGAAGGCTTGAAAACACGCAGTGCGTTTACTTCGTTTGCTCAGTGGGCACTTTCTGCTTCAGCGGACGAACTTCTAAGCGCCATAAATAAGCCAATTGTTCCTGAATTTGGTATTGTTGTTGATGGAGAGGAGGGTGTCTTATATGGGTGAGGCAAAAGAGGCACGACAGCCTGTGCGCAAAGTGAGGCCAAAGCAGCCGTCGGTTCCAAGTGCGGATAACTTTAGGCTTTTGGAAAGTGCGTGCAGAAATTATCTGTTGCCGGAATCGTGTGAGAAGGTGCAGGCAGCCTATAGGTTTGCCGCTGACTATCATAAGGATCAGCGCCGACGTTCCGGTGAGCCATATATCAACCATCCGGTTGAAGTAGCGCTTATTTTGGCTCAGAACCTTCACATGGATGAAGATACCATTTGTGCTGCACTCCTCCATGATACGGTCGAAGACACCTCGGCTACACTTACCGAACTTAAGAATCTTTTTGGCGAGCAGGTCGCAGATCTTGTTGACGGAGTTACTAAGCTCACGTCTATTGAAATTTCATCCATGGACGAGAAACAAGCACTCAATCTGCGAAAGATGTTTCTCGCCATGTCAAAAGACATTCGCGTGGTTATCATCAAACTTGCCGATCGTTTGCATAACATGAGGACCTTGGCAGCTCTTGCACCGGACCGTAGGCTTTTTAAGGCGCGCGAGACCATGGATGTGTATGCGCCGCTTGCCGACCGTCTCGGTATCTCGTCAATAAAGTGGGAGCTTGAGGATTTGTCGTTCTTCTGGCTTGAACCGGAAGAATATCAGCGTATTGCTCGCATGGTTCAGGATTCTCGGGCACAGCGCGAAGATGATACCAATGCGGCCATTAAAACTCTGACGGATGAGCTGAGCTCAGTGGGGTTGGAAAACTTCCAAATTACCGGTCGTCCCAAGCACCTTTGGTCAATCTATCAGAAAATGGTTCGTAAGGGACGAGAGTTTTCGGATATCTATGACCTTATCGCCCTGCGCGTGATTACGCAATCGGTAGGGGATTGCTACTCTGTGCTCGGCGCGGTACACTCGCTATGGCATCCATTACCTGGTCGTTTCAAGGACTACATTGCAACACCAAAGGCCAATCTTTACCAGTCACTCCATACGACCGTGATAGGTCTTGACGGGCGTCCTATTGAGATTCAGATTCGCACGGCAGAGATGCATGAGGCATCCGAATACGGTATTGCGGCTCATTGGCTTTATAAAAAAGAGGGCAATTCAAAAGGTCAGATGTCGTCAGAAGATCGCATGATTAACTCGACGATTAACTGGATTAGGAAAAGCCTTGACTGGGCCGTTGAAGACGATATTGATAATCCGCACGAGTTTTTGAATGATCTGAAAGTTGATCTTTTTGAGCATGAGATCTTTGTGTTTACGCCAAAAGGCGAGGTTATGAGCCTGCGCCGTAACGCTACACCTCTTGATTTTGCCTATGCGGTGCATACTGAGGTAGGAAATCACTGTGTGGGAGCAAAGGTCAATGGGTCGGTAGTGCCACTTACCCATACCCTTGAGATAGGTGATCGTGTTGAGATTTTAACCAACAAGAACGCGCGTCCTTCTCACGACTGGATGACGCTGGTTCAAACCCCCTCCGCACGGGCAAAAATTCGCAAGTTCTTTGCAGAAGAATCCAGGTCTGACGATACCGAGCGCGGAAGATCGGAGCTTGCGAAAGAGCTTCGTAAACGCGGATATGGCATTTCCACTACGCGTACCGTTAAAGCTCTTACAAAAGTTGTGAGCCAGTTTGACTACCATACCACCGATGACCTTTTTGCCGGTATTGGAGCCGGTAAATGCTCTATTATTCAGGTGGTCAATAAGGTCAGTGAGATTCTGGAAGAGGGAAGTCCTGAGGCCATTGCGCAGGCGGCACGCGAGCGCGAGAAACAAGCCGCAAAAGAAGCGGCCATTTCTCAAAATAAACCACTTACCACGGCGTATGCTATCTCACGTACTGCTCGGGGAGCTCGGCATAAACGGAATAACTGCGGCGTTGTCGTTAAGGGCGACTCTGATCTTTTGGTCCATTTGGCCCATTGTTGCAATCCGGTTGCGGGGGATGACATTATCGGGTTTGTAACACGCGGTCGCGGCGTTTCCGTTCATCGGGCCAACTGTCCAAATGTACAGGATCTCTTAAGCAAAGAGAATGCCAATCGCATTATTGACGTGGCATGGGACACCTCAGGAGCAACGGAGTTTAGAGTTGAGATTGTGATTGAAGCAATCGATCGCACCAGCCTTTTGAAAGACATCACCATTGCTCTTTCTGATTCCGGTGCAAATATTCTTTCAGCAGCAACGCAGGTTGGTGGACAGGGTGTTGTGCGGATGCGCTTTTTGGTAGCAATTTCGGACGCCAGTCTTTTGGATACGCTTTTAGCAACGGTCGCCCGCGTCCCGTCGGTATACGATGCACGGCGTATTATGCCAG
>ERZ773063.2226-NODE-2226-length-10682-cov-6.336784_pt1 | contig 10682 bp, 10 predicted proteins | sample MGYA00580625_ERZ773063 | MGnify/ENA primary metagenome ERZ773063 (study PRJEB29015, sample SAMEA2738022) | human oral metagenome | biome: human oral; feature: human-associated habitat; material: dental | place: China | collected 2042 ...
GGGGGAGCCGCAGCCTGTGCAGAGGATGGCCGCTCCATCAGGAAATACTGTATACCTCCGTATGGAAACCCCATTTATCCCGCATGGCGGTACGCCGGGAGATGTCGCCTCCATGCTGACGGAAATTACAGAACACTTGAACGCTGCATACGGCAAAATTTTTGCCAAGACGGAGGAGATCGATAACTTCGTCGGTGTATGGGGGCTGCGGCGTCCGCGCGAAACTGCTCTTGCGGCGGGAACGGTCTTTGCCGTCGCGAAGGAGGGAGGCTGGCAGGACGCAACTGCGGTGCTCAATGAGCTTTGTCGGAGCGGCGTCGGACGCCGCCGCGCAGAGGGATTCGGTCAGCTGCGGATCTGGACTGCCGACACACTTCGTTGGGGAACGCCATGGGAGATGAAGCGCGCAGAGCGGGGGTCTATTGGTGATGAGGCAAAGACACTCGCACAAAAGATCCTGATTGCGCACATCATCGAACAGGTGAAACGCATCGCAGATGAGGATGCAAAGGGGGCGATGCGATCCTGCGGAGCGTGTACACCGCATCAATTTGCACGTCTGGAACAGGATCTCGGTTCGCGCCCGAGCGGTGTAAAAACACGCATGGAAGGCAGTGTCGCAGACTACAAAGAGGATACACCAATCGCGGATATGGTAGAAAATATCAAAATTGGCGAGCGATCCCTTCGTACATATTTCACTGTGGGAGCAGAGATCACAACCATGCCGTATTATGCCAAGGCGGCGGAGACGATGAAGCCGGATTCTGATTTGGCGAAGGCTGCCGATAAGATCGGTATGGAGATTACCAAACTCCTATGCGCGGAGGAAGTTTATCATGCCTACTGGTACGCATTCTTCCGCTATGCGCGAAAGAGGACAAAGGATACGGACGAAGGGAGGAGCGATCATGTGTCAGAAGGAGAATAAGGCGGCGATTCGCGGCCGTATCACCGTAAAGGGCATCCTTCAACTGGATGCGCCGCTCCTCATCGCCGAGGGCGCGTCGTCAAATGAACGCGGCGGTCTCGACATCCATGTGCTTCAAAACAGAGACGGTGTGCCATTCATCCCGGGCACGTCACTCGCGGGCGTTCTGCGCAGTGCGGTCAAGGACGATAACGTGCGTAATCTGCTCTTTGGAACGATTGACGAAGAGAACCCACAGCAAAGTGCTGTTCTTCTCTACGATGTCCTTCTTACGAATGGCAAGATTGGCGTGCGCGACGGTGTCAGCATAGACACGGTCACAGGAACGGCAATCAAAGGCTATAAATATGACTACGAAGTCGTGGAAAAGGGCGCAGAGGGCGATTTTTATGCCGAGATTGTTTTGCGTCAGATCCACAAGGAGCAGCAAGAGAAACTGACGCAGGAACTGCGTCATCTTTGCAGACTGCTGTGCAGTGGATTCCATGTTGGCGCGCTCACAACAAAGGGCTTCGGGCGTGTTCATATGACACAGATTGATATTGACTGCTACGACTTCAGCAATTCTAATGATGTTGCCGCATGGCTTTCGCCTGAACGCAAACCGGCGGTCATGCACTGGGACGAAAGTTATTTTTTGGAGGCGGAGCATCCACGATATGCCGCAGAGGACTTTATGATCGAGGCGGATTTTGTTCTCACGGGATCGCTCATTGTTCGGGACAAGGATGATGACAAGGATGTCGCTGCGACGATGAAGAAGTCCGGCGGTGAATACATCATCCCCGGAACGAGCCTCAAGGGGGTTCTGCGCCACCGCGCTACATATATCCTGCACGCATTGGGGAAAGATCAGACCGTGGCGACAGAGCTCATCGACCGTCTCATGGGTACAACTGCCGCACGCAGCCGTTTTGTCGTCGAGGAAACAACCGTTGCTGCTGCGGCACACGCGCAGACACGCAACCGTATGGATCGCTTTACGGGCGGGACAATAAAATCAGCACTCTTTTCGACCGAGCCGATATGGCGGAAAAATGATGGTGCGTGCTCCGTCACACTGCGTTTTGGCGTGCATCGGGCAAATACATGGGAGGCGGGGCTGTGTGTCCTCCTGCTCAAGGATCTCTGGCTCGGACGCATAGCGATCGGCGGGGAGAAATCCATCGGGCGCGGCACCCTTGAGGGGCTGCGTGCCGTCATCCATGACCGTGGACAGTGCTATGAACTGGCGCAGGAACAGCCCTTTCATGAGGGGACGATGCAGATCTTGCAGAACTATGTGGCGGCATTGCATCAGATACAGACGAAGGAGGTGGAGGCATGAGCACGGAAAAGGAAAAACGGTTTTGTCGGATTCGCGAGGGGTGCAGTAAGACAGAAGCGATTGACATTCCTGCATCCGAGGAAGCTCTCTGCGATCAACTGCGTGGCGTACAGCAAGCAACAGTCGTCCTCTGGCAGATGAACGCAGTTCGTTTTGGTACATGGGATGGACGTGCGTTCTCCTTTCCCGCTCATGCGCCGTTGCGGATGGAGCTCCTTATCGAACTTCGCATCTTCAATGAACAGGGAGAGCTGTATCTGCGATGTGAGGATGAGCGGCTCATCGGACGCCTTCGCACGGACGAGGCGGGGGATAAGACAGCGTATGTCGATACCATTGCGCGATTTTGGGGAAGCTGGGGCGATAAGGATCAGGAAAAGGAGAAGAAAACCGAATGGATGACCCTGCGCGACACGTCGCGCAAGCTGAAACTGCGGCTGCCCATCGTCGAAGGGCGATCCCACTTTGTCGGGCTTGTGACGCGCAGCTACATCGGCTTCCACAAAGAAACAGGACAGGCGGGCTATATCGACCATCGTTATTACGCAATCGAATCGGCAGATATGGAGGTATATGATGGGCAAGGAAAATGAGATCGCGACAGCACCGTATAACTTCGTATCCCTGCCAAAGACGGTGCTCGCCTCGCCGATGAACGGAAATGCCGTGACCGATGAGGAGCGCACACTGAACTACCGTACACATGTCCTTGAAAAGGGACAGTTTAGTGGGCGCATCGAACTGACGATAGAAACAAAGACACCCGTCTTTATTGGTACGGGCGTCGGTACAGCAGAGGATAAAGCCCTCGAATTGTTTTTTTCGCCGATGGGCGTGCCGATGATCCCCGGCAGCTCGCTGCGCGGCATGATAAAGAACCTCTTCAAGATCGTCACTTGTGGCGCAATGCGTGCGGGCGAGGACTATTATGACCGTGTCTTTTACTATCGTACACTGGCGGATAGGAACAAATGTATGGGAGAACTGTATCGTAATGAAATGTCCGTTCAAAATGGCAGGAGAGACATCGCCGAGCCCCAAGCGGCAGCGGGCTACCTTGTGCAGATCACCGGCGATCAGGGGTACTATATCTGTCCGACAGGGAAGCCTGCTGAGATTATACCGTATGGCTCGAATCGGCAGATCGAGAATACGGTTATATGGGGAGAACCCGGGAGCGGAGAGGCGGATTGTCACACAGGGCGGATGAGCGGAAAACGCACATACACGCGTCATTGCAATCCAGACTGGACGCAACGCATCCCTGTTCCTGTGCAGGTTGTGAAGACATACAGCGAAGATTGCGATCGCAAGGGGGTTGATCTGCTTGCATCATGCAGATTGCTTGATGATGATGCACGAGTCTTTACTGGGCAGGATGACATACAGTCGGTTGTGCCCTGTTTCTATAAGATGGAGAAGGGGGTGGTCAAACATTTCGGCTTTGGCAGATTCTATCGTCTCGCCTACCATATGAGCGTTAGCGATCATGTCATTGATTTGGATGTGCCTGTGGTCGACTATGCGGACGCCCTGTTTGGGCGCAAAGAACTCTGGGCAAGCCGTCTTTCCTTTACCGATGCCCTGCCCGAGGAAGAGCCGCAGATGGATGCTCCCGACTACCCCAAAATCCTCAGCTCTCCGAAGCCGACTGCTGTTCAGCTCTATCTGGAACAAAAGCATGGAGCAGACAGACTTGCACATTGGGATTCGGAGAAAGTGTCGATTCGTGGCTATAAACTCTATTGGCATCAGAAAAACGGTGCGGATTGGCACGGCGAGAAACCCAAAGATGGGGATGAGCGGCGTAAGATTCAGCCCGTGAAGAAGGGAACGAAGTTTTTCGCCAACATTCGATTTGAACGGCTGTCCGAGGATGAACTCGGCGCACTGCTCAAGACCCTGCGGATCAACGGCGACCATCTTTGCTGCAAGATTGGAAAGGGAAAATCCCTCGGACTTGGCAGTATAGAGATTACGTCAAGCCTTGTTCTCATGGATATGAAGGCATCCTATCTGAATGTCTTTGATGAAATGGGGGAATGGAATCGTGCAGAGAGCACGGCAGACAATGCAAAAATACAGAAGCTCATCACTGCTTTTGACAACTATGTGAAAGACCGTGAAATCAACTATGATAAATCCATTGAGGAGCTTCGGCATATGCTTGACTGGAACAACACCGAGATTCGCGGTTGGAAAGAAGAAATCGAACAGATGAGCATTCAAGACAAGAGGAAACCGTTTCAAAAGCGGTGGATTCTGTCAACGGCATTGGAGGTGGGGAAGTAAAAGCCGTGAATTTTCTTGAAAATATATATGATTTTTGATATGCTTGATTCATGGTGCAGGGAAAATGGAAAGTGCGGCGATAGAGTGGCAAAACTGTATTCTGTCGTTGGCACTTTCCAAATTGGTGTAAACTGCGTCACAGAACGGGAAACAAGGATTTACGTCATGATTTTGAAGCGTATGTTTTTCTTGCGTGAGCAGAGTATGACGAAAAAATCCATGACTTTCCAAAACGCCGTCTCGCCCCATATGGGACGCGGGGAGCGCGTGATGAGATTGCACCAGTAAATTGCCGCGTGCGGCATTGAAACATCTTTGCAATGTAATACAACAGCGACGATGGAAACATTGCACCAGTAAATTGCCGCGTGCGGCATTGAAACATCCTGGGTCTACGAGCGTCAATCATGGAGTTGCTTATTGCACCAGTAAATTGCCGCGTGCGGCATTGAAACCCATTAACAAAGATACTGGTAACTATTATTACAGACATTGCACCAGTAAATTGCCGCGTGCGGCATTGAAACTTCTTGCATACTATTGTAAGAAGGAATGGGATACGGATTGCACCAGTAAATTGCCGCGTGCGGCATTGAAACGAAGTCGTAAAGCAGGGAGCACTCAATAAGCTCGTTATTGCACCAGTAAATTGCCGCGTGCGGCATTGAAACAATTTATGCAATACTGGGTGCGAGGCCGCATGCAAATTGCACCAGTAAATTGCCGCGTGCGGCATTGAAACACCTGTTTCCCCAGAATGTTGGCAATTGCTTGATTAATTGCACCAGCAAATTGCCGCGTGCGGCATTGAAACGATTCCGACTCCTGCAGCTGCAACAACTCCAAGACAATTGCACCAGTAAATTGCCGCGTGCGGCATTGAAACAGCTCAAAGATTGGGTAATAGACGGACATAAGGAGAATTGCACCAGCAAATTGCCGCGTGCGGCATTGAAACAAGATGATTACTAAGGGTGATGCTCTTGTATCTGAATTGCACCAGCAAATTGCCGCGTGCGGCATTGAAACCAAAAAGTACAGATACGTACACATCCTGGAGATATAATTGCACCAGCAAATTGCCGCGTGCGGCATTGAAACTTGAAGTGGGGACGACTTCATATTACGCTTCTTAAAATTGCACCAGCAAATTGCCGCGTGCGGCATTGAAACTTTGTCGATTTTACTCGACACTGGGGGTACTCTCATATTGCACCAGTAAATTGCCGCGTGCGGCATTGAAACGCGATGCCCCAGATCGTATCACCGGGGCGCACCGTATTGCACCAGTAAATTGCCGCGTGCGGCATTGAAACAAGTTGACTGGATCTCGTGAAGCATATCGGTGAGCAATTGCACCAGCAAATTGCCGCGTGCGGCATTGAAACCATATAGGTCATTATCCGGGATCAGCTGCTGATAATTGCACCAGTAAATTGCCGCGTGCGGCATTGAAACAACCACGCAATGTTCTTCGCTGTGAGCTCGAACTCATTGCACCAGAAAATTGCCGCGTGCGGCATTGAAACGCCGATGAATCAATATTGGATCCGCTATTCAAGATTGCACCAGCAAATTGCCGCGTGCGGCATTGAAACCATGCCGCCTTACGGCTTGTTACGTGGATATGCTATTGCACCAGCAAATTGCCGCGTGCGGTGATTTTCTATGAAATACATTATTTGCTACGACATCAAGGAGGATGCGATTCGTGCCCGTGTTGTGAAGTATCTTGAGGCGCGGGCTCTGCGCATCCAGTTCAGTGTGTTTTCCGGCAACTTTTCGACTGCCGAGGTTCGTGCCATGCAGAAGGAACTTCTGCGTCTCACGCAGGAGGCGGAGCGTCCTCTTCTCCTCATCGTTCCCGTTTGCAAGGCGTGCGAAAAAAGTATATGGATGCACGGAAAGCCATTGGAGGAGGATATCTCCTTCCTTCTCGTCTAAGGGGGTATAGCTATGTCCGTCCTCTATCTTCTTTCTCCGGGAAGTTCTGTACGCAAGGAGGGAGGGCGGCTGGTTGTTGAGAAGGACGGTGATCTCGTTGCCCGTGTGCCTCTGCGTATGGTTACATCCGTTGTGGTGGGTGCATCGGCAGGGGCGACGATCCCGGCTCTTTTTGCGTGTATGGAGGAAGCTGTACCGATTTTCTTCGTGGATGGGCGTTCCAATGTCGTTGGGCAGCTGGCGGGAGAAAATATTACGCTTCGGATGCTTCGATACCAGCTTGCATACGCAGAGGATACGGAAAAAGGACTTGTGCTTTCCAAAGAGATTGTTGCGGAAAAGCTCCGTGGGCAGTATCGTCTGCTTAAGACGTATGAAAAAACGGTTGACGATGTACGTATTGCGAAGGCACTCCATATCCTAAAGCCAATGCGCGCGAAGATTGAGCGTGCGGATACTGCCGATGCTCTGCGCGGGATGGAGGGGATATGCGCACGCGCGTATTTTGCGGCATTTCCTGCTCTGCTCGATGTCAAACGGTGGTTGTTCCGTGGGCGTGGCGAGCGTCCTGCGCGTGATCCTGTCAATGCGCTCCTCAACTACGGCTATGCGTTTTTGGAACGGGAGGTACGGCTTGCACTCATCGGGCATGGGATGGATGTGCGCATCGGATTCTTTCATGCGACGGATGGGCGGCGCACGAGTCTCGTCTTTGATCTGATGGAGCCGTTTCGTGCGTCTCTGGTGGATCGCTTCGTGTTATCTCTTCTGCGTAAGGGGAGCCTGAAGCCCGATGATTTCGAGACAACGAAGAAGGAGGGCTGCCGTCTGTTGGATGAGGCGCGTTCTATTTGGTACGGACGATACGAGGCGTATATGGAGAAGCCCTATCAAGAATATGAGGGAAAGACGCCGCGCGCATTGATTGATGGGTATGTGGAGGCGTTCGCACAGAGGGTGCAAAAAGCTTTTTGAGTTATTTATGCGTTGTAGGCAAAGCCGGAACGAGTTGTATCGCTCCGGCTTTTTGCTGTGCGAATTTCTAAAAAATGGTCGAAGATAAAAAGGTGCAGGATTTTTTGTATTTTCATGGCGTTCGGTCGTGTTATATTATCTGTGCGAGCGGCGAGGTGCAGGGCACAGAGCCGCAGGATAAGGATGTCGATGTATGCGAAGGGAGTGCGTGATTATGACGGATCAGAATCAGCAGACAAGGAACATGATGGGCAGTATGGCGAACGAGGCTTACGAGGCGAGCGTGGGGGCGCGTGCGCTTGCGCGGGCGGGTGCAAATCCGCAGCTCAAAGGGATTGCGCATGAGATTATGTTTTGTGATAAGTTCAACATCGACCCGACGCATTTTTTGAGAGGGGATCATGCCAGCCTCACAAAGTCCGCAACGGCGCAGATGCGGGATGTCATTGTCCGGAATGCGCAGGGACGTGTGATCGGTCATGCGCAGCTCAAGGATACGGTGAGTACGTCCGGTGTTGCGAAGACGGTACGCCAGATTGTGAAGGGAAAGTACAGTCGGACGGCGGTCTACGGGACGGAGGAGACGGCGGCAAAGGTCACGGAGGCGCTTGCGAAGACCGGAAAAGTGACGCAGAAGATCCGCTCGTCGGGAATCTCCTCGGGGACGACAAGCCGGATTGCGGATAAGGCACTTGGCAGGATGCCCACGATGACAGCGCTCGGCACTGCCGCAAGGGCGGGAGGTGTCGCCGGTGCTGCGTTCGGTGCGGGGATCGAGGCGGTGTCGTCCATCTCCGATGTGCTTGATGGCAGGAAGTCGGTTGGTGATGCGGCAATGGATGTCGCGGGCGCGGGTGTCAAGGGCGGTATTACGGGAGCTGCTTCCGGTGCTGCCGGCAGTATCGCGGCGGGTGCTGCGGGGACAGTGATCTCGGCTGCGGCAGCGACAAGTATCGGTGGAGCTCTTGCCGCGACAACAGGAGGCGCACTCGTTGTTGCGGCGGCACCGGTCGCCATCGGGCTTGGCGCTGCGTGTGCGGTGGGAAGCGTGATCTCATGGCTCTTTGAGGACTAAGTGGGCGTTCTTTATGCGGTTTTTGCGGCGGCTGTCCAAGGGGGCAGTCGCTCCTTTTTTGTGCGCATTGCTCAACTGAGAATATCGACCTGTTGAAATGCGAATGCGAATTGTGGTAAAATAGGAAAGCCTATGGTAAGTAGCGGGAGGAATGCAATGCGGATCATTACGGGCAGTGCGCGTGGCACGCGTCTGAAATCCCCTGTGGGGGAGGGGACGCGTCCGACGGCTGACCGCACGCGGGAGGCTCTTTTTAGTATGCTTGGCGCGCGTGTTTATGATGCGCGTGTGCTCGATCTCTTTGCGGGGACGGGGGCACTTGCGCTGGAGGCACTTTCGCGCGGTGCAGAGAGTGCCGTGCTCGTGGATCGTGCAACGTATACTGTTTTGCAGGAAAATGTCCGCCGGACGAAGATGGAGGAACGTGCGGAGATTCGACGCGGCGATGTCTACGGGCAGACGGCGGCTCTTTCACGTGAGGGACGCACGTTCGACCTGATCTTTGCCGATCCGCCGTATGCGTGCGGCGACAATGCACGCGTGCTTGCTGCCGTGAACGAGGGTGCTCTGCCGGATGTCGGCGGGCTGCTTGTGCTGGAGCAGGGGGCGGATGAGCCGCTTATTGAGCGCAGCGGCAGACTGTTGCTCGTGCGCGAACGGCGTTATGGCGCGGCACGCATTTGCTTTTATGCGGAGGAGGTGCGGGAATGAGACGCGCGGTTTTTGCGGGCAGTTTTGACCCCGTGACGACGGGGCATATTGATATTGTGGAGCGTGCGGCATCGATGTTCGATGAGCTCGTTGTCTGCATTTTTCACAACGTCCGGAAGGATGGTTGTTTTCCTCTGGATGAGCGCGTCCGCTTCCTGCGGGAGGCGACCGCCCATGTGTCGAATGCACGCGTGGATGTGTTCTCGGGACTCCTGACAGACTATATGAAGCAGCAGAATGCTCGGGTTGTGGTGCGCGGTCTGCGTTCGGTGAAGGATTTCGAGTATGAGGAGAACCATGCGGCGATGATTCGCCACCTCATGCCGGAAAGTGATACGATATTTTTGCTGACGCGCCCTGATCTGACCTTTGTCAGTTCCTCGGGGGTGCGTGAGCTGATTCGCTTCCGCGGACCGGTGCAGGGGATTGTTCCGCCGGCGGTCGAGCGGGCAATATTGAAGCTGTATGGAAAAAAGCCCCCTCTGGAATAGTTTCCCGAGGCTGTGCAGGTAAAGGAGATAGTTTTATGGCAGTAATTGATACGCTGAAAAAGTTGGAAGACCTGGTTGCGGATGCCTCTCACCTCCCGTTCAGCGACAAGGCGCTGGTGAATGACGATGAGATTGTGCACCTCGTGGAGGAGCTGCGCATGGATCTCCCGAAGGAGCTGAACCGTGCGGCAGAGATTATGCAGGAGCAGGACAATATCATCGGGCGTGCGCGTGAGGAAGCGAAGGATATTGTTGACGCGGCACAGACACGCGCCAATCAGATGCTTGAGGACAGCGAGATTGTCATTCAGGCAAAGGAGCGTGCGCGTGTGATTATGCAGCAGTCACAGGATCAGGCACGCGAGATCATGGAACAGGCACAGGCGGGGGCGGCGCGCCTTCAGAGCGATGCCGATGCCTATGCCAATCAGGTGTTTGAGCAGCTGATCGCCCACGTCGGCAGTACGTTCAAGGGGGTGCAGCAGGCGGAGATGGGGCTGAATCAGGCGATGAATGTCCTGCGTACGGCAAAGGCACAGATGAATGCCCCGCAGGAGGATGTGTCGGAGCTCTGAGCATTTTCGTGAAAAACGCTCCTTGACAACGCCGAAAACCGTCGCTATAATGTGAAAGGTCATGCGTTATGATGAAGCTGGACGTTTCGGGAACTGCGTTCCCGCTTGGTGAGAGCCGTGCATTTTCCTTTGTGATTTCATCGGACTCCCTTGATCTGGGGGAGTGTGCAGAGCATTTTCGCGGAGAGATTCGTGTGAACGGCTCGGTGATGAACACGGGATCGTCCCTGCGCGTTGTGGGGACGGTCGGCACATGCCGCAGCTTTGTTTGTGACCGCTGTCTCGCGGAGGGGGAGCGGCATATTGCGCTTGATTTTTCTGAGGACTATGCGAAGACTCCGGGAGAAACGGATGAGGCCGT
>ERZ773063.2228-NODE-2228-length-10673-cov-7.266999_pt1 | contig 10673 bp, 9 predicted proteins | sample MGYA00580625_ERZ773063 | MGnify/ENA primary metagenome ERZ773063 (study PRJEB29015, sample SAMEA2738022) | human oral metagenome | biome: human oral; feature: human-associated habitat; material: dental | place: China | collected 2042 ...
AGACGCGCAGCAGCGCCTCGCCGCCGGCTCCGACGACGGCGGGATCATAGGCCACCCGTACGGTTTCGGCATGACCGGTGGCGCCGGTGCACACCTCCCGGTAGGTGGGGTTGGGCGTCGTGCCGCCCATGTAGCCGACGGCGGTGGCGACCACGCCCTCCTGCCGCCACAGGATGCGCTCCACTCCCCAGAAGCAGCCGCCCGCCAGGTAGAGCACCTGTGTGCCCTGCGGCCAGGGGCCGTCGAGCGGGGCACCCAGGACGACGTGCTCGCCGGGATGCGGCAGCACGCTGGTCCGACGGCCGGGGATTTCGGTGTTGCGCGCGGGCGGAGGCGTTGTGGAGCTGCAAACCGTCATGCGCGCACGCTATCGCGGGGTCGCCGTCCGCGTTTCCGCGCTCTGTCATCGTCGACGGCGAGTGCCCCGCGCGGTCCCGGGATGGGGCCTCGCGGAGCGCTCGCGATCTGCGACGGCGCGCCGTCGGCGGTCGTCGGGACCGACGCGGACGCCAGCCGGTTCACAGCGTGGTGACGTCGACGATCTCCGCCTCGATCTCCTTGCCGGTGGGGGCGGCGTAGGTGACGGTCTCACCGGCCCGGTGCCCCATGAGCGCCTTGCCGAGCGGCGCGTCGGGGGAGAAGACCTTGACGCCGTTGGGAACGTCCGCGGTGATCTCCTGTCCGCCGAGCGCGAAGCGCTGCTCCTTACCGGCGACCTTGGCGGTCACGATCGTTCCGGCCGACACCGAGCCGTCCGAGGCCGCCTCGCCGATCTGGGCGCTCTCGAGCATCTCGGTGAGCTGGATGATTCGGGCCTCGTTGAGCCCGGCCTCCTCACGTGCGGCGTGGTAGCCCGCGTTCTCGCGCAGGTCGCCCTCCTGGCGGGCGGCCTCGACGCGTGCAGCGATCTCCTTGCGGTCGGTCTCCTTGCGGCGACGCAGCTCCTCGGTAAGTCGGTCGAAGGCCTCCTGCGTGAGCCAGGTGCCCTGCTGCTCGGTAGTCTCCTCGGCCATGGATCCTCCTAGACTGAACGACGAGTACAATCCGTGATCTTAGCCCTCGTCCCCCGGCCCCCGGCGCGCCCGCCGGCTTCTCGTCCTGGTCGCAGCGCTCCGCTCCCGAGGCCCTCAGCCCAGGACGGCGAGGTAGCAGGCCACGCAGTGGCAGGCCCAGCCCGCCACCGTGCACAGGTGGAAGATCTCGTGGAAGCCGAACCAGGTGGGTGAGGGGTCGGGGTGCTGGCGGACGTAGATGACGCCGCCGACGGTGTACAGGACGCCCCCCGCCAGGAGCAGGCACACGATCGCCGGCCCGCCTGCGACCCAGAACTGGGGCAGGAACCAGAACGCTACCCAGCCGAGGGCCACGTACAGCACGGTGGACAGCCAGCGCGGGGCGCTCCGCCACACCAGGCACTTGACGATGCCCAGCACCGCCCCGCCCCACACGATGCCCAGCACGAGCGCAGCGGTCCCGGGGCTCAGCAGCGCCACCGACAGGGGCGTGTAGGTGCCGGCGATCAGCAGGAAGATATTGGAGTGGTCGAAGGACTGGAGGGTGACGGAGATGCGGCGCGACAGGCGGCCGCTGGAGATGTGATACACGCCGGAGTTGGCGAACAGCAGCAGGGAGGAGGTCAGGTAGGCGGCGCACGCCCAGGCCAGAGCGATGCTGGGGGACAGGACGGTCAGGACGATGCACGCGGCCACCGCCAGGGGCGCGATGCACGCGTGGATCCAGCCGCGCAGGTGCGGCTTGGGGTATCCGTCGTAGGTGAGAGAGGGGTTGCTCTCGGTGCTCTGCACGGCGGCCTCCTCGATGGCGCTGGACGCGCCGGCATCGTCGGGTGCGCTGACAGTCTTGCGCACAGGAGCCTGGATACTCATCAGCGGACCTCCTTGATCGGATCGCGTGACCCGCGGCAACAACTTACGGTAGCGTAGGTTACGCTACCGTAGGTTCGAGTGGGAAGGTGGGAAGCGACTCACTCGCGCTACCGTTGCCCCAGGGCCCGCCAGCGCCCGCGCACGGCGGACGACCGTACCCGGGGAGGAAGAGGCATGGCAGGGAAGAACCTCGTCTACGAGTTCTATGAGCGCCGCCTGGCCGCGCAGATCGAACCCGCACGGGTGCCCGGTCACGTCGGCGTCATCCTCGACGGCAACCGGCGCTGGGCGCGCACCAAGGGCTTCGGCACCGCCCAGGGGCACAAGCGCGGTGCGGACAAGATCGAGGAGTTCCTCGGCTGGGCGCAGGTCGCCGGCGTGCGCATGGTCACCCTGTGGCTGCTGAGCACGGACAACCTCTCCCGGGACCCCTCCGAGCTCGCCCCGCTGCTCGACATCATCGCCGACGCGATCGACGAGCTCGCCGCCGCCGGCCGCTGGCGCCTGCGCCTGGTCGGCGCCGTCGATCTCCTGCCCGCATCCGTCGCCGAGCGCCTGCGCGGCGCCGTCGCCTCGACGGCCGCGCCCCAGGGGGCCGACGACGGCAGGCGGCAGGCGGACGGCGACGCGCAGGGAGCCGCCGGGGCGGAGGCGGCCGACGAGCGCATGCACGTCAACATCGCGGTGGGGTACGGCGGCCGCCAGGAGATCGCCGACGCCGTGCGGGACCTCCTGCGGGAGCGGGCCGCCGCCGGGGACAGCCTGGAGGATGTCGCGGCGGCCCTGTCCGAGGAGGACATCACCGACCACCTGTACACCAAGGGCCAGCCGGACCCGGACCTGGTCATCCGCACATCCGGCGAGCAGCGGCTCTCGGGCTTTCTGCTGTGGCAGTCGGTCCACTCCGAGTTCTACTTCTGCGAGGTCAACTGGCCGGCCTTCCGGCGCATCGACTTCCTGCGCGCGCTGCGCGACTACGCGGGCCGGGAGCGCCGCATGGGGCGGTAGACGCGCCCCGGGGCGGCCCGCGGCCGAAGGCCTCCTCGGACGGCTCCGCGGCCCCCGCAGTGAGGGTGGCCGCGGACCCGCCGCCTCGTGCTCGGGCCGCCTCAGACCTCGAGGTCGGCGCGGGTGGGCGGGTTCGCCCCCGCGCGCGAGACCGTGATGTCGGCGATCGCCGCCGCATGGCGCACGACGCGCTCCAGCGTGGCGGCGTCGATGGCGTGCAGAGCCTCGCGCCGGTCGGCCCCCACAAGGCCCTCGGACCACAGGCCGTCCTCGAGGCCGCCCATGAAGGAGTCGCCGGCGCCGACCGTGTCGGCCACGACGACGTTCGGGTCGGCGGGCACCTCCAGGCGCAGCCCCGAGGCGGTCAGCGCCAGGGCGCCGTGCTTGCCCCGGGTGACCACGACGACGGCGGGGCCGTGCCGGAGCCAGTCGTTCAGGACCTCCTGGAGCGCGGACTCCTTGGAGGTGTCCACGCCGTAGAGCCAGGCGATGTCCTCGTCGGAGCACTTGACCAGGTCGGACAGGGCCACGAGCCGCTCGACGATGGCGCGCGCCCCGGCCGGCTCCCCCATGAGCTGGGGGCGGGCGTTGGGGTCGTAGCACACGGTCGAGGTGGCGCGGAAGTCGGTCAGGACCTTCTCCACCGTGGCCGCGCCGGGAGCGAGGATGGCCGCGATCGAGCCGGTGTGGACGAGCACCGGGGGCTCGGCGCCCTCGGCGCGGGCGGGGTAGGGGGGCTCCCAGCTCAGGTCGAAGACGTAGGAGGCGGCGCCGTCCGGGCCGATGGTGGCCTCGGCGGTCGAGGTGTGCGCGGCGCCGTCGGAGCCCGGAGTCAGCCGCACGCCGTCGGCCTCGAGGTGGGAGCGGATGGCCTCGCCGCGTGCGTCGGTGCCGATCCAGCAGTCGAGCTCGGCGTCACGACCCAGCCTGGCCAGGCCGAGAGCCACGTTGGCCGGCGAGCCGCCGGGGATGTCGGTGGGCGATTCGTTGGGGCGGATGACAACATCGACGAGGGCCTCGCCGATAACGAGAGCGGTTCCTGGGCGGCCGGGGGCGGTCATGGTGGCTCCTTGCGGTGAAGGTGACAGGATCGGTCAGGAGGAGGGTTTCTCGCGCTCGGCGACGGCGGCCAGGCGGGCGCGCGCGTCGTCGAGCCAGGCCTGGCAGCGGGCGGCGAGCGCCTCGCCGCGCTCCCACAGCGTGAGCGCCTCCTCCAGGGGAACCTGACCGGCTTCGAGGTGCTGGACGACGGAGACGAGCTCCTCCCGGGCGCGTTCATAGGACAGCGTCGCGACGTCAGCATTGGCGTCGGACGAGCCGTTGGGCGGGTCGGTGGCACCGGTAGGAGAGGACAGGCTCATGGTGTGGATTGTTGCACGTCTCACGCGCCGCGTGGGCGGGTCTGGGGCTACGACTCTGAAGTCGGGTCGGACCCGGTGGCGGGCTTGGTGGCCCCCACCACCTGGGCGACCATGCGCCCGGAGGCGAGCACGCCCTCGATGAGGTCGCCCTTCTTGACGTCCTCGGCGCTGGTGATGATCGTCCCGCCGGGCTTGCGCAGGATGGCGTAGCCGCGGTCGAGCACACCCTGGGGGGACAGGGCGGTCAGGCGCGCGTGCTCGGCGCGCAGGTCCGCGTGCGCCAGCGACAGGGCAGTGCCCAGGGCGCGGCGAACGCGATCGCGGGCCTGGGCGAGCTCGGTCTCCTTGTCCCGGACGATGACGGTGGGGTCGGCCATGACGGGGCGGGCGCGCACCTGGTCCAGGCCGCGCTGCTCGGTCTCCAGACGCGTCGACAGGACGCCCCGCATCCGCTCGCGCGCCGAGTCGAGCCCGACCGTCTCCTCGGCCAGGTCGGGCACGATGCGCCGGGCGGCGTCGGTGGGGGTGGAGGCCCGGTAGTCGGCCACGAGGTCCAGCAGCGGGCAGTCGGTCTCGTGCCCGATGGCCGAGACGATCGGGGTGCGGGCCGCCGCCGCCACCCGCACGAGGCCCTCGTCGCTGAAGGGGAGCAGGTCCTCGACGGCGCCTCCGCCGCGGGCGATCACAATGACGTCGATGGACTCCTCGCCGTCCAGCTCGCGCACCGCGGCGGTCACCTCGCGCACGGCCTGCGCGCCCTGGACCGCGACCTCGCGGACGACGAAGGGCAGGCCGGGCCAGCGCAGCCGGGCGTTGACCAGGACGTCGTCCCTGGCCTTGGCTCCCCGGCCGCAGATGAGGCCGACCGTGCGCGGCAGGAAGGGCAGCGGGCGCTTGCGCTCGGGGGCGAACAGGCCCTCGGCGGCCAGCACCCGGCGCAGCTGCTCGATACGGGCCAGCAGGTCGCCGACGCCGACCGGCCGGATGTCGTCGGCCCGCAGCTCCAGGCTGCCGCGCCTGGTCCAGAAGCGCGGCTTGGCGTGGACGACGACGCGCGCGCCCTCGCTCACCTGCGCGCCCGCGGCCGTCTCCAGGGCCGTCAGGTCGCGGGTGAAGATCGACACCGACATGGACATGTCGGCGTCGGTGTCGCGCAGCGAGAGGTACTGCATGCCCGAGCCGGGGCGGCGGTTGAGCTGGACGACCTGGCCCTCGACCCACACGTAGGTCATGCGCGCCACGTAGTCGTCGATCTTGGACGACAGCAGGCGCAGCGGCCAGGGGTTGTCCGGGGTGGTGTCCCGGGCCAGGCGGGCGAGCGGGGCTCCGGCGGGCGATGCGGGCCCCGCCGCTGACGGGGGCTGGGAGGCGCTGGGCTCTGTCACGTGCACCACTGTGCCACGTTCCGCCCTGGGGACGGGCGTCGGGCTGTGGCACAGTGGTCGCGTGACCGACCATCCCACTGCACGGCCCGCTGACTCCGGCACCGGCAGGATCCTTCTGGCCGCCCCGCGCGGCTACTGCGCCGGGGTGGACCGCGCCGTCGACGCCGTCGAGCAGGCCCTGGCGCACTACGGCGCCCCCATCTACGTGCGCAAGGAGATCGTCCACAACAAGTACGTCGTGGAGGCGCTGTCCCGGCGCGGGGCGATCTTCGTCTCCGAGACCGACGAGGTGCCCGAGGGGGCGCGGGTGATCTTCTCCGCCCACGGCGTCTCCCCGGCGGTTCACGCCCAGGCCGCCTCCCGCCACCTGCAGACGATCGACGCCACCTGCCCGCTGGTGACCAAGGTCCACAAGCAGGCGATCCGCTTCGCTAAGAACGACTACGACATCATCCTGGTCGGTCACGCCGGTCACGAGGAGGTCGAGGGCACGCAGGGTGAGGCGCCGGAGCACATTCAGGTCGTCAACGGCCCTCACGAGGTGGGGGCCGTCACGGTGCGCGACCCGGAGAAGGTCGTGTGGATCAGCCAGACGACCCTGAGCGTGGACGAGACCCTGGAGACGGTCCGGCTCCTGCGCGAGCGCTTCCCCCACCTGGCCGACCCGCCCGGTGAGGACATCTGCTACGCCACCCAGAACCGTCAGGGGGCGGTGAAGTCGATCGCCCCCCTCGTGGACGTCATGGTCGTGGTCGGCTCGGGCAACTCCTCCAACTCCGTGCGCCTGAAGGAGGTCGCCCTCGAGGCGGGAGCACCGGCCGCCTACCGGGTCGACTACGCCCGCGAGCTGGAGGAGTCCTGGTTCGCCGGGGCGAGGACGGTGGGGCTGACCTCGGGCGCCTCGGTCCCGGAGATCCTCGTGCGCGAGGTCATTGAGCGCCTCGGCGAGATGGGCTTCGGCGAGGTCGAGCTGGTGCGCACCGCCACGGAGAAGATCTCCTTCTCACTGCCCAAGAACCTGCGCGCCGACCTCAAGGCCGCCGCCGGCGGTCGGGCGCCGGCGCACCGGCGCGAGCCCGCGGCCGATCACACCTGCTGATGCGGGCCCTCGGCCTACGAGGCCGGCGGAGCCGCTCAGGCGGCGACGATCTGGGACAGGCGGACGTGGTCGGCGCAGACCTTGTCGAAGGGGACGATCCATGCCGACCCGTCAGGGGTATCCACCTGGGTGACCAGGCCCTCGTCCTGCAGGCACTCCAGTCGCGTGGCGGTGTCATCGCCCTGGGTCTGCCAGGCGGGCTCGCTGGCGGGGATGACGTATCCGCCCAGCGTCGGGGCGGCCCAGCGCAGCAGCAGCACGCGGGCGCCGGCGCGCCCGGAGACGTCGGGGTTGGAGGCCAGCGAGGAGGCCACGCCCTTGGCCGAGCCGATGCCGACGGCGTCGGCCAGCGCGCCGTAGGTGGTGCACAGGGCCGGGGAGTGCGCGACGAGCCGGGCGACGGCGGTGGCCACGCGCTCGCGGGCCGAGGACGTGGCGGCGGCGTCGGCGATCGCACGCACACGGGCTCCGGTCAGGCACGCCCTCGCCGCCAGTTCGGAGGAGCTCATGCCGTGGGCGAGGCCGCGCAGGATGAGCCTGTCGCGCTCGTCTCGCAGGGTGGTCAGCTGCGCCTGAAGTCGCTCCTGCTCGGCGGCCAGCCTCTCCAGACGGCTGATGACTCGCTTGACCTCGGCCGCGGTACGGGCGTCCTCCAGGCTCAGGTCGGTGTCGGGGGTCGTGGGACGGATTGTGGTGGTGCTCAGGAGACTCGTAGTCATGGCAAGAGACCTTTTCGTTACGTACCAGGGAACGTGGGAAACCCTATATCGTGCGCGGCCCGTCTGCCTACAGGTGCCAGGGATGTGGTAGCAATAGCCGGCGTCGCGAGGAAGGCTCGGGATTGTCCTGATGGCGTCGGTCTGTCCTAGCAACCCGCATGCTAGTGCGTTGCTCGCCGCGAGGGCTCGTAGGTTCGATACGACTTTTGTCTGCCGACTCAGTCAAAAGTCCGTTACGGTCCCGTGACCTGTCGGTTCTCCCCGGCTCTAGGTGGGAATCGCGCCTCAGTCGGACAAGGGGCTAGGCAGAGGTGACCTCCGGATTTGTGAATTGCCTCACCTGGGCGGTGTCGGGGTCGATCGGCGCGGGCGAGGACAGCCCCTCGCCGAGGGCGTTGAATGACCTGGCCGTGACGAGCAGCCGCGACTCCACCGATCCGACGGCCCGGTTGTACGCGGCCACCGAGCGGCTCAGGGCGGTGCCCAGGGCGTCCAGGTGGCCGGCCACGGTGCCCAGGCGCTCGTAGAGCGTGCGCCCCAGCTCGACCAGCTCGCGGGCGTCGTCATTGACGGCGGTGCGCGCCCAGGCCGTGGCGCAGGTGCGCAGCAGAGCCAGCAGCGACGAGGGCGTGGCCAGGGCGACGCCACGTCCCAGGGCGTGCTCCAGCAGCGCCGGATCGGCGTCCAGCGCGGCGGCCAGGATGGGTTCCGCGGGGATGAAGAGCACGACGAGCTCGGGGGAGTCCTTCAGGTGCCGGTCGTAGTGGCGCTCCGCGAGGGCGTCGACATGGCTGCGAAGAGCACCTGCGTGCGCGGCCAGCAGCCTGCGGCGCCCGGAGCCGTCCGGATCCTCCTCGTCAGGCTGACTCATGGTCGCGGCGGTCAGGTAGGAGTCCAGGGGCACCTTGGCGTCCAGGGCCAGGTGGCCGGAGCCCGGCAGGTGGATGACCACGTCGGGCCTGCTCCGGGCGGCGTCCCGGTTCGGCGCCGAGCCCGCTCGCCGCCCCAGCACCGCGCCGACCGAGCGCTGCTCGACGAAGTCGACGTGCGGCATCATGCCCGACAGCTTGAGCACCCGCGCCAGCTCGACCTCGCCCCACACACCGCGGGCCGAGCGCGAGCGCAGCGCCCCTTCGAGCGCCGTCGTCGCCCGACGGAGCTCCCGATCTGCCTCGGCCCCGGCCCGCAGCTGCTCGGCGAGCGCGGCGTGCTGGGCCGAGCGCCGGCGCTCCATGGTCTCCACCTTGGAGCCCACGGCCTCAACGCGGGAGCCCATCTGCTCCAGCTGCGCGCGCACGGGCGCCAGCGCGCGCAGGACCGAGCCGTCGCGCTCGGCCCGCTCCTCGGCGAGCCCGGCCCGCTCCGCCAATTCCTCGGCCCGCGCCCGCCACTGCGCCGCCTCGGCGCGCAGCGCGCTCACGGCGTCGTCCCCGACCGCCTGGCGGCGCGCGGTGCGGGTCAGGGCGGCCGAGTACCCGAGCGCCGCACCCAGGACGACGCCGATCATGAGGAGGAGCACAGGCAGGCCGATGGTGGTCATGGCCTCATGGTCTCGCGGGGGTGTGACACGAATCGGCTGCCCTTAACGGCGCGACGGCGGAGGTCGTGCCGGTCCCGCCGGCCGCGCCCCTCCCTCGACCCCCTTCGCCGAGATCGGTCGAATTCCGCGTCGAGATCGGTTCACTTCCGCGCCGAGATCGGTTCGCAGCCGGGCGTCCGCGGGCTCGGCGCGCCCCGCGCGGTGATCGCCGAGACAACGGCGGGCGCCGCCGGCACTGGCAGAATGGCCGTCATGACAGCGATTATGGGCGTCTCCCTGGAGTCGAAGCGCCTTCTGGCACTGATGATGCTTCTTCTGGTGTGCGCGGTGCTTCTCGCGGCTGTGCTGCTGGGGCTTGCCGGGCGGAAGGCCCGCCCGCAGGCCGGGCGCCTGTCGCGCTGGGGCGCCGCGGCCCTCGCCGTCGTCCTGCCCACGACCATGCTCCTGGCGGTCGGCGGGCTGGTCGTCAACCGCGCCGGGCACTACCTGGAGACCGTCGGCGACGTCGTTGGCTCGCTGTCCTTCCAGCCCGCCGGCGCCGGCACCGTCCTGCCCCTGGCGACCCAGAAGCAGCTCGACGCCGCTCCCGCCGACGCCTGGAAGGCCGATTTCACGGACGCGGGCGACGGCTCGAAGGTGGCGACCTGGACCGGCCCGGTCAGCGGCGTCAGCCTGCAGGTCAAGGTCATCCTGCCCTCGGGGTACAAGCCGGACGACGGGCGCACCTACGCCGTCATCGAGGAGCTGCACGGCTACACCGGCACCCCCGACTCCATGATCGACGGCCTGCGGTCGGCCCAGTCGCTGCAGGCCGCCATCGACGCCGGGCGCATCCCGCCGTCGATCGTGGTCATTCCCTCCCTGGACGTGGATGACGACCCGCACGACTGCGCCAACCTGCAGGGGCGGCCCCAGGTCGGCACCTGGGAGGCCCAGGAGATCCCGCGCATGGTTCAGGCGACCTTCCCCAACGCCTCCTCCGACCGGCAGGCGTGGATGGTCATGGGGATCTCCTCGGGCGCCTACTGCGCGGGGTGGGTCGCCATCGAGAACCCCGGCCAGTTCGGCGCCGCGGGAGTGATATCGGCCTTCAACGCGCCCACCGAGGGGGGTCTGTCCACCCTGGGTCGCAGGGTCGTCGACGAGTACACGCTGTCCAATATGCTGGCCGCCCACAAGCCCCAGGGCACCCGCTTCTACGTCATGGGCGCCCAGGACGACCCGCTCGGCTCGGCGCAGACCGCCTGGCGCATGGCCGACGCCGCCCGCGGCCCCGACTCCGTCACCCCGGACACGCCGGAGTCCGGCGGCCACGCCTGGCCGCTGTGGGCCGAGCGTCTGCCCACAATGCTGCAGTGGTGGGGGCAGGATCCCCAGCTGTGGTCCGCCGTGGGGCTGGACGCGCCCTCGAGCCCGCACGCCGACGGCGATGTGGCGGCCATCGTCGACACCCCGGCCGCAGACCGGGGCGACGCCGCCGCGGCCATCAAGCCCACGTCGCCCGCAGGTCTGCCCGTGCGGATCGTGGCGGGGCTGATCGCGGTGGCGGGCGTGGCGGCGCTGCTCAGGTGGGGACCGCTGCTGGTGCCCGCACCGGCCTCCGAGGACGACGACGGCGCCCGGCCCGGCTGGCCGGTGCGCGTCGGCCTGTTCGCGGCCCGGGCAGCGGCGGTCC
>ERZ773063.2230-NODE-2230-length-10665-cov-10.425071_pt1 | contig 10665 bp, 4 predicted proteins | sample MGYA00580625_ERZ773063 | MGnify/ENA primary metagenome ERZ773063 (study PRJEB29015, sample SAMEA2738022) | human oral metagenome | biome: human oral; feature: human-associated habitat; material: dental | place: China | collected 2042 ...
TGATGAGAATGACAGAAGATCAATGGGATGCAGTTATAAATGTAAACTTAAAAGGTGTTTTTAATATGACACAAGCTGTATCAAGGTCTATGTTAAAAGCTAGAAAAGGATCTATTATTACTCTATCATCTGTTGTTGGATTACATGGAAATGCTGGACAAACAAATTATGCTGCAACTAAGGGTGGAGTAATAGCAATGTCAAAATGTTGGGCAAAAGAATTTGGTGGAAGAAATGTAAGGGCAAACTGTGTTGCTCCTGGTTTTGTTCAAACACCTATGACAGATGTATTACCTGAAGAAACAGTAAAAGGAATGTTAGCAGCAACTCCTCTTGGAAGACTTGGACAAGTTGATGATATTGCTAATGCTGTTTTATTCTTAGCAAGTGATGAATCTTCATTTATAACTGGAGAAGTAATATCTGTATCTGGTGGTTTAATGCTTTAATTTCTTAGTTTGCAATTTTATTTTACTATAACATTTTAAGGAGGAAGATATGAGTAAAGTTTATGTAGTAGCAGCAAAAAGATCAGCTATTGGAAGTTTTTTAGGGAGTTTAGCACCTTTAAAACCTGGAGATTTGGGAGCTCAAATAGTAAAAAATATTCTTGAAGAAACAAAAGTAGATCCAGCTAATATTGATGAAGTTATAGTTGGAAATGTTTTAAGTGCAGGACAAGCTCAAGGTGTTGGAAGACAAGTTTCTATAAGAGCTGGAATCCCTTATGAAGTCCCAGCTTATTCTGTAAACATAATTTGTGGAAGCGGAATGAAATCAATTATAACAGCTTTCTCTAACATCAAAGCAGGAGAAGCAAATTTAGTAATAGCTGGTGGAACAGAATCTATGTCTGGTGCAGGGTTTATTTTACCTGGTGCAATAAGAGGTGGACATAAGATGGCTGATCTTACTATGAAAGACCACATGATATTAGATGCTTTAACAGATGCTTATCATAATATTCATATGGGAATTACTGCTGAAAATATAGCAGAAAAATATGGAATAACAAGAGAAGAACAAGATGCTTTTGCATTAGAATCTCAAAAGAAAGCCATTGCAGCAGTTGATTCTGGAAGATTTAAAGATGAAATAGTTCCAGTGATTATTGCTAATAAAAAAGGAGATATTACATTTGACACTGATGAATATCCAAACAGAAAAACAGATGCAGAAAAGCTAGCTAAATTAAAACCTGCTTTCAAAAAAGATGGATCAGTTACAGCAGGAAACGCTTCTGGACTTAACGATGGAGCATCATTTGTAATGCTTGCATCTGAAGAAGCAGTTAAAAAATATAATTTAAAACCATTAGTTGAAATAATAGCAACAGGTACTGGTGGAGTAGATCCTTTAATAATGGGTATGGGACCAGTTCCAGCAATAAGAAAAGCATTTAATAAAACAGATTTAAAATTAAAAGATATGGAATTAATTGAATTAAATGAAGCATTTGCTGCTCAATCATTAGGTGTTATAAAAGAACTTTGTAAAGAACATGGAGTAACTCCTGAATGGATTAAAGAAAGAACAAATGTAAATGGTGGAGCAATAGCATTAGGACATCCAGTTGGAGCTTCTGGAAACAGAATAACTGTTACATTAATCCATGAAATGAAGAAAAGAGGAGTAGAATATGGTTTAGCTTCTCTATGTATAGGTGGAGGAATGGGAACTGCTCTTATTCTTAAAAATGTAAAATAGTTAAAAGTAAATAATTAAAAGTTTAAAAGGATTAGTTTCTAATATTTAGAAATTAATCCTTTTTTGTGTAAAAAGAAAAGGTATCCAATTTCTTGAACACCTAGTCTTATATTTCTAAAATTTAGTTTTTAGAATGTATATCCACCTTTAATTCCAATTTTTACATTGTTTTCTTTTGAATTAGTTATATATGTTCCTTCAAGTCCATAAGTATATCCTGCATCTGTTTGAACATTGTAATCTAAATGAATTTTTACAGCATCTTTTTTAACTCTATCTCCCTTTATTCCAAATGAAGATGAACTTCCATTAATTTTTGCTTCCATATCACCATTTTTATATCCAGTGATACCTAAGATTCCATAAGCACCAGCTGAAATGCTACTTTTTAAATCTTCTCCATAGAAAATTTTATTAAAGCTAATTCCTGCTTCTCCATCAACATAATGGTAAGTTTTACCATTTATATCAAGAGGTAAATCTCCACTTTCATTAATTTTACTTTGTTTTACCATGGTATATGCTAAAAGTCCTTTTAGTTGTACAAATACATCTTCCTGTATAGGATAGTTAATAATAAGACCACTGTATGTATTCAATGAAGTTGTATTAACTTTTCCATCTGAATGTAAATCTTGATAATTGTTTCTCATTTCTCTTTTTACCTTATATCTTCCATATTGAGTACCAATTCCAGTAATCCAATTCAAATTATTTACAACAGGTTTATTGAAATATCCTCCAACATAAGCAGAAGTTCCTTTTATTTCAGATTCAGTTGCAACAGTTGTAAGGCTTCTTTGATATACTTCATTGTGTTTTGTATGAGCTCCTCCAAATAAGATACCATATTTAGTCCCTGAATTAGCTGTCGTTTCATAAAGTCCATAAGCTGTGTAAATATTTCCTTTAAAATTATCTTGAACTGTTCTATTAGAAATAAATCCACCTCTTCCTATATGTTTCTTATCAGTTAAGGCATGAGTTACTTCAAATGGAAGAGTTGTATAAGTTGAAATTTCATTTTTAGAAACTTTATTTAACTTAGAATAAATATTTCTATCACTTAATTGGTTAAGCATATTTTTTAATTCAGATAAAACTTCTTCTTCTCTCATAGTATAGAATATTTTAGATTTTAATCTATGATAATCTGCATAACGAGGTTGTTCTATACTAGCATCATTTTCTTCCAATTCTTTTTCAATAGTTTTTCTTGTATTTAATTGCATTGAAATATTTGAAAGTAATACTTTATAATCAGCTATAACTTTTGCTAGTTCATTATCATTATTTAGATTTCTTGATAAAACTGTTCTTATTTTATTATCAGCTAAAATAGATTCTATAGTTTTTTCTATTTCTCCAAACTTAGAGTTAGGATATTTAGCTTTTAAGGCTTTTACTGTTTCTAAATCTTTTCTTAAACTTTGTTCAAAATTATTCAAAGAAGTCTTTAATTCAGTCCTTATATCATTCATTTTATTCTTTAATTCTGGAACTTTATCTCCTAATAAAATTGCTTTTTGAATAATTTCAAAAGAATCTGTTCTATCTAAATCCACATTTAAAGATTTTTCTAAATTATTTTTATTTGCAAATGAAGAGTAAATATTATTAGAAAGTTTAGAAAAATTATTTTCTACACTATCACTTAAATCTTTAAAAGCAAGTTTTTGATAATTTGCATCTTTTTCAATTTTATTAAACTCATCTAGTTTATTCTTTAACTCTTTTTCTTTATTAATGATAGATTTAAAATCATTATTTTCTTTTAAATTTTTAATTAAATTTAAGGCTTCTTTTTTTTCATCAGCTGATAAATTAAATTGTGATAAATCATTTAATAATTCTTCACCAGATTTTGTTTTCAAATAAGTTAATAAATCTTTCTTTTTCTTAGCTTCCTTTTCTTCATCAACTATATTAAAAGTAGTCTTTTTATTTGATGTTGTAAGGGTTGGAGAAAGAATACCTAATTTATTTGCATTTCTAATACTTCTATATACAGCATTTTCATCAGCATTTAATCTTCTTAATTCTTCTCTTGTTTTTAATTCTAAAAGTGAAGTTCCATTTTTAGATAATTTTTTATTATTAATTAATTGATGAGCTATTGAATCTGATACAAATGGAATAGTCATATCATAGTCTGTTCCAGTTTTCATATCGTGCCAAGTATAATCTATTTTTCTTCCCATATCTATAATAGCTTCATTTTCAGTGATTTTACTTGTTAATAATTCAATCATAAAATCATTTCTACTATCCATATTAGTTGTGCCATATTTTATAAATCTGATATTTGGATCAGAATCTTTTAGAGCATGTTGATAATAATGTCCTTCATTATTCTTTTTAGTGGCATCTATATCCATACTTAAAGAAGTTCTTCCTGATATTGAGGCTTGTGCATTATCAAGAGTTAATGAGCCACCAACTTCAACAGTATCTATATTTTTAAGTTTTGCATAAGCACCTAATGTTATATTAGTTCCATATTGCCCAGTTATTTGTTCTGCTATTTTTAATGTATTTTTACCTTCTCCTAAATCAACAGTTCCTTCTATTCTTCCTATTCCTCTAAACTCAACATTTTTTCCAGCAATACTTCTAGTTAATTCTAAATCTTTTATAAGTCCGTTTAATCCTGCATATTTTCTTTGTTCTGGGGTGGCAGCAGGATTATCCCAGAAACCATATTTTTTAGCAATACCATTGGCAACTTCTTCATTTAATTTTTCATAAATATCAGAAGATTCTTGCCAAGCTTTATGTACCTTATAAAATTCTCTTACTAGTTTCTTTTTTTCCTCAGTATTAAGTTGAGGTTTTGAATTAATAAGTTGTTCCAATTCAGCTTCTGATATAAGAGGTTTATCTATAAATCTTCCAACATGAAAATCAGCTCTTTCTATTACCATTCCATTTTTAAAAGGATCTGGATTAACTTTATCATTTAAAATTCCCTCTATACGAGCATACTCTTCTTTGTCTTTTCCACTTTTATCTCTTTTAGCAGTAGCTTCTGCTAATTCTCTCTCATAGTTTTCTTTAGCTTTTATATATTCTGGATTTTTAAAAGGTTTAACCCATTTATTTTCAAAATCTTCTTTTGATAAATGTTTTTTATCATAAAAATATTGATCAAATTGATTACGAGGAACTTCCCCTTTTTCTGCTCTTTCTTTGGCTGTTGCTATAAAATCATTTAAAGATTTTGTTATATCTTTATTAACTTTTACAGTTTCTTTAACTTCTTTATCAAATTTTTCTTCTGTTATTGTTGCTAATTTACTTTCTTTAAAATTTTTAATACCCTCAGTATCATTTGCATCAAATTCTTTGATTTCTTTTACAATTTTAGAAACATAGTACATATCCTCATCTTCATCATAAGTATAAGAGGAATATTTATTAGGATCGGTATATTCACTTTTTTTAGCATTAAATTCATCAGGAGTAATAGCTAACTCTTTAGATGTTTTTAATGTAACTCTAACCATTTTCTTTATTTTAGTTTCAATCTTAGTTTCAGTTTCAGTAAGTTTTAAACTTACATCATTGGTATATTTATTTTTATCTTGTGCATAGATGCTTCCATCTTTTGTATATAATAATTTTCCCCTGTTATCAGTAGTTGATTTATCATCAAATGGGCTATAATAATTAATAGTTGTAAAAACAGTATCTTTATATTCAGTCTTACTTCCACTTTCAACAGATACAGGTTCTAACTTCCAATCTACTTTCCATTTTCTACCTTTACCATCAACTGTATATAAATTTTCTCCCTCCTGAATTACATTTTTTATATTTTTTTGTGCCATTTTTTCTTTTAAGAAAGCTGAAATTTCTGCCTTAGATTTTCCTTCTATCCTAGTTCTGTATTCTTTCATAGTTATATCCAGAGGGTTTACATCTTTTTCAGCACCAAAACTATCAGCTCTTTCTGTTTCAGTAGCATTAGTTGTTACAAGTTTGTATTCACCTTCTATATAATATTTTTCATTTTTATTTTTTTTACTATTTTCTACTTCTGATGAAAATTTTTCTTTGTTTAAAAATATAATATCTTTTACTGTATTCCCAGCACCAAAATAAAATCTTTTTCCATAGAATTGATCACTATTTTGATAAGGTAATTCAGAATAATATTCCTTAGTGAAGGCACCAATTCCTTTTTCAGCTAAATCAGCAACAGCAGTGGAATTTCTATGAACTTTAGATGTTGCATCTGGAAGCTCTCTTTTAGATTCAGAAACAGTGTATACTTCATGAGCAATAGGAACTAAATCAACTCCATTATGCATTCTTTGAGCTTTTACATTTCCTTTTTCCCAATAATTTGATTTAATACCATTCATTCTATTTTGAGCATCAACCACTCTTAAAAATCCTTCATAAGCTGTTTTTTCTATTGGTTGTATAACTTCTTTACTTTCTTGAATTATTCTATAATTATTTTTAGGTCCTATTCCATCTCCAATTTTTTTAATTTCTTTATCTATTTTTGGTAATATTTCTGGAATATCAAGACGGCTTAATCTAGGTTCATCTAAATCTTTTTTTATAGCAGCCAGTATTTGCTCTTTAATAGCTTTTATTCTATTTTCTTTTAAATAAGGATTAGTTTTATCATCTTCTATTGCCTTAGTTATTGCATTGTCTATTATTTTATCAATTTGTTTAATAGTATCTGTTCTTTCATCAGCATAAGAAACTGTGGCAGCTACTATTAGTAATATCATTATTAATTTTTTTATTTTCATTATTATGTACTCCTTTTTCTGAAAAACTAAAATCTAACATTTAATTGTAAGTAATAATTTCTTTCAGGTGCTGGCAAAGCCTCCAAACTTGTTTCTCTTAAATTATATTTATTAGATAAAATATTTTTTGCACCTATTTTTATATCAGAGTAGTTATCTGGTTTATATGAAAGTCCTGCTTCCAAAGTTCCATGTCCACCAATAGTATGTTTTATAACAATATCGTCTTTTGATATATCAGGATTTTCTCTAAGTTCTCTACTTTCTTGTTTAGCTAAATATACATAGTTTAAATATCCTGATAATCTATCTGTAAAATTATATTTTACTCCCAAAGTAGCTTTCAATCTTGGAACCATAGGAACTCTATCACCTTTTTCTATTCTTGCTTCCTCATTAGATTTTAATACTTTTGTATTGACTAATGTTAAAGATTGATTAAACCTAAATTTTCCAATATTTTGTTCAGCTTCAAATTCAATTCCCATTCTTCTAGTTTTTCCTATATTTCTATATTTCCATCTATTTACAGCAGGGTTAGTTACACCTGAACTAATTAGAGTTATCTCATCAGTTGTATCTGTTAAGAAAAATGATGTACTAATAGAAGAACCCCAAATGTAATCTCTAAAACCTATTTCAAAAGTATCAGTTTTTTCTGATTTTAAATTATTGGCAACATATTTAGATGCTACATTTACACTTGGAGGCACAATAATTCCAGCCTGTTTATTTTTTAATTCTGTATCATGGACTTTATCTGTTAATTGGTTTCCAAATGGAGTTACAAATCCTCTTTCATATCTAGTGTATATTCTTCCAGTATCATTATATTTGTATAGGAAACCAAGTTCTCCTGCATAGTTAGTTAATTTTTCATCAGTATCTATTCTTTTCTTTTCAGGGCTTACAAATGGCATAACATTTGGTCCATTTTCTCTGTAACCATTATACTGAGTTTTCTCTACTCTTCCACCTAAGGTCATATCAACTTTATCAGTCAATCCCAATTTATTAAAAGCATAAATTCCAGAAGATTTTTTAGTCATTTTCATATTAACTTTATTAATAATTGGTGATCTGTCTGCTGAATCTAAATTCCTAAATCCTCCAATAGCACTATCATAATAATTTTTTAAAGTTTCAGATTGTACAAGAGAGTTTCTTTTATTTGTTGATGTTTGATAGTCAAAACCAACTATTGTTTCACTTGGATTATCTCCAATTAAGTTATAATCGTATTTTGCTTTTATTTTCATACCTTTTTTATCTTCTTCAAATTTGGCTTGCATTTCAGATTTTACATCATAAAAAATCTTTTCTTGTGTTATATGTGAAAATCTTCTGTTTGAAGCAATAATTTTAATATCATCTATACTTTCTGTTTTAATATCTCTATCTTGTTCTTGTTTATATAAACTTGTTGATAATGTTAAATTTTGAGTTGGTCTGTATTCATAATCAAAAGTATAACTTTTATCTTTTGTATCTATATCCATATTAAGTCCTGCTTTTCTTCTATTATTTTTTAATTCTTCAACAGGAATTTGGTTAGATGAATCTTGTTTAATATCACTAAATCTAGTTTGGAATCTAAATCTATTTTTTGCATTTATCTTATAGTCAAATCCTAGTAAATAAATTTTATTTTCTTTTTCTTCGTGTTCTCTATAATCTTCACTGTTCAAATAACTAAAACCATAGTTTACATATAGATTTTTATTGAAATTATATCCACCTGCAAAACCAAAGTTTCTATTATCATAAGAACCATAGTTTAAATCCATAAAGAAATTATCCCTAGTAACATTTGAATTTGTTGAGATACTTACAACTCCACCAACAGAACCACTTCCATAAAGAGTTGCTCCTCCTCCTGGTATTATTTCAATCTTTTTAATAGATTCTACAGGAATAGCATTTATTGGTAAACTTGCCATTGTTTCTTCAGTAGGGTTGATACTGATACCATCAACTAAAACTTTGACTCTACTCAATGACTTTTCTCCACTACCCCTCATATCAATTCTTGGTCCAAAAGCTGTATTTTGTACTACAACCCCTGGAGCATCTCTTAATATATCTTCCACATTTTTATAGTTTTTTTCTCTGATCCTTTCTTGTGTGATTACAAAAGTATTTTTTTGCTCTTTTGGTGGAGCAGTGTAATCAGAAGTTTTTGAGCCTTTTACAGTTGTTTCTTTTAGTTCTATTGTATCTTCTGCATAAGCTATTATTGAAGATAATATAGTAAGTAAGACTAATAATTTTTTCATTATTATTTCTCCTTTCAAATTTTTTTAATTTCAATCAATAGTAAAAAGAATTATTTTATTTGTCAATATATTTTTTTAGAAATTTTAATATTTTTATGTTCTCAATCAATACAATAAAATACTATCTTCTTCATTATTTAAAATTTTAATATCTTAGTAATTCCTTATTTTTATAATAAAGAAACCATTTTTTAAAATAATTTCAATTCTTATGCTATAATATTTTTGTATTAGATTAAGAGGTGATTAATATTAAAAAAATATTTTTCTTTTTCAATGTTGATAAGTTATATAAAACAATAGAGGAATTAAAGATTAAAAATAATGGAGGGAAAAGATTGGTCATTGCCTATTTAAGTATAGGGGAGGCTGAGGATTATAAATTTTACTGGAATAAGAAGAAACCTAATTGGATAGTTAAAGAAAATGAGAATTGGGAAGGAAATTGTATAGTTAAGTATTGGAGTCCTGAATGGAAAAGTATTATAAAAGAATATCAAAAAAAGATTAGATGAGATGGGAGTAGATGGTTATTTATTAAATACTGTTGATACTTATCAATATTTTGAAGAGAATTATAAAAAAACATTAGAATAATAAAAGGGGCAATACTGGAATGCCCCTATTCATCAACTTTTTCCCATGTACGTATATTCAAATTAGTATCATTAGTTATTACTTTACCTTGCCATGTTTCACCAACTTTTTGTTCTATGTTAGACAACTTCTTTTTATTTTCTATTATTTTTTTTATATCATTAGGAATTTTAACAAGTTCTGGATTAAAATAGATTGTCTTTGCATCTCCAAATTCTCCTTTATATTTATCAAGCCAATAATAATAATATGTATCTACACTATTTGGATGAAAAGCATTTTCAAGCCAGTATATGTTTATAGTATTTTTTAACATAATTGGAGGAATTTTTCTTTTTTCTTTAACTATTTTTCCATTTTTCTCTATTATCTCAATAGTTCCTAAATCTATAATAAAACCTTCAGTTGAAAAGTAATCAAATTTTAAAGGCTCAATTGAATAATCATATATATATCCTATATCTATTCTTTTCTTTTCTTTTATCTTATCTTTTGGAATTATTACTGTTTTATTATTTATAGTTACTTTTATATCATCATAAAATATAATCCTTGAATATTCTCCTCTTACCCCTATTCTGCCATTATATAAACGCAATCCATAGTTATCTACTATTTGATATGATAATTTTTCTATATCTTTTTCTTTTAAACCATCTCTTGTAAATTTTCCATTTTTATAAACAGAGTATACCTTAATATCTAAGTCTACTAATATTTTAGGTTTCCATGTTGCTATTTGATAAATTGCTATTATTGTTGAACAAGATCCAAATAAAACAGAAAAGACAATAGTTATTAGTATGTATTTTATTTTTTTCATATTTAACCTCTTATATATCTTTTTATTTTATTATATCACTTTAAAAAAAAACTGACTAAAATATATTAAATAAAATAATATATTTAGTCAGTATATTTTTTAAATTATCTTTAAAATCTTGTTCAAATTTTTCTCTAGGCAATTCCTTTTTCTTTTTAATAATCTGGGTTCATCATATATTGGACTATACTATCAACAAGTTCAGCAGTTTTTCCATTAATATCATTCAATGGATTGAATTCTGTAATATCTGCTGATGTAACTGAGTAATTTTTAAATGCAAATTTCAATGATTTAAACATTTCATCATAAGACATTCCTCTTCTAACAGGTACAGATACACCAGGAGCAATTTCTGGATCAAATACATTCATATCTATACTAATATGTAAATTATCAATTTTTAGATAATCTTTTATTTCATCTAAAACATTATCTATACCTTTTCTTAGAATATCATCATAATAAACAATTTTTACACCAGTTTTTT
>ERZ773063.2233-NODE-2233-length-10660-cov-5.055917_pt1 | contig 10660 bp, 12 predicted proteins | sample MGYA00580625_ERZ773063 | MGnify/ENA primary metagenome ERZ773063 (study PRJEB29015, sample SAMEA2738022) | human oral metagenome | biome: human oral; feature: human-associated habitat; material: dental | place: China | collected 2042 ...
TGACGGTAGAGGTGTGGACGCGGCCTTGGCTTTCGGTGACTGGGACGCGCTGGACGCGGTGGACGCCGCCTTCAAATTTCAATTTGGCGTATGGTGCGTCGCCCTTGACCATGAAAATGACTTCTTTGTAACCACCTGAGTCGTTGGCGGATTCGCTGATGAGCTCGGTTTTATAGCCATTAGCTTCGCACCAGCGTAGGTACATGCGGTACAGTTCCGCCGCAAACAGAGAGGCTTCGTCACCGCCGGCACCGGCACGGATTTCTACAATAATGTTTTTCTCGTCGTTTGGATCTTTTGGCGTCAGTAGGATGAATAATTCTTCTTCCAGCTCCGCCAGACGCGCTTCAGTTTCAGTGATTTCAGCTTTTGCTAGTTCTGCAATCTCATCGCCGCCAGTAGCCAATTTTCGTGCTTCTTCCAAATTTTTTGTTAGCTGCTGGCGCTCCTCGGCCTTTGCTATCAAGGTTTCCAGTTCTGAAAAGCGTTTATTTTTGGTGGTAAACTCTGGATCGCTATATGCGGTTGGCTGCGCTAAAAAATCTGCCAAGACTTGTCTCTCGGCGATCAGGTCGTCTAAGTGTAATGCGATTTGTGCCATATGGGCTATATTATAGCATAGAAGACCAGTATCGTATATTGACAAAAAGAGCTATATGTGATAAAATACAAAAGATGGAGAGTTCAATTGACACTGTTAAACAAACACCAGATACTTTGCCGTTACCATCTATTACCAAGACATACAGGCTGCCTGAGGGAATGTCACTTAGTCCTAATGAATCGGTCAAAGTGAAAGGATTTATAGCTCGGGGAGGAATTGATGGAAGGTCGGCTGTCCTGGCATTGGATGAGTCAGAGGAAAATGACGCTGAGGATTCAGTGGTACAGCAACATCTTGAGGATGTAATTTTTGGAGATTTTTCATTCATGCGATCGGCATATTATAACCACATTGCTCAGCGCCAGGGCATGACCACACCGAATGTGTTCAAAGTGTCAGAAGATGACCAAGAATCGCTGAAGCTGACCGGTTTGTCCATGGTGTCGGCAACTGGATCTTTGAAAATGATAGAACAAAAGCAGGACTCCCCTGCGGGATTGGTTATTTCAAGGGGCGACGAATTGAAGGAAGTGACTGATATTGAACATAGGGCAGAAGAGATTGGTCTGTACTCTCGAGTAGCTGTACAATTTCCTGGAGATGAGCAGGGGATGAAAGAAGACTGTATCATATTAACAGATGCGGTCGGTAATCGAATCATTATGCCGTCTCAAGAGAAGACAACAGACCTGTTAGAGCGTTTGTTCGGCTATCAAGAAGCCGAGGAGCAGCTGTTTGATGCTGAAGCGGCGTTGTCGGACATGTCCAATAATCAGAAAATTGACTCGTCTAACAAAAAACCGTCCCAGTGATGAGGCGGTTTTTTTAAGGCGTTATACCCTGCTATCTACTAGAGTTTTTAGCCTTTTTGTCTGATTGTGGAGTATCAGTCTTTGCGGTCTTGTTGGCATTAGCTTTCTTAGCTTTATTTGCCAAGGCTGCTTTGCGAGCTTCAGCTGCTGCCTGGCGCGCCTTAAAGCGGTCAACACGACCTTCGGTGTCGATAATCTTTTCTTCACCAGTAAAGAATGGGTGTGAAGCCGACGAAATGTGGACTTTAACGAGAGGGTAGGTGTTACCGTCTTCCCATTTGATGGTATCTGTTGTCTGCGCTGTTGACTGAGTCAAGAACGCAAAGCCCGCTTGATCGTCGCTAAATACGACAGGGCGATAGTTCTGTGGGTGAATACTGCTTTTCATAACCTTGGTATTTTAGCAAAAAACCGCTGGTATTGCAATGGGGCGTGCGGGCATCTTGACGCATCAGTAAAAAATAGCGCATAATTACAAATGAGATATCCTAATTTAGAGGGAGTATGTGTTATGGAAGAAGGTTCTGCTATATATGATAGGAGTAGGGATGCTGGCTTGGAGCATTTAGTAGGGGAGGCTCTTCATCGCTCTAAGGAATTGGCGGTGGTGGGAGAGGTAAGGCAGGTATTAGAAAATCCCGATAAAACCGAATCTTTTGAGCTATATAATTCGGGAGAGCCAGAGCGTATGATGGCGCTAGTTGGCGGTGAGTTTGGGGTTAGAGTCGACCAGGCGCCAGGTAAGCCTAAAGAGGTAACTGCAAAATTATTTAAGCCGCACGAGACGATTCAAGATTCACATAGAGAAGTGTTGCTAGATATCCACACTTCGGTTGTAGCCTTTGATGCGCGTCGTATATGCGTAGGAGATGGAATTCCTTCGGGAGAAAAAGTTTCATTGCTATTCTTTAAGCTATCAGCAAACGTATCTGGCGAGCCAATTCCGCCTATGACTGTGGAAGATTTGAACCGTAAGACTAGTACTTATGGTGCTGTCGTTTCAGATAATGGAATTGAGTATTTTGAGTTTACTAAAGATTGTGATGTTAAAAAGGTATCTTCTATAGATTCACCTCTAGATAATAGTTTAGAAAGAATAGAGCTTAGCGAGGAATTGGAAAAATTCGTCCAATCTCGTCAAGGGGTGGTTGCCTCTGATGGGGATTAGTGGTATAATCGTCGGGTAACTAATTTTAATGACACAATCCGCTTCACACTCCACATTGTGGGCGGATGAGGTAAAAGGAGAAAGAGATGTCTGTAAAGGTAGACATTAAGGCTTTGTTGGAGTCGGGCGTTCACTTTGGACACAAAACCAGCCGCTGGCACCCAAAGATGGCGCCGTATATTCACAGTAAGCGTCAGGACAGCCATATCATTGACTTGGTCAAGACGGTTGAAGCTTTGGATAGGGCACTGCCAGAGCTAACAAAAATCGCAGCGTCAGGCCGCAAAGTACTGTTTGTTGGCACGAAAAAGCAAGCCAAAGACGTGGTGCGTCAGGCTGCTGAAAAGATTAACCAGCCGTATGTGGTTGAGCGCTGGATCGGTGGTATGTTGACTAACGGTGCGACGATTACTCAGCAGATCAAAAAGCTGAAGAATTTGGAAAAGCGCATGGCATCAGGTGATCTGGAAAAGCGCTACAACAAGTTGGAAGTGCAGCGTTTCCAAGAGGAAATCGATAGTTTGAACGTTAAATATGGCGGTATCAAAGACTTGATGGGTAAGCCAGGCGCAGTGGTCGTGGTCGACGCCTTGACTGACGCAAATGCAGTACGTGAGGCTCAGACATTGGGTGTGCCAGTATTTGCTATCGTTGATACCAATGTCAATCCAACTGGCATCGACTACGTTATCCCTGGTAACGACGATGCTATCAAGGGTATCCAATTGTTGCTAGACTACTTCACCGAAGCTGTTGCTGAAGGTGCGGGTAGTGTAAAAACTGAAGAAAAGCCAGTGAAAAAAGAGGAGAAATAGGATGGGCGTTTCTGTTGACGATATTAAAAAACTACGCGAATTGACAGGTGTAGGTTTGACTGATGCCAAGAAGGCGTTGGTTGAAGCTGACGGCGACTTTGATAAGGCGCTGGAAGAGATGCGCAAAAAAGGTTTGACCAAGGCTGAGAAAAAGGGTGACCGCGAAGCACGTGAAGGCTTGATTGAGAGCTATGTTCATTCTGGCCGAATTGGTGTTATCGTCGAGGTCAACTGTGAGACTGACTTTGTGGCGCGTTTGGACGATTTCAAGACATTGGCACACGAAATCGCCATGCAAATTGCGGCAATGAGCCCGAAGTATGTTTCTGAGGCGGATATTCCAGCTGAGGAAGTGGAGCGGGTGAAGGCTGAGCTGATGACTAGTGAAGCACTCGCAAGCAAGCCTGAAGAAATGCGAGAAAAAATTGTTGAAGGTCAATTGAAGAAACATTTTGTTGAGCAGGTGTTGATGAGCCAAGCATACATCTTGGATGACTCTAAGACTGTTGAGCAACATGTCAAGGAAGCGATTGCTAAATTGGGTGAGAACATTGTGGTTCGCCAATTTAAGCGAATTGAGCTGGGTGTAAGCGAATAAATTTTCACATACAGAAATAAATCGGCTGTAGCAATGCGGCCGATTTTTTATTTTGTCAATATTTACCACAAGCATATTGACAATATCGCAAATATGTGCTAATATGGTCACATATCAGACAATAAAACAACAGACAATTGTAAAAATAAAAAGGAAAAGTATGAGCGAAAAATTAGGACCTACCACGTCATCGCCTAATACAGGCGAAGTAGTAAATACCGACAGGAGTTTGACTGCTGACGGAGACAAAAGACCAATGACGCACGAACAGCGTGTTGATGACGGTAGGGAAAAGTTGAATGCATTAAAGAATAAGGTGAAGGAAAATCTTCGTAAGACGTGGAAAAAATTGTCTGAGGGCTTTTATGTTGGCGCGAGCTATGGGTTTGAATGGTCTGGGAAGGCTAAGGAAAAAGTCGGCAACACCTATACTGCGGCAAAAGCCAAGGCTGCGGAATTATTTGCGGGTGGTCGTGAGCTTATTTCTCAAAAAGCGGCAGAAGCTCGTACACGCAAGAGGGTGAGGCAGTGGCAGCGTGAAATGCGTGCAGGAGATCGAGACATATCTCGAAGTGAGCGTAAGGCCGAAAGACAACAATACCGCCAAGAGAAGGAACAAGGTAGGAAGGACAATACAGCTGACAAAGCAGTGATTGGTGATAATAAAGAAACTATAGAAAGTTCTAGACGAAAACAAAAAGAAGCGTTTGCCAAGTTAGAGGAAGCGGAAAGAGCGCGGCGAGAAGCGGAAGAGAGGGCTAAGATCGCTGCTGTCGAAGCTAAAGCCGCAAGGGAAGCTGCGGATGCCGATCCGTCTGATAAGAAATTACGCCTAAAGGCTGCTGAAAAATATAATCTAAGTATGGCGGCTAATATGGCATTAGAGAGTGCTAAGCTTGATGTAGATAATCTCAAAAATACGATTGATTCTACTGAGGCAAAAATTAATAAAGCTAAAGCTGAAATAGATAACGTTAGAGGTCGTATAGAGGATCGTGCGAATAAGGCCAGAGCTCGTAAAAACGCACGAAGGCAGGCTCGCAGGGAAGCTCTTGGCGATAAATGGGAATCTGCTAAGGAGAAGGTTGCACGAGTTGCCGGCAAGAGCGCTGACTGGATGAAGCAACTTGGTAAGAAGATTTCTTCAGGAATTGGCAAGGTTGCTAGGAAAGTCGCCAATAGGCTTGATCCAGTAGAGTCAGATAGTAACAAATAAGCATAATTGATAATAAAAAATAAAAAGGATATCATAAAATCATGAATAACGACCAACCTCAATTAAGTATTCAAGCAACAATAGTTACCAAGGCGCAGCTGAATTCAATCGGCATTAGTCTGCCAGACGATCAGATGCAGGCGCTGATCCAGCACGTAGAGGAGACAATTAACGAGCGGATTAGCGAGGAAGTTGTTGAGTCACTAAGCGATGATCAGCTAAAAGAGCTGGTGGAATTACAGACTAGTAATGCGCCGGCTGAGGAAATTGATGCGTGGATTCGCGAACATATTCCAGAATATGATGAAATTATCGAGGATAATGTGGCGATTGTTCTGGGTGAATTAGTGGAAAATTCCGACGCTATTCAAAAGTAAGTAATATAAAAATAACAATGATCCGCCTTCTTTCTGGGAGGGCGGATTTTACTGTGTGGAGATGATTAGGCAGCCGTCTTTTTGGTGTCGAGCATCTGTGGTGGTGACGATGAATTGATGGTTTTGAATGGTCTCTTGGAGGAGCTTTTCGCGAGTGGCGTCTAGCTCAGAGAAGACGTCATCTAGTAGGATTAGCGGTCTTGATTGGTTAATTTTTGTTTGCAATTCCAGTTCTAACAGCTTGAAGGCCAGCATAATGGTACGCATCTCGCCTCGGGAGGCGATTTTAATGGCAGGCTGATCGTGAAGAAAAATGGTAAAATCTTCGCGGTGTGGGCCAGTCGAGGTAAATCCGGCAGCAATTTCGTATTCACGAGATTTTGACAAGCGGTCAAATAGGATTTGATCATAGTTTTCTAGCGCTGCCGCCGCGTTATACTCAATTGACAATTGCGTATTTTTTCCAGCCAAAGATTCGTATAAATTTTTTATACACTGTTCGTTGGTTTGGAGAAATTCGGCTCTTCTTTGAGCAATACTGGCGGCATATTGAGTAAATTTTATGTCCCAAGCAAACAGGTTGTCGCGCCAGATTGAATAATTTTCTTGGTGGTTTTTTAAGAGTTCATTGCGCTGTAATAATGTGCGATTGAATGCCCGCAAATTTGTGTCATATTTAGTGTCAAGTCGGGCAATTAGTCCATCAAGGAAATCGCGTCGTCTGGATGGCGACGAGGAAATCAGACGTAGTTCACTTGGCTCAAATAGGACCACAGGAAGACGATTTTTCCTGGTTAGGATTTTCGACTTGTTATTGTTGATGATGAATTCTTTACTAATTTTTCCTGATGCAGTGCCTAGTTTAATTCGTCTTTCACCAAAATCTCCCTCCAGATGAATAATTGTTTGAGGGGTGTTGAACGCCATGCAATCACTAAGGCTACCACGAAAGCTACTGCCACGTAGTGCTACATAGATCGCTTCAAGCAAGTTTGTTTTACCAGTACCATTTGGTCCAATGATGACGGTGCCAGAGCTGCCGAATGCAGTTTCGTGTAGGGAATAAGAGCGGAAATTATATAGCTTAATCTTAGAAATCACTCTGTTATTATAGCATGGGACAGGGCGTGAAAATAAACAGACAAGTTAGCAGAAGTCTGTTATAATAGCGATAGATAATCGGAGGAATATATGTTTGACACAAACCCCTATGAAGAGAAAATGAACGCAGCTTTTAGCTTTTTTCAGGACGAGTTAAAAAAGGTGCGAACAGGCCGAGCGCATTCTGGAATGCTGGACGGTGTTATGGTAGAGGCTTATGGTACCAAAATGCCACTCAATCAAGTGGCGAACGTTACTGCTCCAGAGGCACAGATGTTGTTGGTGACACCATTTGATCCGGGAAATATTACCGCAATTACTTCGGCTATTCGTGATAATCAAAGTCTAGGATTTAATCCGTCTGATGATGGGCGAGTAGTGCGCGTGCCGGTACCTTCTCTGACTGAGGAACGTCGCCGTCAGCTAGTGAAGCAGGTCGGCGAGAAAGTTGAAGAGGCTCGAATTGCTATGCGAAATATTCGTCAGGACGCCCTGAAGGATGCTAAACGGATGAAGGACTCTAAAGAGATTAGCGAGGATGATTTGAAGCTGGTGGAGAAGGAGATTGACGGATTGATGAGTAAAATGCAGGTGCAAATTGACGAAGCATTTAAGGCAAAAGAAAAGGATGTCTTGACAGTCTAATGAGTCAAACTTTTACCGAGCGTGTGAAAGAATTAGGACTGTCGCTAGATCAGATTATTGTCATTGGCAGCGGTATTTTGGATCAACTAGGAATTCGTAAAGCTGCGGATGTTGATTTAGTAGCTAGCGATGAAGTATTAGAAAAAATTGCTAGTGATCTAGATTGGGCTGAACAATGTGATAAAAACCAGCGCCGATACTTTGTAAGGCATGATGGATCTGTAGAAATTTGGGATGGTTGGGAATTTGACGGGCAAGTGCTTAATTATGAGGAGCTGTTGAAGTGTTCGGTGGAATATGATGGTGTGAAGTTTGTTAGTTTAGATTTCTTGCGACAATGGAAGGGTTGGCGCGGGCGCGAAAAAGATATGCGGGACATTAGGTTAATTGATGAGTGGAGGACAAATAATGGGTGAAAAAGCAGAATTACCGCGGCATATTGGGTTTATTGTTGATGGAAATCGTCGTTGGGCAAAGCAACATGGATTGCCGGCATATGAGGGGCATTTGGCTGGGTACAATGCTCTAAAAGATGTAGCTCTAGAGACGCTCCACCAAGGCGTAAAATGTGTGAGTGCTTACGTTTTTAGTACGGAAAACTGGAAGCGATCAGAAGAAGAAGTCGGGCATTTGATGGGATTATTATTAAAGATGTTGAAGGCTGACGTGCCGATTTTTATCGAGAATAATGTACGATTGCGCGTAATTGGCTCCAGGGAGCGACTGTCTGGGGCTTTGATTGAGGCGATTAATAATGCGGAGGCAAAAACAGCGGATTTAAGGGGCGGTGATTTGGTATTATGTTTAAATTATGGCGGACACTTGGAGATTGCTGATGCGGTTAAAAAAATTGTTCAATCTGGAATTTCTTCTGAAGACGTAACACCGGAGTTGGTAGCGCAGAATATATATGTGCCAGATGTACCACCGTGTGATTTGATAGTGCGAACTAGCGGCGAGCAGCGTCTGAGTAATTTTATGCTATGGCGGGCGGCGTACAGCGAGCTGATGTTTATTGATAAGCATTGGCCAGATATGACGACTGATGATGTTACGGTGATTTTGGATGAGTATGCACACCGGAACCGGCGGTTCGGGGGGTGATGATGTTGATTCTGGGGATTATTCTAGGACTATTTGTACTGATTTTACTGGTTGTTTTACATGAGCTGGGGCATGCTATGGTCGCTAAACGAAATGGTGTTAAAGTAGAAGAGTTTGGAGTTGGTTTTCCGCCAGTCGCAAAGAAATGGAAAGTAAAGCAAAGTTTTTTGGGTGAAAATGTAACGTTTAGTCTAAATTGGCTACCGTTGGGCGGTTTTGTACGTTTGAAAGGGGAATATGATTCCGCAAAAGGTAAAGGCACTTATGGTGGTTCGACGTTTTGGGTAAAAACTAAGATTTTGTTCGCTGGTGTATTCATGAATTGGCTTACGGCAATCGTTTTATTTACGATTTTAGCTGTAATTGGCTTACCAAAAGTATTATCCCACCAAGTTCAATTACCGTTCGATACGGAAGTGCAACGTTCACCGGTGACAGTGGTGCGGATTACGCCAGGATCGCCAGCAGATAAGTCAGGACTAGAAGTCGATGATCAGCTTCTAAAGATAAATAATCAGCCGCTGAATAAAGCAGAAAAATTGCCAGACTTAACCAAGAAAAATGCTGGTGAAAAAATAGCTATTCAGTATCGGCGCGGCGGTAAAGAATCATCAATTGAAGTGCAATTAAATTCTGAACAGGCGGTAAAATCTGGTGGTTATTTGGGTGTGGTGCCGGGTCAGACGGAAAAAACGTATAGTACGTGGTCGGCACCTATTATGGGAGTGGCAATTACGGGACAGTTGTCGTATGAAACGGTTAAGGGTGTTGGTGTGCTGTTGGTAAAGACGGTTGGTGGATTCTTTGGGCAATTTTTTGGTTCGACAGAGTCAAGGGAGGCTGCGCGTGCTGATTTGGCGTCGGTTGGTGAGAATGTAGCGGGTCCAATTGGTATATTAGGTATATTATTCCCGTCGGTCATTCACTCTGGGACAACACAGGTTATTTTCGTAGCAGCAATCATCTCACTTACTTTGGCGGTTATGAATGTTTTGCCGATTCCAGCGCTTGATGGCGGTCGATGGTTCACGATGGCAGGGTTTCGTTTGTTTAAAAAGGATCTAACAAAAGAGCGCGAAGAAAACATTCAAGCTACGGGCATGTTGATTTTATTAGTATTAACAATTTTAGTGACGGTAAGCGATGTTGGGAAGTTTTTCTAAGAAAATAATAGGTCGCAAGTGGTGGCTGCTGTTGGCTCTTCCGGTATGGGTTTACGGTGTATTTTTAGTGGTAGAGCTAGCTCTTTCGCTTTTGGTTGGAGAATTGTCTCGAATTGGTGCGCCATTAGGTTCCGTAAATCCAGTCATTTTTAGTACAATTTTTTCAATTGTTACGTATGTCGTATCTTTGGCTGTGGTAATTTACGTTCCAGTGTATATCAAAAATCGCCAAACGTCTCTTCGTGATTTGGGGGTAAATGATTGGCCGACTTTTTTGGAAATATTTATCTCGCCGCTGGCGTTCGTGGCATATTTTCTGCTAACGATGGTCACGATGAGTATTGCTAGTGGTGTTTTCTCGGTCAATATACAGCAGCAACAATCACTGCCGTTCAGCCAAAGCATGCTGTCGACACATTGGCAATTTTTCTTAGCATTTATCGTAATGGTAGTTTTGGCGCCAATTGCCGAGGAGCTTTTATATCGTGGATATCTTTATGGGAAGCTGCGCAATTCCTTTTCAATTTGGCTATCAATTTTAATAACGAGTGTGGCGTTTGGTTTGGCTCATCTGTGGGCTGGTCCAAATTTACCATTGCAATGGGCGGTGGTAGTTGATACATTTACGTTAAGTCTAGTGATGTGCGCAGCGCGGGAATATACCGGTGCTATTTGGGTGCCAGTCCTGATGCATATGATGAAAAACGGGATAGCCTTCTATTTTCTGTTTGTTAATACGAATCTAATAAATCAAGTCAACGCTTTATTGCCATTCATGTAAGGAGGAAAAATATGCGAATGACACAACTTTTTACCAGAACTTTAAAACAAGCCCCAGCAGGTGAAGTTGCGCGCAATGCCCAGTTGCTGATTCGCGCTGGCTACGTGCATAAAACGATGGCGGGCGTTTATTCATACTTGCCACTGGGACTAAAGGTGGTTGAGAATATCAAGCAAATTGTCCGCGAAGAAATGAATAAAATTGATAGCCAAGAGCTAGTCATGAGCACACTGCAGCGTAAAGAAACATGGCAGGAGACTGGGCGCTGGAGCGACG
>ERZ773063.2237-NODE-2237-length-10643-cov-3.382414_pt1 | contig 10643 bp, 9 predicted proteins | sample MGYA00580625_ERZ773063 | MGnify/ENA primary metagenome ERZ773063 (study PRJEB29015, sample SAMEA2738022) | human oral metagenome | biome: human oral; feature: human-associated habitat; material: dental | place: China | collected 2042 ...
GGGGGGGGGATTCGTCTAGAAATTATAGGTTGTGTTTGGTTTCTTAAGAATCTGTTTATATGCTATCTTATAGCAAGATTTGTCAAATACGTTAATATGCCTGTAGAGATAACGCTTTCGTTTTCATGGGTAATACTTTTAATTATTCCTTATAGTGGAACATTGATGATTAATTTTCTCTATTTCTATTTTTGTGTTGGCTATTTAATCCATAAATATCAAGATTATATTCAAAGTTATAGAGTCTCCCTATTTGTATTTTCTCTTGTCTTTTTTATAGCAGCAGTTTGTATGCATTGGACAAATCCTTCTGAAAAAGTTGATATAAATTTACTTATGTTTAGTCCTTTCAAGTTTGTTGTACAAGTTTTTGTCGGACTTTCTGGCTCTATAGTTGTAATAGGTATTTGTGAGCTTATATATAAGTTGTTTGGAAAGCGACAGAGGGCAGGGAAGGTTCTATCATATTTTAGTACTATTGGTAGATATACTTTGGGAATATATATTGTACAAACTTTTATAATAGAGCGGTTAATAACTGTATATATAAAGTTAAATGAAGCAGTCATTTCACCAGCTTTTACAGATTTTATTTTTATCCCATTGATTGGTAGTGCCTTATGTTGTGTTTGCTATTATGTAGTTCGTTTAACACAACCAATTAAAATAATAAATATTCTTTTTTATGGGGGACAGAAATAGGAAGTATAATTTCTTATCTATTGAGGCTAAATCTTACAATAATGGATGAGAAAGTTATTGATTTACAGAGCAGTTGTTTGAAGATCTTCTCGGTTTCCTGAATATACTATAGCTATTAGACGTATAATGTGAATATTAATTTATGATAGGAAGAAATAATTTAGTTAAACTTATAGATTGCTGTTATCGTGAACCTCTGATGAAGTTCAGGATTATGAAGGAGAAAGGGTTCTCTTTGTATACAACGGGAAATAGTTATCCGTTTGTATTTATGGTTGATGGTAGAATTCCTCATGGTGGAATGTTTGACAGACTGAAAGGTCTGATTACTATTTATGCTATATCTAAAACTTTGGAAAAGCCATTTAAATTGAATTGGACTTATCCGTTTGTATTAAGTAAGTATCTTGAGCCAAATGAGTATGATTGGCTAATTGATGAGAGCCAAATGAATTTTGGTCTTCTTTCATATAATAATGTTATAGCCTACGGAGAGATAGTAGACCCTTCTCGTTTATATAAGAAACGTTCGTTAGAAACACATTTCTATTATGGCTATAACTCCTTAGATAAGGTGAATGCTCATTTTGGGACGAGTTACCAGTGGGGTGAGTTGTATAGAGAACTATTTCGCCCAACAAATTACCTCCAACGTTATTTGGACCAATATCAGTCAGAGATAGGAGCGAGCTATATAGCAATTCATACACGTTTTATGAATCTCCTGGGTGACAAGACGGAAACTGATATCAATCCTGAGTTAGGTTCTGAAAAACAAAAGAGTGCATTGGTTGAGGCTGCTATCAATTCTGTAAAGAAGATATCTGAACAGCACCCTAACACAAGGATTCTTATTGCTTCCGATTCTATGGTTTTCATTGAGGAGATAAAGAAAGCAAAGCTTGATGTGTATATTGTGCCTGGAACAGTAAAGCACATTGATACTGCTGGTGAAACAGATGATTCTGAGAATATAAAGATGTTCACAGACTATTACTTAATCAGTAGTGCGCAAAAAGTCTATAGCTTATGGCATGAAGGAATGTGGAAGAGTGCATTCCCTGAGTATGCTGCAAAAATTGGAAATGTGAATTTTGAACGTGTCGAGTTCTAAATCATGAAGAAGAAATTAATTCGCGTTACAACTGCGGACATATCTTTAAATAGTTTGCTAAAAGGGCAGCTGAAGTTTTTGAACCAATACTTTGAGGTTATTGGTGTTGCAAAAGATACAGGTGTTCTGAAGGAAGTTAGTGCACGAGAGGGAATTCGTGTTGTGGATGCTCCGTTAGAACGTCCTATAAGTTTGGTGAAAGATATAAAGGGCTTGTGGTTTTTGTATCGTCTGTTCCGTAAGGAGAAACCATGGTGTGTACATGCTAATACTCCTAAGGGAAGCCTTTTGGCAATGATAGCTGCTTGGTTTGCTGGTGTACCTCATAGAGTCTATACCGTTACAGGACTTCGTTATCAAGGGGCACATGGAGTTCTTAGAATTATTCTTAAAACCATGGAACGCCTTTCATGCCTTTTTGCTACGAATGTTATTCCAGAAGGGCAAGGGGTGTTACATGCCTTGCACAAAGATAGTATTACTAATAAGCCATTACGTGTAATTTGGAATGGAAACATTAATGGTGTCGATACAGAATTCTTTTTGCCAGCAGAAGATAAAGTTGAGAAGTCTGATATCTTTACTTTTGTCTTTATTGGAAGAATGGTTAAAGATAAGGGTATGCATGAACTCACTGAATGTATGCGACAGTTGAATTGTCGATTAATCTTAGTTGGATCATTTGAGCAGGAAGATGCTGTGTCTGAAACCGACAAGGAGTTCTTGACAACTTCTGATAAAGTGAAGTTTGTCGGCTGGCAAAGTGATGTTCGTCCTTTCTTAGCTCAAGCTGATGCACTTGTTTTTCCAAGTTATCGTGAAGGATTCCCAAATGTTCCAATGCAAGCAGGTGCTATGGGCTTACCATGTATTGTTACGAGTATTAATGGTTGCAATGAAATCATTAAAGATGGACTGAATGGTAAAATTATTGCTGCCCCTCTTAAAGAAGGGTCTGAAGTTATGCAACAGGCTTTGCTTAATACTATGAAATGGTTTATTGAGCATCCTGAAGAGGCTAAACGTATGGGACGTAATGCTCGTCCAATGATACGTGAAAGGTATGAACAGAAGGATATTTGGAAGGCTTTAAAAGAGTTTTACGATGCTTTATAAAATAGCACATATCTTACGTGACAAGTTACCTTGGATTTGGGATGTCATAGGCATCATAAATTCTTTTCTTTTTGGATTAAGGTATGATGGTAAAATGACACAAGTTCAGAAGATTCTTACTCATTTTACTAAGACAACAGAAGAGGATGGCAATGCGCTTTTCTATAAGATAGAGGTCCTTTGTAAGGATAATCTTTCTTTGTTGGCAAAGATGTTTGCAGAACAGCCTGCGTCAGCCTTTGACTTCTTTAAACCTCATGGTTTCGATGAACTATCATTGAACAAGTTAGCAAAAGATAAAAGTTTTCTTGCTTATATCGTTGTTGCAGAAGGAACTGTTCAGCAAAAAGTATGTGTTGGATATTTCTTCCAGCGTAGTTTCTTTTGGGGGAAATCCTTTCGTGGGTATATGACTGATTATCGTTGGCAACGTCGTGGAATCAATAAAATGATGAATCTATGTGCAACAGAGATTTCTTCATTGTTAGGTCTTAGGGTTTTTGGAACAATCGCGACAGATAATATTGCTTCTATGAAATCTGCTCAGACTGCTAATGATATTCAGATTATTGAAACATTACCTAATGGGGATTACTATGTAGAGTATAAACCAAAGGCAAAATGAACCACGAATTTCTCAAATGTTTTTGTGTACTACGAATTTCTCTAATTTTGCGAATGTTCTTTGTGTACTGCGAATTTCTCTAATTTCACAAATATAGTAAGGCTCTTTCATATTATGCGCGTTGAGAAGGAATTGGTGTTTAAGAACGAGGCTTACCAAATAATTGGTGCTGCAATGGCTGTTCATAATGAGTTGGGTAGTGGGATGCGTGAGGTAGTCTATGGTGATGCTCTTGAGATAGAATTTAAATTGAGAGGAATTCCTTTTCAACGTGAACAGACGTTCAATGTTCTTTATAAGGGTGTAGAGTTACAGCATAAGTTCAAATGTGACTTTATTTGTTATAAGAATATAATTGTAGAACTTAAAGCTGAAAAAGCGATTACGGATATTGACCGCTCGCAGATTATTAACTATGTGAAGATAACAAAATTCCCCTTGGGTATACTTGTTAATTTTGGTGAGAGTTCTTTAATGTACGAACGTTATATTTGTACGAAAGATTAGTTTTATTTGTTGTATACAAATTACCTTCATTTTTCTGTCTATACTGTCTTTTATTCGTGTCATTTGTAGTATTTGATAGATTTAAATGAGAGCATCTTTATATGTAACTATTCAGCGATAATAAACGTTGAATATCAAGAACTTATAAACTTAAGATTGTAGCAAAAAGGCTCGAAAAGACATTCTTTATTAGAATTTGTCTGTATCTGTTTATGTAACTTGCTGATAATTAATAATAGTTTATACACCTTATCGCTGAATAGTTACCTTTATATTCTATAATTCGTGACATTTGTGCCATTCATAGAGTCTAATGGGATATTTCGTTATATTTGAAATTCGTGTTATTTGTGTCATTCGTAGTTTCTAATGAATATTTTGAAATTCGTGTTATTTGCGTCATTCGTAGTATTTTAACTCATTTATAAGTTATGTTTTTAAAATGGTTATTTGATAAACTTGCATCTTTGTTTGGATTGCTATTCCTTAGTCCAGTATTCCTGGTTGTAGCAATTCTAATCAAGGTGAAGATGCCTGGTCCTATTTTGTTTTGTCAGAAGCGAGTGGGGCAGTATGGTAAACTGTTTACTGTATATAAGTTTAGATCGATGACTGTCAAGGCTGAGGCTTCTGTGGCAAGTCGGGATTCAGAAGCAACTTCTATTGCTTCGACTGAACAGTGCCGTATCACACCACTTGGCGAGAAACTCAGACGTTATAAGCTGGATGAGCTACCAGAACTCTGGAATGTCCTCAAGGGTGATATGAGTTTTGTCGGTCCACGCCCAGATGTTCCTGGTTATGCTGATCAGTTGCAAGGCGTGGAAAGAGATATTTTGAAGTTAAAGCCTGGAATAACAGGCCCAGCCAGCTTGAAGTATAGAAATGAGGAAGAACTTTTAGCTTCTGTAGAGAATCCCGCTCAATATAATGATGAGGTGATTTTCCCAGATAAAGTAAAGTTAAACCTCTATTATCTAAAGAACTATTCATTTATAAAAGATATTCAAATGATTGTCTGTACAGTTCTCGGTAAAAAGATGGACTATGCAGGTGAAAAAATATAATTAGTAAAATGGAAAGAAATCGTGTTTTACTTTGTCTCGCTCACATGAGCGGTAACGAGATGAAATACATCCAAGAGGCGTTTGATACCAATTGGGTGGTGCCATTGGGACCAAATGTCAATGGTTTTGAAGATGACTTGAGACGTTTCTCAGTCTCTGTAAGTCCTTCAGGTGAAAGAAGAAACTTCCTTGAAAAAGAGGAATATCCACAGACAATTATGGCGCATGAGGATAATCCTGATAATCTTTGGAAGGACTCTTTATCAGGATTGGAGGATAAGCGTATTGTAGCACTCTGTTCTGGTACCTCTGCTGTACACCTCGCTTTAGTTGCATTGGGAGTTAAAGCAGGCGATGAGGTCATCTGTCAGAGTTTTACCTTTTGTGCCAGTTCACATCCAGTAACTTACCTTGGTGCAACTCCTGTGTTTGTTGACTCAGAGAAGGAAACATGGAATCTTGACCCTGCACTTTTGGAGGAAGCTATTAAGGATAGAATTGCTAAGACCGGTAAGAAACCTAAAGCAATCATCGTAGTTTATCTTTATGGTATGCCTGCTAAGATTAAAGAAATTCTTGCAGTAGCAGATAAATATGATATCCCTGTTGTAGAGGATACGGCAGAGGGATTAGGTTCAAGATATGAGGGACAGGTATGTGGTACCTTTGGTGAGTATGGTGTTCTGTCATTTAATGGAAACAAGATGATTACCACATCAGGTGGTGGTGCACTTGTTTGTCCTAATGAAGAAGCTCGTAATAATGTGATGTTTTATGCAACACAGGCTCGTGAGGGTTATCCATATTATCAGCATGAGAAGATTGGATTCAACTATCGTATGAGTAATGTTTGTGCTGGTATCGGTCGTGGTCAGATGACAGTCTTGGATGAGCATATTGCTCATCACCGTCATATTGCTCATTTGTATGAAGAGGCTTTCAGTAAGATAGATGGTATTACCTTCCATGCAAACCCTTCAGCAGAGTTTGATTCTAACTTCTGGTTGAATACAATGGTTCTTGACCCTTCTGTTAAGGTGAAAGGTCAGGAGAATGCATATAAGACTACAGTACAGGGAGCAGTTGGTGGTGCGGCTGGTGTTATTCATTCAGTAGATAATGCTCATACTGATTGTGAACCAAATGCTAATGTTGAGGCTATGCGTGTCTTTCTTGATAAAGCCAATATTGAGAGCCGTCCTCTTTGGAAGCCAATGCACAAGCAGCCTTGTTATAAGGATTGTCCAGCATACGTAAATGGTGTGAGCGAAAGTCTTTTCAAAGTAGGTATGTGTTTACCAAGTGGACCATTAGTAACAGATGATGATGTGAAATATATTGTGGAGAAGATAAAAGAGGCAATGGCATAAGTGTTATCTTTTATAACCCATATTAAGGGCTGACGTCGAAGATCTTAATGTCTTTGGTGCCAGCCCTTGTTGTGTTTCTCCATATATTAGATTATGGTAATATCTGATTTATCTTACCTTCTTATCCTCTATATAAAAGCCGTTGGGATTATCAAATGAATAAATAAAAATCTCAATTTTTATTAGGTTTGTATGTCAAGTGGATAAAAGGCATGATTTTCTGCCGTTTTTGATATGTACGTGTCGCAAAAGTACGAAAAAAAACTGAACGAACGAAGAAAAGAATAGAAATTTAGTACTTATTTTTCAAGTTTTATTTTCTCTTCTTTTTTGATAATATCTTTTACATTATCTGGCGTTGTAGATGGTAATAACATCGTAGAAATCAATGAGTTGATAATTGTCGATATGTTTTTTAATTGCGTCGTCTTATTATCTTTATTGGTCGTATTGTCTGTTATTTTCGACAAAGAATCCTTTGGTAATGTAGCCTCATAATTTGTCCAACAAGCAGCGGCCATTCGTTTTATCTGTGCAAGTCGTCCCTGCACATCTTCTTCCTGCTTATATTGACTATAAATCTTTTCAGCATTCATATATTGGTCGTATGCAGGTTTCCATGATTGTAGAAACATATTACATAAGCCTAATCGATAATAGACATCGCCTTTCTCACGTTCGTAACATACAGTTAATGTCTTCTCGTAATAGGGGATAGCTTCCTTGTATCGCTTCAAATTAAAATTACTTTCCGCAGCAGTATAATAGTAGACTGACCGCTCATGTGGAGCGAATACCTCCAATTTAGGCATAACACTTTCCAAGTATTTAGCGGCAGATTCATAATCCCAATCGTGATAATAGCACAATCCAATATAAGCCTTGAAGCGTTCATTAAGCTTATATTCTTTGTCTAATCGCTGAAAGATAAGCAGGGCTTCATGATACTTTGCCGAAGTAAAGTATTCCAGTGCTTTCCCTAACTCTTCTGCATCCTTACTCTTCTGTGCAGAGACAGGGATAGAAATCGTTAGGAATAGCAGAAGTATTATGATTATTTTTCCTATTATTCTTGCAGCCATATTATCTCTTTTACAATCTTTTCGCCATATTGCGCAAGGTCAATATCAATCAAAACTTTTCCCTTTTTATGATTTTCATGAGAGTCGCCCATAGTTTGTTCAATCTCTTTCAGGCATTGTTTTACTTGATAGAGTGTCCATTCAGTTTCAAAAGTTCCTATACAATTCAAGAATTTGTCAGACTCTATTCCAATTGCTTCAGTCCATTGGGGCTTAGAGAATTTGACACCCTCGAAACATTGTTTTAAGAGTGTCTGTGCTTTGGAAATATTCTCTTCTTGATTAATATTTGAACCAAGTGCGATAATTGTCTTCATAAATACAAAGTTACGTATAAGTTTTGAAATCTTTGTGAGATTTAAGATAATTCACTTTGTATTATATAATAAAACGTGTATTTTTGCAGTTATATAATCTCAAAAGAACTATTTATGAAGCGATATATCTTCCTTTTTCTTTCATTCCTCTATATGTTTCCTGCTGTAGTTGCGGGGCAGGCAAAGTGGAATCAGGTTTATCAAGCTTATATTAACCAATATAAAGACATGGCTATTGAGGGGATGCTGAAGTATGGCGTACCTGCAAGTATCACGTTGGCACAGGGTCTGCTTGAGAGTGGAGCTGGACGTGGTAGGCTTGTTCTCCTTGGTAATAACCACTTTGGTATTAAATGTCATGGTTGGACGGGTCGTACAATCACACATGATGATGATGCAAAAGGAGAGTGCTTCCGTGCATATAATAGTGCATTAGAAAGTTTTGAGGATCATTGTAGGTTCCTTCGTGACCGTCCGCGTTACAGAGGTCTGTTCAGTTTGGATAGAACAGATTATCGTGGTTGGGCATATGGATTAAAGCGAGCTGGTTATGCTACCAATCCTGTCTATGCACAAAGTTTGATTAATCTTATAGAGCTTTATAGGCTTTATGAGTATGACAACGCGAAACATTATGATCGCTTCATGGTTCATCACAGTGGTGAAAACTCTGTTGTTCGAGATATTGATAATGGTCGTCCAAACTCTGTTCAGATTTTAGGTGCACATCCTATCAATAAGTATAATGAGAACTACTATATTGTTGTAAGACAGGGCGATTCATTTAAATCTTTAAGTAAAGAATTAGATATCAGCGTAGGTAAGTTGTCTAAGTATAATGAGCGCGACAAGCATGATCGTCTTGTTCCAGGTGAGTATATCTGGTTGAAGAAAAAACAGAAGAAAGCTCCGAAAGAGTTTAAGAGGCGTCCATATTATGTACGCAAGTCTGAAAGCTTGTACGATATTTCACAGCGCTATGGTATCCGCCTGAAGAGCCTTGTGAAGAAGAATGAAAAGATTGCTGAACGAGGTCTGAGAATTGGCGATGAGGTGATATTATATTAAATGCGGTATGTTCCTAATATGGGTTATTAGGCTTACAGAGTTTATTAATAGACATATAAAAATCCCTTTCTTATCTGCTTTTAGATAAGTAAGGGATTTTTGTTTTGTTGAAAAATATTTACGTTTTGTTCTTAATCTTTTGTGAAAAAGAATTGAAAAGATGCTTTTCTAATCACCTTTGCAACTATCTTGTTATAAGTTAGTTGCAGAATCATGCAAGAAAAGGTGCTTAGTTAGCTTTCAAAAGGGCGTTAGTTAGACCTCTAAAGGGCATCTTTAAGAAACTAATTGGGCGTCTTTTCAAAGGTATTTAAGCATGAAGTGATTTCCTATGTTTGAATATTTTTGACAAAGTTCTGCGCTTTTATTTCTTGCTTCTGCGGCAGCTTCTCTTTGTTCGATTTAAGTCGTATACACTTCTCGACTCTATTTGCTATTTGTATCATTATTAATTAAGAATGTCTGCCTTTCTAACTTAGTGTATTCTACTACACATCCGTTACAAAGACAGACAATCAATGTGACAAACAAAATATGTTCAGTTTCTAATAACCGACAAAGGATTAAAAACTGATTAGAAATCAGTCAAGCAAGTGTCTAATGCTTTTATGATAGCCTCTTTGTCAAGGTTCTGACCAATGAATACTAATTTCTGCATTCTGTCACCGTATGGCTCTTCCCAATCCTTCTTAAGTTTTGGGTTATTTTCAAGGAAATCACGTAATTGGAATTGTGGCATAGTTGCATACCACTGACCAGCATTGCGAAGACTTATTTGTTTGCCTGCCTGTTCAAAGACATAGCAAATATCCTTCTCGTTAGCGAAGTAGCATAGTCCCTTACAACGGATAATCTGCTTTGGCCACTGACGTGCAACGAAGTCATCAAAGAAGTTAATGTCGAATGGACGACGTGCATTGTACACGAAAGTCTGGATATTATACTCCAAAGCTTCACCACTCTCTTCATTTTCCAATCCGTGATGATGATGGCAATGGCAGTGGTGGTCGTGATGGTGATGACCGTGATGATGTTCGTCATGGTCGTGGTGATGCTCATGATCATGGTCTTCATGCTCATGTTCTTCCTCTTCATCATCGTGACCTTCTATCTCGGCAATCCATGAGGCAGAGGTTGCAACCTTGTCAAAGTTGAAGTCTCCAGTGTTAATAATCTTATCCAAGTCAACATCGCCATAGTTGCACTCAATAATCTCAGCCTTTGGTTGAAGCGAACGGATAATCTTCTTTACCAATCCTAACTCTTCCTTGCTGACATCATCAACCTTGTTAAGGAGGATAATATTGCAGAATTCAATCTGCTGGATAAGTAGGTTCTCAATGTCGTCTTCTTGTAAGTCTTTCTTTAAAAGATCGTTACCAGCAGAGAACTCGTCACACATACGACGTGCATCAACAACAGTTACAATAGAGTCGAGTACAGCCTTTCCTTTTTTAATAGCATCTGGATACATCTGTGGATAAGCGCAGATTGTTTGTGCAATAGGAGCTGGTTCGCAGATACCACTTGCCTCAATAACAATGTAGTCAAAGTTCTGCTGTGACACAATCTCATTCAACTGCTGCACTAAGTCCATCTTCAGCGTACAGCAGATACAGCCATTCTGAAGCGCAACGAGTGATTCGTCTTTCTGGTCTACAACACCACCCGCCTC
>ERZ773063.2238-NODE-2238-length-10640-cov-4.076523_pt1 | contig 10640 bp, 5 predicted proteins | sample MGYA00580625_ERZ773063 | MGnify/ENA primary metagenome ERZ773063 (study PRJEB29015, sample SAMEA2738022) | human oral metagenome | biome: human oral; feature: human-associated habitat; material: dental | place: China | collected 2042 ...
GAATGCGCGATTTGGAGAATGTGGCGACCAGCTTTGACGGTATTGATAAAGCCTATGCAATTTCCGCCGGGCGCGAAGTTCGAGTGATTGTCAGTCCGCAAAAAATTGACGATTTGTCGGCTATTAAGCTAGCGCGTGATATCGCAACAAAGATTGAAAGCACCATGCAATATCCCGGCGAAATTAAAGTTAATGTGGTTCGCGAGACGCGGGCGATTGAATACGCGAAATAATGGTGCAGTATACTAAAGAGCAGCGGCAGAAGTGGATGGCTAGTTTGGATGCTCGCTTCTCTAGCGCGGCGGTATTGATCGAAAATACTAAAGGCGAGCTGCTAATTCTAAAAGCCAACTACAAAGATAACTGGGGGCTTCCGAACGGTGTCGTTGATGCTGGCGAATCACCGCTGGCGGCTGCAGTCCGCGAAGTTAAAGAGGAGGCCAATATCGACCTGGTGCCGGGCGAGCTTACCTTGGCGATGGTTGCGTCGCGCCAATCCGAAGATTATCTGTCGCATCAGTTTGTGTTTACGGCAGTGCTGCCTGACGATAGGCTTGCTAATATTCGCTTGCAAGAATCAGAAATTGAGGATAGTTATTTCATAAGTAAAGAGGAGGTTGCTCAGGCCAATTTTCCGTTGCTCTGGGCGGTGAAACTATGGGCGAAGCAAGAGTTCGGTTATGTTGAAACTAAAATTACTAGCACTGTCGCCGGTTCGCAGGACGAGAAAATAGTTGCTATCACGCCGATGTATTCGCTAGCTAAGAAGGAGGATAAAAAGATGGGAAAATTGGTTATTAGCCGCCACGGCGAAAGCGAATGGAATTTGCTTGGTAAATGGACGGGACTGACTGACGTTGGCCTGACGGAAAAGGGTATAGCCGACACAGAGCGGCTGGGCGAATTGCTAAAAGGTATGGCGTTTGACGAGGCATATACTTCGGCTTTGAAGCGGACGCATCAAACACTTGACGCGTTGCTAAAAGGTGCCGGCATAGTAGAAGATATGCCAGTAGTGCGGGCAGCAGAATTGAATGAACGCGATTACGGTGATTTGACTGGTAAAAATAAATGGCAAGTGAAGGATGAGATTGGCGAGGAAGCTTTTAACGGCATTCGCCGAGGCTGGGATTATCCAGTGCCGGGCGGCGAAACTTTGAAAGATGTTTATGCGCGCGCCGTACCGTATTTTCAGTCTGAGATTTTGCCCAAATTGCAAGCCGGCGAGAATATCCTGCTGGTGGCGCACGGCAATTCTATTCGGGCGCTCATAAAGTACTTGGACCAAGTTGCTGATTCAGATATGGCGCAGGTGGAGATGCCGTTCGGGCAGCTGCTTATCTATACATTCGCAGCAGATTCGGCGCTGCCAAAAAATAAAGAAGTTCGTTCGGTGGAGATTGAGCCGGTGAATGCATAGTCTCAAAGCGGAAATATCAGCCAGCCGCAGAGAAAGTATCTATAACGCTGCTTGTGAAGTATTGCCGGCTATTGCTTACGGCGATGCTGCCGGTTTACCAGTGGAGGCAATGTCGGCAGAACAAATATCTGAAAATTACGGCAGAATTACCGAATTGCAGGCGCCGTCGGATCATCCGTTTTTTCCAGGAAGCGCGCGCGGCACGGTCAGTGATGATACGCAATTGAGTTTGGCGGTGGCACAGAGCCTTATAGAAAAAAATGGTTTTTCGCTTGAGTCGTTAGCGAATGCGCATGTTGCAGCGTACCATCGGGCGCCGCGTACAGCTGAAGGCGTGCCGTGCGGCTGGGGCGGCTCCACAGTAAAGGCGGTGGAACGAATGATTAGCGGCGTCCCGCCTCGCGAATCTGGCGAAAAAGGCAAGGCGGGCAACGGGGTCGTCATGAAAATGGCGCCGCTAGTTGTTTGGCAAGTCTTGGGCGAAGTTGATAAGCGAACGCGCCGCGGACAATACGACTTGCTTACTAATATGACGCACAATAGCGAAATTGCGCGTATATGCACGCGCTTGCATGGCGAGGTGCTGAGCGCTTTGCTCGAAGGGCGAACGGTATCAGAAGCGGCTGATAGATTTATTCAAACCCTAGCCGTAAATGATTTTTCTAAGGAAAGCGAATTACTACATCGAGCAGTCTATAACCCGTGTCAAACCGACGAGGAGTTGGCCGAACGGTATGCTGCCGGTAAATCAGGTACAGACTATGGTTTTTATGTGCCGGAAACTTTAGCGATTGCTTACGATATATTCTTAGGGGCTGGCGGTGATATGCAGGCGGCGGTGTACAGGGCAGTTAATCTCGGCGGCGACAGTGATAGCACAGCGTCGATAGTTGCCGCGATGATAGCATGCCAGTCGGGCGGTGCATACAAAGAGCCGCCTGATATGGAATCTGTTCAAGGTATTGAGCAACTTCGTACAGTATCGACGCAGCTAGCCGAGGCGGCATTGCGGCGAACAGTGAAATTGGGATGACGGCAACTGGATTTTTTGCCTGATCCATGCTAGAATTGAGCTAGGCAATTAGTTCAGCCTTTTCGGGGTGTGGCGCAGTTGGCTAGCGCGCGCGGTTTGGGACCGTGAGGTCGAAGGTTCGAGTCCTTTCACCCCGACCAGATGAGAAATTAGCATCATTAGGAAACCTTTTAGGAGGTTTCTTTTGTTTGGGATTTAATTGGTTGTATTGCGCTTATTCTTAAGATAAAATAAAGGCGTTAGCTAACTTAGCAGCAATAAAATCTGCCTTCAAAGACTATTCTGTCATTCTTCGTTCCTATATCCTTCTCGACTTTATCTCCACCCCCTCCGGTTTCCGCGCCGCTGCATTTCAATCTCCTTCTAGCAACGTTAATATTGACTTATCTAGTTGTAACGAATTGATAATAAAGCGCGTTCTATTTGCTTGAGCTAACTTATTGTTTGAGGTAAACTATAATTAGATTAATAGCTGGGGGCTTTGTGGGTGATTTCGAAAAGTAATTCAAAAAACTATAATAATAAAAAGAGACGAAAGTGGACCTATATAATAGTAGCAATTTGTTTTATTACGCTATTGATATTTGCATATAGTCACATTGGGATTTATACAGAGAAGATGAAAATGGAACATTACCTAAATGAGCGTTATGGTAAAAACTTTAAAGTTAGTAATGTTCGTAGGGTAGGGTCTGGTATTGGCGTGGAGGGAGTCATCTTTGCGGACGCTGAATTAAAAGACGGTAGCGTGGAAAAGTTTATGATCAGGCGATGGGGCAAGACTGGGTATCTAGATGAGTACCCAAATACAGTTTACAACGATAGAGAAAGACTTGAATTGGATAAAATTATAAGAGGCCTATCTGTAAAACCATCAAGATATTTAGTAGACATCAATATAAATCCAGAGATCTATGACAAGGTGCGTGATATGCCTAAGTTGATTGACTTACTAAAAGATTATGGAAAGGAAGTTGACTATGGTGTTAAGGTTATAGTCCAAGGAAATTCACCCACAAGGGATAATATAAACGACGTTAAAAAGCTTACCTCCTATGCCGCTCTAAAGAATCCGAAAAATAGCTCAGTAAGGTATGTTATAAACTCTAAAGACGGTACGTATAGGTATGTGTGTCAGCACTATAATGAGAATACGGATGGAAGTAGTATTCAAATAGATGAAAAATGTTTTACTAGAAGCGGAGGAGTGGAATAATGTCATTAAGTCCAGAACAGTACATAGCCCTAAGCGCCGCAGCTTATGGAGATTATAGTAATGATGATAAAAACCAAAAGATTGATAGAATTCGTAAAAAAATACAGAATAATGAGCTAGAGTGTTCTAATTTGGGGTCGCTATCGGATTATACTCTTCTCGACTTCATCTCCACCCCCTCCGGTTTCCGCGGGGCTGCCTTTCAAAACCCTAAAACAGGCGAGATAGTCTTCAGTTTCAAAGGCACCGATTTCGATCCTTCAAACCCCAAAACATATATGGATACAGCCAAAGATATCTCTAACGCTGATGCCCAAATAGCTTTGGGTATGTCGCTAAATCTACCGGCGCAATTTGCTGATGCAGAAAAGTTTGTTAACTCAGTCCTAGCTTCTCATCCAAAGGCAGATTATACCTTTACCGGTCATTCGCTTGGCGGATCGTTAGCTCAGTATATGACATACAAGACAAGGCATAAATCTACCACGTTTAACGGTCCAGGCATTGGCTCTCTTGTAGAGAGTGTAACCGGGGAAAAGATAAATTACTCTGCATATGAAAATCTTTCTACTAATTATGCCAATGAAAGCGACCTTATAGGGAATCTTTGGAATAATTTTCGAATAGGCAACAATAAAGTTATACGGTCTAGCCTTAATAACACCTCGGCTGAGGACATTATGGCAGTAGCTAAAATGCAAGCGGTGGTTACGTTCATGTTATCTACTGGTTTCGTTCCGAGTACAGCTCCGAAAATTATGAAAGAGGGTTCGGCGGCATTGGAAAGATTAGCTAAGAATGCGACACCTACTGGTAATCATGGTATGTCTGACATGATGGCAAAAGATGGGAAATTAAATGATTCAACGAAAAAGCCTGATGACTTTGTCTTGTTTATGGGATATATGGCAGAAGGTGCTAAGAAGGCTGTTGAGGGTGGAGTATTTGTTTTTTATGTGACTGGCGGACTTTTGACTTACGGCGCAGAAGGAGTAGTAAAATTTGTTAAGACAAGCAAGTTTGTAATTGAAGGGCTGGCTTATCATGCAGCAGATGGCACTATAAAATTCGTCGATACCACTGGCAACCTTATCGCTGACGGCGTGTGGGGAGGTTACAGTTTCTTTCGCGATTGGTTTTCTAACAGCTTAAAAGGCATACAAGACTTTTTTAATTCAGCAACTGCAGCTCCTCCTGTTCGGGTTGATCCTCTGATATTTGATCTCAATGGTGATGGTATAAAAACAACAAGCCTTGATCAATCTCGCGCATATTTTGATCTGGATAATAATGGTTTTGCTGAAAGAACTGCGTGGGTGGATGCTAGCGATGGACTGTTGGTGCTTGATCGTAATAATGATGGTCAGATAACCAGCGGTCAGGAATTGTTTGGCGATCAAACTTTGCTGGCTAACGGCGCTCGCGCTGCCAGCGGATTTGAAGCCTTAAAAGAGTTTGACGGTAACCGGGATGGTAGGATTGATATTAAAGACGAAGTCTATGCCAAGCTCAAGATTTGGCGAGATTTGAATGGTGATGGTATATCTCAAGCCGAGGAGCTAAAGGGTCTGGGCGAATATAATATTGCAAGCATTAGTTTAAGCTCAACGTCGTCTAATGCGTCCGATGCGATGAATAATATTCAGCGCCGCGTCGGCAGTTTTATAAAAACAGATGGATCTGGCGGAGTAATTGGCGAATATTTGCTTAATCGAAACACCCTTGAGTCGCATGATTTGCTTGATGGCAAGATTACTATGTCAGAGGATATTTTGGCTTTACCAGATTTACCGGGTGCAGGCAATGTTTCGTCGCTGCGTATGGCTATGGCAAAAGATACGAGTGGACGGCTGAAGAAATTGGTGTCAGATTTGGTTAATGCTGATGATACTGTCAACCGCAATCAATTATTTACAGAGGCTGTATATAAATGGACGGGCGCAGACATAATTGATCCAAAGAGCCGCGGTAATCTTATGGATGCTCGCCGCTTGGCTGTTTTGGAAAAGTTTATGGGTACGGATTTCGCGGGGTCTAATGGCGCTAACCCGAATGAAAATGCCGCACCGCTATTGAATAAAGCTTATCGTAAGCTAATGAACCGTCTGTACGCGTCAATTGCAGGCAATACTTTCTTGAAGGGGCTTGTTGGTAAAATAGAGTATAATGTTGTCGCTGGAACTGACGTGGTGGTTGATTTATCTAAGATTAAGGCTGAGATTGATGAAAAATTAGCTACAAATCCAGTTGCCGGAAGACAAATATTAGATGATTTCCTAAGAGTTGCTTACGGATCAGGGTTGGAAGACAAAGAGAGTCTTAAAGATTTTTGCGCATACTATGTTACAGAGTCGTCAGAGACGGCGAAGATAGTGTATGCTGTTGACAGAGATGCTATTATTGGAAGCGAAAAGGCAGATTCGCTTTATGGAAAAAATATGACCAACGATCTCCTCTACGGTGACGCTGGTAATGATACTTTATCTGGCGGTCAGGGAGATGACATACTCATTGGCGGTCAAGGCGACGACGTTCTTTATGGCAGTACTGGCGACGATATATACGTCTTTAGTAAGGGCGATGGTGTAGACTATATTTCAGACAGCGGCGGCATAGACACTATTCAATTTTGTAAAGATATTCGTCCGGATGATGTTAGTATAAAAAGAGTAGCCCGGGGCGATTACTACAACTTGGAGCTTTCCATAAAAGATTCTACAGATCGGATAGTGGTTGAAGATTATTTTGGACACTACTATTATTCTGGATTTTCGGAAACTCCGCAGAAAAAGATAGATAGGGTCGTTTTCGCCGACGGTACGGTTTGGACGCAAGACACAATTTACCAGAAAACACACAATATTACCGGTACTAATGATAAAGACGGCATATATGCTTATGACGATGGCGACGTTGTATATCATGGCTTGGCTGGCAACGATACGCTCCATGGCGGCAAGGGAAATGACAAATTGTATGGCGACGATGGCGATGATGTTCTTGCTGGCAGAGACGGCGATGATTTGATTGACGGCGGCACCGGCAATGATTATATTCTTGGCGATGCTGGCAATGATGTTTTAATTGGCGGCGAAGGTAATGATGAAATTAAGGGTGGTACTGGCAACGATACCTACATATTCAATAGGGGCGACGGAGTGGATATAATTGAAGAAACCGATGGTTTTGATAAGATTTGCCTGGGTGAAGGGATTGCTCCGGATGATGTCGTTGCCCGGGTCTCATTGGTAAATAGTAACGAAGTTTCGCTTGAGTTGTCACTCAAAGGAACAGGCGATAAAATTACCGTTCGCCGCCAGTTTGGTACTTTTTCCTATTCAAATGGAGATACTGCCTCGCCGGGCGCGCAGATAGAACAAATTGTATTTGCTGACGGAACAACGTGGGACATTGATGAGGTTTATCGTCGGGCGCATGTCATGTCTGGTACTGACGGTAACGATAACTTCTATGCTGCTGGCGGCTCGGCGTTGGTATACAACGGCTGTGCTGGCGATGACCATATTACAGGAACTATGGGTAATGATAAGCTCTACGGTGATGATGGCGATGATACAATCAGTGGTCATGGCGGCGACGATCTTATTGTTGGCGGCAGAGGTAATGACACTCTCTATGGAGGCGGTAATGATACATACGTCTTTAATCTTGGCGATGGCGCGGATACTATAAAAGACTATGGCGGCACGGATACGATTCAATTTGGCGAGGGTATTTCTCCAAGCGATATCGTGCTAAAACGTGTTAGTACAGGGAATGATTATAACCTTGAGATATCTATCAAAAATACTGACGATAAAATAACGGTAGTTGATTATTTTGGTATATACAATGTATATGGCAAGACAGAGGCTACTCCTGGATGTATGATAGAGCAAGTTGTATTTGCTGACGGTACTATTTGGACACAGCAGACTATTCATGATAAGATGCATAACATCACTGGCACAGACAAAGACGACGCTATACGATCCTACGATAACGGTCCAGTGGAATACCATGGACTGGCTGGTAATGATGTGCTAGTTGGAGGACGAGGAGACGATAAACTCTACGGCGATGATGGAGATGACACAATATATAGCGGGGAGGGCAATGACCTACTGGTTGGCGGTAGGGGTAATGATATTATTAATGGTTTCCGTGGAGATGATACGTACGTCTTTAATCTCGGTGACGGCAGAGATATTATTCACGATAACTATGGATTCGACATACTTAAATTTGGTGAAGGAATTGCGCCAGAAGATATAAGCATAAAACGAGTAGAAAAAAATAGTGATTATAATTTAGAGCTATCAATAAAAAATTCGGAGGATTCCGTAACAGTTAGTAACTACTTCGGGAGCTTTAGCTATTTTAGCGGAGCTGTTAATTCACGAGGTGGCGCAATTGACCAAGTGGTCTTTGCTGATGGTACGGTTTGGACGGTGGATATCATTCATGAAATGATGCACAACATCACTGGTACAGACAAAGACGACACTATACGATTTTATGATGATGATTCGGTGGAATATCACGGACTGGCTGGCAATGATGTGCTAGTTGGCGGACGAGGAGATGACAAGCTCTATGGCGATGAAGGCGATGACACAATGTCTGGCGGGGAGGGCGATGATCTGCTGGTCGGCGGCAAGGGCAATGACGAATTAAACGGCTATCGCGGCGACGATACATATATTTTTAACAAAGGCGACGGCTCTGACATGATTAGCGAGTGCGGCGGCACGGATACAATCAAGTTCGGCGAGGGAATTACTCCAGATGATGTTGATGTCAAGCGGGTATATAAAAGCGGTAGCGATTATGGTTATGCTCTTGAATTATCTCTCAAAGGAACGAGCGATAAAATCTCTGTAAAGAACTACTTTGGATACTATAGTTATAGTGGTTTTCATAAGCCATCTCCAGAAAGTCTGATCGAAAAAGTAGTTTTCGCCGATGGTACTGTTTGGAGTCAAGACACGATTAGTAGCAAAGTCCATAATATCACTGGCACCGAAGATGGCGAAACTATACAAGCCTTTGACGATGACGCGGTGACCTATTACGGTCTGGGAGGTAACGACAATCTTTACGGATCGAAATCAAACGACAAACTTTATGGCGGTGCTGGCAATGACCGTATCTCTGGCAATGAAGGCGACGATTTAATTGTTGGCGGTACAGGAGATGATTACTTGGACGGATATTATGGCAATGATGCATATGTCTTTAACAAAGGCGACGGTTCTGACACAGTGTATGACGCTAACGGTAACGATGACAAGATTATACTGGGTTATAACTTCCAGGATATTATGTTTGAAAGGTTTGGAGATAATTTGCGTCTGCGTATGATCGGTTCATCGGATTCGGTAACTATCAATTCATGGTATACAAACAATAGTAATCAATATAAAATCGAAACCTTCAAATCCGCCACTGGCAGCACCATCACTCACACTCAAATTGAAAACCTCATCCAAGCCATGTCCTCTTTCCAAAAAGACACCGGCATGACCTGGGAACAAGCCTTAACAACCCAACCATCACAAGCCCAAGCCATTGTTCAGGAGTATTGGACGGTGCCGGGGGTGTGATATAGGCGGATTTATCGCTATACTCAAAACATGAAACGACCCTCGCCTGTGCGAACGATAGACCGAATCAATGCCCAGAGCCTAGCTCTGGCTGCTCAAGGTTTCGGAAAGAATACCCTAGATTCCACTATCAGCGGAGCGGTTCATGGGCTCGGAGCTTTACAGCTTGATTTTGTTTCTCGTATTATAGAGAGCCATTATCTGGTTTTGGCAAGTCGAGGCATCTTTAATTCCGTAGGTGACGCACGGATCGCACTAAGTTCATACTCCGATGTCGTAGAAGGAGAGTATCATGCGGCATCCTTACTGTGCAAAACTGATTTCTTGGATTTTTACCCCTATCTTTCAACGAGACGTGGCTCATTGCGTCGAAGCCATCGTAAAGCTCTAGGCGACAATCCTTGGCCTATTCTTCAGAAGATTGAAGATATTTTTGAAAAAGACACCGTAGCGTCTGCTAATTCGGTTGAAACTATACTACCTGACAAATCAGCTGGAAGCTGGTGGGGACGGAAAACTAGTAGAATTGCCTTAGATGCCTTACATTTTCAAGGAAGGCTGGCTATTCACCATCGAGATAAAACAACAAATATGCCGTTTTATTGTCGGCCCGAGTTGCTCGGTCTTCCTACCCGTACTGACTTTACTAGATCGGAGATTGAGTCTTCTTTAGACCAGATGGTTCTGTGCTCTATTGAATCTCTTGGCTGCGGTTCCATACCCCATATTGCTGATTTTTATCGATTGCCTGTCAAAGAGGTTAGGGTTAGCGTCAATAGGCTTGTCTCTTCTGGAAGAGTAGTCACACTTCAGCCTACTTTCGATCATTCATCCTGGTACGCAACATCCAGCGGACTAGAGAGACTAGAGCAATCAAGTATCTCTGATTTCTCTCCTGTTACTTTGTCGCCATTTGATAGCTTGATTTGGCACAGAGCTCGAACGGAGGCGTTGTTTCAATTTCATTACGTGAACACAATGTACTATTCAAGAGAGAAGCGCAGACTTCTTGGGTTGGGATATTATGTTCTGCCGATACTTTCGCCGCAAGGTATCGTTGCACGGGTAGACGTTGGAAGGTCAGAAGGAAGAGTTAAGATTATTCAATATTGGAAAGAATCCGATTTCGATGATGATTCAATCGTTTACACGGCGTTGGAGAATCTCGCGTCTTGGCTGGGAACTGAATTGGAAATCTAATCCTATTAAACGGACTGGCCGCAAATTAGTGTTGCGGCAGCGATTGAGAAAATTTCTAACCTTTCTCATACAGTCCAACAATCAAATCGCCGTCATGAAATTCCTGTTGCAGTTTCCAGCTTTTTGGAACGATAGCCATAAATTGGTCGTAGTTTTTAGTTCGGC
>ERZ773063.2240-NODE-2240-length-10628-cov-29.816892_pt1 | contig 10628 bp, 8 predicted proteins | sample MGYA00580625_ERZ773063 | MGnify/ENA primary metagenome ERZ773063 (study PRJEB29015, sample SAMEA2738022) | human oral metagenome | biome: human oral; feature: human-associated habitat; material: dental | place: China | collected 2042 ...
GGTTGTTCCTGTAGCATACGAAGAAATGCATGCTGCTATTGAACGATTCAAAGAACAAGGCTTGTCATTAGAAGAGGCTCAATTAGCTGCATTTAAAGAAAAATATGCAAAATAAGTTCTAATCTAACATAACTTAGAGAGAATGTAATGTAGAATGCCTCTATAGTTTTGACTATAGAGGCATTTTCATGTATAATATTTGTATTGCAATATTGGATCATGGCAGTCCTCGGGCCCGTGCAATGGGGGCCTGTGAATCGTGTCAGGACTGAGAGGTAGCAGCACTAAGCGGTAACCTTCATGTGCCACGGGGACCCCGGGGGCTGTCGTGATCGAATATTGCAAGGCGGCCTTTGAGGCCGTTTTTTTATTTGCTTGTTGGAACCGAATAAAGTACTAGTTATATTCAAAGAGGACGTGAAAGGACGCTCTCTTTTTTGCGTAATATGGTATAATAAAGTATTGCTAATTACGGACTGTTTACAGGGGAAAGGGGGTGTTCCGATGGTATATATGGCGCTGTATCGTAAGTATCGGCCGCAGACGTTTACCGATGTGGTTGGACAACATCAAGTATCAGATACATTGATGCGTGCTATTCGCGAGGATAAGGTGGCTCATGCCTATTTGTTTGCCGGCCCTCGTGGGACTGGTAAGACGAGTATGGCTAAGATTTTTGCACGTGCCATTAATTGTGAACATGGCCCTACAGACCATCCTTGTAATGAATGTAGCATATGTAAATCGATTTTGAGTGGTCAGTCTATGGACGTCCTCGAAATTGATGCGGCGTCGAATCGTGGTATCGATGAAATTCGAGCTTTACGTGAAAGCGTAAAGTTTATGCCTGTAGAGGGGCGTAAAAAGGTATTTATCATCGACGAAGCGCATATGCTTACCAATGAAGCGTGGAATGCTCTATTAAAGACGATAGAGGAACCACCAGATCACGTCATGTTCATCTTTGCTACCACTGAGATTGAAAAATTGCCTGTTACCATCGTATCCCGTTGTCAACGATACACCTTTAGACGTATCACATCTGATGATATTGCACAGCGATTACAATACGTTGCAGATAAAGAAGGCTTTGCTTTAGAGGATAATGCGGCGCGGCTCATCGCAGTCCACGCGGATGGTGGCTTGCGCGATGCGTTAAGTATTCTAGATCAATGTGTGGGAATGGCTAGTGGCGAGATTACGCCAGCCGTTGTAGAGGACCTCATTGGCCTCGTTAGTAAGGAATGGATTATCAAATTCCTATCTGCTTTGCATAATGGAGATGGCCCAGCCGTATTGAAATATATTCAAAATGCACTCAGTGAAGGACGTGATGGGGCTCAAATCATGGAGGCTCTTACGCAACACTTACGGGCTCTATTGATTGCTAAGGTCGCTCCTGATGCGGAGGAATTAAAGATATATGATTCGTTTTGCACTGAATTCTTAGAACAAGCACAAGAAATTGAGTTTGGTACCATTAATCAATATATTAAACAGCTACAATCCATCATGAGCGATGCGAAACAGGTAGATAATCCACGTACTGTTATTGAAATGGGCCTATTGGTTTTATGCGCCGGCGTATCAAAGGCTCATGACGATGTGGAGGACCGTTTGTCTGCATTAGAACAGTCTGAACGCGAGTCACGCGAAGGCGTACTCAATCGGCTAGCTAAATTAGAACAACAAGGCCCACCTATGATGGCGCCATCTATTAATTTTGTGGCTACTCCACAGGCATCGAGCTCAAACGTGGTAGATGATGATTGTATTCCACCACCTATACATGGTGTGGGGATGACACCACCACCGATGAAGACTTCTGGTGCAGTACCACCTAAGACAGACGCATCTCGAACGACGAGAAATACGGGTGGTCAGAAGAATACAGGTATTAGCCAAGCTGCTGTTATCGGTGAAACCATGGTGGACTCCAGAGAATATAGAACCATTCAGACTACTGTGATAAAATATCTAAAGGACAACGATAAGGGATTAGCATATAATATTATTGGTCAAGGCCAAGTTATTTATGTAGATCGTGAAAAAGCAGTGGTAGCTTTTAAAAAGGGGATATCCCTTACTTTGGCTACTAATGAAGCAAATCGCAAGGAAATTGCATTAGCGTTCCAATATGCGTTGGGCTATTCTGTGTCTTTAGAGATTGTCGATATAGAGACAGATGTCTATAAAGAATATATGATGGCTAGCGGGGCACGGTCTAATCGAGCTATACAACCTAAGAGATCACAGACTGCACCGGTTATTGAGGCTCCACCATCACCGATAGAAGCAGATTTGCTGGATAGTAGAACTCCATCTGGTGCGGAAACAGTTCCAGAGACTGTAAGTTCTGAAGCTCGTAATGATGCTAAACAGGCTGCGCTAGCTGCTCTTGCGGCACGAGGAATTAAACCACCAAGCAGCAAGGAAGATGCGGAGTCTTCTACTAAGAAACCGACGACTCATGATGACGGTGGTATACCTGTTATGAGTCTAGATGGAACACAGGTGATGACCGATGATGGTGAAGTTATCAATCGGCCTATGGATAGCGGTGCCACCGTGGAGGTAGAAGCCGTCCCAAAGCGTGAATACCAGTGGGACCCTGAATATATGGGCGTTGAAGAACAACAAAACCCACTGTTGGCTAAAACCTTAGAGAAACTTTCAGAAGACCATGACATTTATGTAGAGGTCATAGAAGAGTAAATTATAATTTTCAGTATATAGTTAATTTATTTTGCAAGGACTTTCACAGTCCTATAAGGAGGAAATACAATGTTCGGTAAAGGTATGGGCAATATGGCAGGCATGATGAAAAAAGTTCAAAAAATGCAAGCTGACATGAAAAAAATGCAAGAAGAGTTAAAAACTCGTACAGTAGAAGCATCTGTAGGTGGCGGTGCTGTTACCGTTGTTATGAATGGTGAAAAGATGATTGAATCTTTGAAATTGAATCCGTCCGCAGTTGATCCTGAAGATGTGGAAATGCTTGAGGATTTGGTAATGGCTGCTGTTAATGAAGCAAGCAAAAAGGTAGATGATCTATTGTCTCAAGAAATGGGCAAGGTAACAGGTGGTCTTAACTTGCCAACAGGTTTATTCTAAATGATAAACGCATTAGAACGGCTTGTAGAACAATTGCGCAGATTGCCAGGTATCGGTTCTAAATCGGCTCGTCGCTTGGCATACCATCTTGTGGAAATGCCGCAAGAAGAGGTGGACCGATTGGTCAATACCATTGTTGAAGCTAAAGGGGCAACCCGCCATTGTTCTATCTGTTTTAATCTATCTGCACAGGACCCTTGTGAATTTTGCTCGAATCCAAATCGAGATCAAACGACGATTATGGTGGTTGAAACCTCTCGCGATGTGATTGCCATTGAACGCAGCGGTGATTACAAGGGGCTATACCATGTCTTAGAGGGGGCGTTGTCACCTTTAGAGGGCATCGGTGCTGAAGACATTCGCGTTAAAGAGCTGATTGCTCGTTTGCGTGATGGTGTCGTACAAGAGGTTATTCTCGCAACGGACCCTGATGTAGAAGGGGAGGCGACGGCCTTATATTTGGCACGTCTACTAGCACAGACTGGCATCAAGGTGACCCGTATTGCCCGCGGTGTTCCTGTAGGTGGAGATATCGAATATGCCGATGAATTGACCTTGGGCGGTGCCGTTGTAAACCGCCAGGAGATGAAAGGATAATATGAACGTATTACTCGTGCCATTAATGGCAGCGCCTATGACTGAGGCGATTATATCTGTATTGGTCATTGTTATCGCCTTGAAACTTGCTTTTTTTACTATTAAAAAGGTAGCTCTAAATGTAGTATTAGGTATTGTGACATACATGGTATGCATTCATGTATTGCATATACCAATGGATATTGGCTTTGGTGTGTGGGCTTTGACCGTATTATTTGGCCCCATTCCGATGGCTCTGGCCGCTCTATACTACGGCTTATAAAATAAGGGGAGGATATCATGGTTATCAATAGCGAACAACAACGCGTCATCGATGAACTAGATAGAAACATCCTCTTGTTGGCGTCCGCTGGGACGGGAAAAACGAATACACTGGCTTATCGAGTGGCCCATATTATTGAAAGTGGCCGCTGCGAGGCGCATCAGATTTTGTGCATGACTTTTACGAACAAGGCAGCACAGGAGATGAAGTCGCGCATCGAATCCCTCGTTGGCCAACCTGCAAAGGCTGTGGAGATTAGTACGTTCCACAGCTTTTGTTTTTACGTTCTTCAACAAGAGGGCAAACGAGATGAGTCGCTCTATACAGATGTGACCATATTTGATGAAGAGGATTGTAAAGAACTGTATTTGCCATATAAACCGAGAAATATGCGAGATGTGAATTTTGCTAGTCTCATTAGTATGGTGAAGGAATACCGATCTGTATATGGATTTTACTCTGAATCGATGATAGCTGATTACAAACGAACGATACAACGTTTAGAGCAGAATCAATCTAAGCAAATAGAGAAATTATTTTACAATTACAATACTCTTGCTACTGAGGACCTGTCGGATTTTTGGGCTCATGGTCATGAATGGATTGCTCGTTATGATGAAAGTTTACAATCCGTTCACGGCGTTGATTTTACTGATTTAATCTGTGGTGTGCATCGACTATTTCAAAATCCTGATATTCGAGAACGGTGGCGTAGTCGCTATCAGTACATTTCCGTTGATGAAATGCAAGATACGGGCTCACTAGAATATAAGGTTATGGAAATGCTATGGGAAGGCAATCATGTCCTTTTGTGTGGCGACTATTTCCAAACTATCTACGAATGGCGCGGCTCAGATCCATTCCGATTACTCGAAGCATTTACTCGAGATTTTAATCCTCTAAAAATCATATTCTATAAAAACTATCGCTCTAATCGCACCTTGTTTACAATGGCTTTTAAAACATTGCAGAACATGTTTCCTCAACTCGTTGGAACTGTGTACGATGAAATGCCAGAGGCCAACAGTGCTAGCGATGGGGCACCTATCCTTGTGAAAGGCTGCCACAATGAATATACGGAGGCAAAGTTTATTTATGACCGTATTTGCGCGCTTTCAAAGGATGCATCTATCGGTGTGTTGGTTCGCGATAACCGCAAGGCACAGCGTTTAAGTGAGCAGTTTGAACGATATAATCAAGATAAACCAGAATCTGAACGTCGTCCATTTATGATTATCGATGAATATAAATTTTTCCGCCGTCAGGAAATCAAGGATATCATGGCGTACTTTAAGCTCTTGATGAATCCTAATGATGCGGTCAGTGCAAAACGCATTATTAAACGCTATGTATCGGGCATTGGCGATGCGCGTATTCGCGATATTGAAAGCCCCAAAAATCGCAGTGTAGGGCTAAAATTGACGGATTTTATGGATATGCCTATCTTTGAAGCTGAGCCATATGCCAAGCTGGTAACAGGTCTTGAGGCGGGTGAGGTTGTCGTGTACGATGTGGAGAGCACCGGTACTGACACGACAGAAGATAGAATTATACAAATTGCGGCAATGCGCATTGATAGAGATGGAAATGAAATAGAACGGTTTGAACGTTTTATCAATCCTGGTAAATCGGTGGGTATATCCCAACTCGTTCATGGCTTTACGGATGAATATTTAGCAGAGCATGGTGAAAGCCCTGAGGTTGTATTAGAGGCTTTCAAAGAATTTTCTAACAATCGCATCATTGTAGGCCATAATGTAAATTACGACATTAGTATTTTGAGCCATGAATTAGCTCGCCATAATTTAGGAGAGCCTCAATTTAAGGCCGTATATGATACATTAGATATCTTTAGACGATTCTATCCAACACTGGAAAATCATAAGTTAGGATTTTTATCGAAACATTTTCCTATTAATCATAGGCCTACCCATAATGCGATGGATGATATTATCGCTACGGGCCAATTATTAATCTACGCAGTCCGTGAAAATATTGTGCCCACAACGACGGATCGCATGGTGGCCATTAATCAATATAAGGCGGCTTTCACAACGATTGCGTCTCAAATGGCAACCTTGCGCAGAAAGATGCATACCGATAATCCGACGGAATTATTGGTCTATATTATGAATCAAATGGGCGTACTAGACTATTATAAGAGTCATGGCGAAATGGCCAAGGTTGAGCATATACGAGATTTGTATCGTATTATGGAATCATTAGATAAGGAATATGAAGGCACAACGGGATTAGCTCGTCTCAATCATATTTTGCAATTGGCTGCCTTGACGGCTGGAGAGCCTCAACAGATGAGTAAGCAGTCTAAGATACCGATTATTACGGTTCATCAAGCAAAAGGTAGTGAGTTTGACCATGTATTTTTGGCGGGTATGAATCAAGGGATATTTCCTAGTTTTATGTCCTTACGTGAGGGCAATGAGGATGAAGAAAAACGCTTGTTCTATGTGGCTATTACAAGGCCAAAACAGGAACTGGTTATTACCTATACCAATGAATCACAACGAGGGCAGGGGACATCGCCAAGTGTATTCCTCGATTATATACCACGAGATCCAAAACTCGTAGAAAGGAGTATGTAATGGCACGAAAAACGCATAGACCAGATGATATTTTTTGGTCAGTTACTACCCAGGATATAGAATCCATACAACATGCAACTACAGACGCTATAACATTAGGACAACTGCTAGATACTAAATATCCAAGAAAAGCGATGGTAAAGTTATTTGATGAGAAATTAATCCATGTAAATGGTCACAAGGCAACACCTCATACAGAGGTTGCTGTAGACGATGAAATTTGGATGGCTATGGCCAAAGAGAAGATTGATCATGAGCCAATTGCAATAGATTTACATATTCTCTATGAAGATGACGATTTGCTCATTGTGGATAAACCTGCCGGTGTTACGGTAAACTCAAAGGATCAAGTATCCCTTGCTAATGGCATAGCACATTATTTTAAAGACCGAGGTATTAAGCGAAAAATTCGCTTCTTAAATCGCCTTGATCGTGATACGATGGGGTGTATAGTGATTGCTAAAAGTGGTTTAGCCCAAAGTTTATATCAACAACAAATGGATGATAATAGCTTTGAGAAGTGGTACATGGCAATCGTTGAAGGAATTGTTGAAGCAGATTCGGATTCGTTGGTGTTTCCTATGGATAGAAGTATTGATGGCATTCACTATGAAGTAAATTCTAAGGGGATAGAAACACGGACCGATTTTACCGTTTTACACCGCTATCCGGACGGTGTTGTGGATAACTCTGTGCATAACCTACAAAATATTGTGGATATATCCCATGAAAATGTGGACAGCACAGTGAATACTGTGGATAAACAGGGTGGAATTGTGGATAATTCTGTGCATAACTTAGGAAATCAGCCTTGTACAGCAGTGGCAGTTCGCTTATATACAGGTAAAACACATCAAATTCGAGTGGCCTTTAGTCATATAGGTCATCCTTTGTTAGGGGATACATTGTATGGGGCAAAATCTACGGGAGAACCATTTGCACTACGCGCAATGAAGGTTGTTTTTACCCATATGCGTTCTGGAGACCGTATAACCGTTCAAGCTTAACTAGAATGGGCATTCAGTAGTAGAATGAATTCTTAAATATATAAAAGTTTCTAATTGAGAAATGAGAATGACTGATAAGTTCAGTAAAATCAATGGGTTTCATAGAAATATATAGAAATTTATAGTGACAAATGATAATCCATAAGCTATAATACAAATAAACGTACACATATAAATTATTTAATATTGTACATATAGTAGGTAAGAGGTGTAATAGTATGATTTTACAAGAAAATGGTGCTGAACGTAATCGGGGTATTACGCTCGCCAGTATCAAGGGCATTATAGGTAATGTAGTGCTTGTCATTTTTAAAATGATAATAGGATTGGCATCGAATTCCATCGCCATAATCCTTGATGCGGTAAATAACTTAACAGACGTTCTTTCTTCGGTGTTGACAATTGCCGGTACAAAACTGGCCGCAAAAGGAGCCGATAAGGAACATCCATTTGGACATGGCCGTATAGAATATATGACCACCATGTCTATTGCTTTCATCATTCTCGGTGCAGGCATTGGGTCCCTTAAGGAATCGATAGATAAAATTCTTCATCCAGAGGTATCCACATTTGATATTCCAAGTCTTGCTATCATCGCTGTTGCCATCGTTGTAAAGGTTGTGATGGGGCGATACATTAAGTCTCAAGGTGAGAAATATAAATCTGATGCCCTCGTAGCATCTGGTATTGATGCTCTTTTTGATGCGGTGATTACCTTTGCCACATTAGTGTCTGCAGGCCTCGTATTTTTCTTCAATGTAGATATTCAAGGCTATGTAGGGGCTTTAATTTCCCTCTTAATTTTGAAAGCAGCCTATGAGATTCTTCGCGATATGTATAATCATTTGCTTGGTGTTCGCGCCGATGATGATCTTATCCGAAACATTAAAGAAACTATCGCTCAACATCCAAATGTAGGCGGTGTGTATGATTTAGTATTAAATAGCTATGGCCCAGGGGAAACGATTGGTTCTGTTCATATTTCGTTGCCAGATACGATGACAGTGGGCGAGGTCCATCCTTTAACTAAAGGAATCGCAGTTCATCTTTATAAAAAGTTTGGCATTAATATGACTGTCGGCATATACGCAGAAAATCAACCAAGTGTAGAAGTTCTTGAAATTAAAAAAGCACTTGATCAAGTTAGCAGCTTGTATACCAATGTAGTTCAGATCCATGCTTTTTACGTACGAGAAGATAAAAAGATTATCTATTATGATATTATTTTTAACTTTGACGAAGAAGATCCACATGGTACATTAGAAAAGATTAAGGCGGAACTTCATAACCGTTATCCAGATTATACACAATTTGCTATTGTGGACACGGATTTTAGTAATTAGTTTTATATAAAGAATAACCGATATGTATCCTTGTATGAGGAACATGTCGGTTATTTTTTGAGGCCTGTAGTTACTTGATAAATGTATTTTTTATGCCTATAATAAATTGTATAAAATATGGTTGATATCATATATTGCAAATTCGGTGAGGTAGGGGCTTTGTGTTAAATTACATAATCATTGTGATCATTTGTTGTTTGTTTTTTTGCCTGCTTTTTAGCACCTGCTAGGTCTAATAGTTCTTCTTCAAGTGTATCTTCATCCCCTGTATTGAGCATGGAATAGAAGGCCCATAAGATAATAAACCAAACTGGTGTAAAGAATAAGGCAACTCTTGTGTCATCATTCAAGGCCAAGATAATAAGAATGAAAGCAAAGAACGCAAGAATTAAATAGTTCATCACTGGATATAGAGGCATTTTAAATTTAGATTTTGCCGCTAATTCAGGATTTTTTTTGCGATATTTTAAATGGCAAATAACCATGATAGCCCAGATAAAGATGAAGCAGAATGTAGAGATAGATGTAATCATAACGAAGACTGCTTCTGGCATTACATAGTTAAGTACAACCGTAATAAGTAGTACGGCAGCAGAGAAAATAGTCGCTTGATATGGCACGCTACTATGTGTTAAGCGACGCATTGATTTAGGTGCGTGACCGCGTTTTGCAAGGGCATAAATCATACGACCTGTACTAAAAATACCAGAGTTTGTAGCTGATGCGGCAGAGGTAAGCACAACAAAGTTGACGATACCTGCTGCTGCGGTAATACCAACTGCTGTAAATACGGCCACAAATGGGCTCGCTGTAGGGTTAACGGCTGTCCATGGGTAAATACTCATGATGATGGTCAAGGAACCAATATAGAACAAAATAATACGCAATGGAATATTATTGATGGCCATTGGAATAACCTTTTCAGGATTTTCAGTTTCACCTGCTGTCAAACCTACAAGTTCAATACCTGTGAAAGCAAATACAACCATTTGGAAGGATAAGATAAATCCCATCGTTCCATTCGGGAACCATCCGCCGTAATTCCATAAATTACTAAAGGCGGCAGCAACACCAGCATCGGTACTAAATCCAGAGAAAATCATAATTAAGCCGATGATGATAAGGGATACAATGGCAATAACCTTGATCATGGCAAACCAGAATTCCATTTCACCAAAGTGCTTTACAGCTGTTAAGTTCATGAGTAATAGAGCTATTAAGACGACGAGGGCTGGTACCCATTGAGGAAGCCATGGTATCCAGTATTGCATATACAGTCCGACGGCCGTTAAATCGGCCATGGCTAGTGATAGCCAACAGAACCAATATGTCCACCCTGTGATGAACGCAGCGCGATCACCTAGATAATCCTCTACAAAATCGATAAAGGAATGATGATTAAGATTAGATAATAATAATTCCCCTAACGCTCTCATTACAAAGAAACATATAAGACCAGTAATGAGATAAGCAAAAAGAATAGATGGACCTGCCAAATGGATAGCCCGACCGGAACCTAAGAATAAGCCTGTCCCAATGGCACCGCCGATGGCGAGCAATTGTACGTGGCGATTCTTAAGGCCCCGCTCTAACTGATTCGTATCAGACATAGTAAAGACCTCTTTTCTACAAACTACCTATAAATACAAAAAGCCATGGATGACCATAACTTTCATAATCTATAGAATATATAAAACTATTT
>ERZ773063.2241-NODE-2241-length-10628-cov-8.582994_pt1 | contig 10628 bp, 18 predicted proteins | sample MGYA00580625_ERZ773063 | MGnify/ENA primary metagenome ERZ773063 (study PRJEB29015, sample SAMEA2738022) | human oral metagenome | biome: human oral; feature: human-associated habitat; material: dental | place: China | collected 2042 ...
CGCAGGAGTTAGGATTCCGGGATGAGCCGAAACGCCCCGCGTGGGCGTCCGCAGGGAATGACCGCCCTGCGCTGATGATGGCAGGTCATGGAAGGGAGGTGAGAATGTGTCAAACGTAACACGTGAAGCGTCGGATGCGGGATTTTCCATTACGGAAGAGGGCGTTCGACAGACCGCTTTCTTCACGGAGGCACTCTTTTCAAAGATGGCGGACTGGATCTTGAAAAAGAAAAAGTTCCGAGCCGTCATTGAGTACGACCCGGAAGGAAGAGCGAACGTGAAATTTGAGGAAGTCGCTAAATGATTTCTACATGGCAGGAATCAGGGATTCGGAAGTTTTTGCGAACTTCCTCGACGGTATCCTCATTGTTGCTCATGAATCGAAAAGATGATTCACTGCGAGACTGGAACTCATCGTAGAAGATGAACGAAAGACGATGAATTCGCTCAATCAAGGCGGTCTTTTCGGGCTCGTTAAGCGATGACGTGTCAACAAGAAATGCTTTCGACATAAGAATCACCTCCATTCATGCTTATTATAGCACGACGAGGAGGTAGAGAAAACGCCCGCGATGGCGGGCAAGGAGGGGAGAAAATGATTCAGAATGAAATGCTCGGCATCCCGAGTGAGCCGTATGCGTTCTCGACACCGCACATGATTGATGCGCTGCGCAGCGCGGGAACGACGGGTGAGAAGATCCTGCGTGCGGCGGCGCTCTCGTTCGCACGGGGGCTTGAAGTCGGACGCAGCGCACGGATGGCGGATGATACCGCCGCCGATGGCGGCACAGAAAAGAGGTAAGAAAATTGACAGAAGAACAAGCGCGGCATATCTGGGCGGTGCTTTTGGAACTGTCCGGACAGAAAGGTGCCATTATCGAAATTCGCCCGTCGGAGACTGCGAAAAAAGAGATGGAAGAACGGCGGCAGTCAGTCGCCGGGTGAATGAACAGGAGGTAAATCAATGAGTTTCAGCAAGGCAAACATGGAGAAGGTGCTGGATGATCTGCTTCTCAAGATGGCGGAGATATCCGAGCGCGATGATCTCACCATCGAGCAGTATTGCCGCGTCGCAGAGGTAATCGTGAAGATTGCGGAGCTTCGCGGAGATGAGGAGCGCCGCCGCTCGCTTGACGCCACCACAGATCGCCTCATGCACAGCCTCAGAATCAAGCACTAAGAGAAAGGAGCATACCATGAAAGATTTTAGCTATGAAGTCACGGAGCGTCTTGCGATCATCAGTCAGAGCGCGGACGGCAAGTATACGCTCGAACTCAATCGCATCAGCTACAGCGGCCGCCCTGCGAAACTTGACCTGCGCCGCTGGTCGCGTGAGCCAGGCGAAGAGCCGCGTATGCACAAGGGCATCACGCTCACCGACGAGGAAGCCGCCGAACTTGGCAACGTGATCGCACTGAATCATATCGTCTGAGGAGGTGCGATCATGGGAATCTACAAGCGAATCGCGAGCTTTCGCACGCCGTTTCTCTATCCGTGGGGATGGGCGTTCCTCATTGGCGTGGCACTCGGCATCGGATATGCCATCGGCGTGGCGATCGAGCTGCGCCGATGCACAGGGGTCTGATCTGCCATGCAAATCACCGTCAAGGCGGCACTCCTACGAGAGCGCGAGCAGATGCGAAAGCGGCGGTACATGGAGGAGTTTCGGACGATCTACGCTGACAACCTATGCCCGGTCTGCCAGCACAGACACATGACAGGCGTTGTCTGCCGCCTTTATCGAGGAAGCGTCTGCGAAAGACACTGCCTCGAATGCGAGTATCATCAGTCTGTATTTTGGCGGTGCAGCTACAAGGAAACGGAGCAGATAGACATGAAGCAGTGGCGGCTGATCTACAGTCACAGCGACAAGGACAACCTATGGCGGGGAATCTACCGCCGGGAACTCATCCGATATGACGAGACGATCAGCGCGGGCGACTTGAAATCGGACGATCCTGCATGGGTGGAGGCAGTCACCCGCGCAACAGAGACCGTCATGGAGCGCGACGCGCCGAAATACATCATCACGGACACGCAGGATGAAAACGGGGACTATGCGCTGCTCGATGCCGACACGGGCGAAGTCATGCCGTTCGCAGTCAAGCACCTTGCGGGCGCGGATGCGTGGGCGTGCGTCCAGTACGTCGATGCAGGAGCATAAGAAAAACCCCTTCCTTTTTCCAGAAAGGAAGGGGAAGCTCCACCGAGTGGAAACTATGTAAATCGTACATAAATATTATAGCATTTCCGCTCAAAAAACACAAGAGGAAAGCAAGCAAAAAGCCGCGTCATTTCGCGGTTTCGGGCTTGTTTACGGGATTATCTTTTCTGCGAAAAGGGAGAAGGTGATTTATGAGCGGAGTGCGAAAGCGCATCCGGCATTGTGGCAGATACGGAATTCAGTCAGACTTTCGGCAAGTGTCATATTACACCTACACGCCGACACGAGCACCGACTGGGCGGCGGCGAAAAAGTCAAACCTCAACCCCGAAACAGCGGGCACTCAATAACAAGAGATCCGCGCGATACCTTGAAGCCCTCACTCATGCAAATTTCGGGAGGGGGGATCTGCTGCTCGGACTTAGCTACGCCGAGGAACACGCCCCGAAGGATGAAACCGAGGCAAAAAAGGAGTTCGGGAATTTCATCCGCCGCCTAAACTATCGGCGCAAGAAAAAGAATCTGCCGCCCGCGCGGTGGATCGCCGTCACCGAGATCAGCAAGAAAGGGCGCATCCATCATCACGTCATCATGGATGCCGCCCTTGACCGTGACGAGGTGGAGGAGGTATGGGGACGGGGATATGCCAATACAAAGCGGCTAAAGCCCGACCCGAGAGAAGGACTACTGCCCGTCATCGGCTACATCGCCAAAACATTCAAGGAGGATGACCGACCGAAGGGCCGCCGAAAATGGGACTGCTCAAAGAACCTGATCCGCCCGTGGGATTCCGTCAATGACAACCCGCGCATGATGAGCAGGAAGAAAATCCGGCAGATGAAAGACCTGCCGGAGGACTCGGAGAGCATGAGGCAGATCATCGAGGCAGACAATCCGAACTATGAACTCATCAGCGTTGAGAAGGAATACCGTGAGGACACGGGGCAATGGTACTTCTTCTGCCGGATGAAGTTATCAAGCAAACAAGTGGATGATGTGGATAACGCCCGCCGCGCGCGGACGAGTGAACAGGAGAATGAAAAATGCAAGATACGACATGGGAACGCGCGGACGAAGCCGCCGCCCGAAAATACAGAGCGACGATGAGCAACGGGCGGGGGCGACTGCACGAGCAGATGATTCTTGCTGCGTGCCGTGCCTATCACGATCAGGGGCGGGCGAATATCATCAAAGTACCTGAACCGTTCCGCGTGCTCAAAAAGAACCGTGCACAGGGAATCGCGACGGTTCGATTCACCGCCCGCGCAAAGCCGGACTTCATCGGATGCCTCCCCGGCGGGGAGATGATCGCATTCGAGGCGAAGCACACGGACACCGACCGACTGCAATTCAAAGCAGTAACGCCGACACAGGCGCAGGCACTTCAGGACTTTCACAAGATGGGAGCGTTCTCAGCGGTATGCGCAGGAATCGGAGATCAGTATTTCATGATCCCGTGGAGCATATTCGCAGGGATGAAAACCCTGCTCGGGCGACAGTACGTCCGCGCCGAAGATGTCCAGAAATACCGCGTCAAATTCGATGGCGTGATCTGGTTCTTGGACTACATGGAGAATCCCTATAAGGATGAGCCGTTCTAACCACGGGAAGGAGAGAATTCATGAGGGTACTCAATATCTGCAACCTCAAGGGCGGCGTCGGCAAGACCATCACGAGCATCAACCTTGCCTATGTGATTGCAGAGATCCACAAAATGCGCGTCCTTGTCATCGACAATGACAAGCAGGGCAATACGAGCAAGTTTTTCGGCGTGCACAGCTACGACCATCCGAGCGTCGCCGATCTCATGACAGGCGAAAAGACCGCCGAGGAGGTCATCCGGCATACGGGCATCGCGGGGATTGACTGCATCCCTGCCAATATGAAACTCCTTGAGGCAAACAAAATTGTCATGATGGACACGATGCGACCACAGCAAAAGCGACTTGAGAACACACTGCGTCCCATCATGACGCGCTATGACATCTGCATCATCGATAACGCGCCCGACGAGAACATGAGCGTCATCAATGCTCTCACCGTCGGCGACGATGTCATCATCCCAGTCAAGGTGGATCAGTTCACCTTTGACGGCGTGGACGAGATGATTCAGTGCGTGCGGCAGGTACGGGATAATTTCAACGAGCACCTGACATTCCGGGGGTGCGTCATCACAAGCTATCGCGGCAACGAAGTCAACATGCAGGGCGCGGCATATCTGAAACAGATGGAGAAATACCGTCTCATGCAGACGCATATCAGCTGGACGGCGAAAGTCGATGAATCCACCTTTGCCGCACGCCCGATCATGGTGCACAGTCCTAGATGCTGGGCGGCGCGTGATTACAAACGCCTCGCGCACGAATACCTCACCATGATCGGCGATCCGTGCGCCGCGCCCGCAGAAGGGAAGGGATGAAAATGGGCGGATTCGACATGATGGCGCTCATGAACTCTGCATCGCAGGGGACGGCAAAGCCGAAATACGAGGCGAAAACGCTGCCGATTGATACGATCATCCCGAACCCTGCAAATCATTACAGTATGGCAGGGATTGACGAGCTTGCAGACTCCATCTTGATGGCGGGGCGCGTCTTGCAGAATATCGTCGTCAAGGCGGTGGATGCAGACGGCCGCTACATGATTATCAGCGGACACCGCCGCCATCTCGCCTGTCAGAAACTCGTCGCAGAGGGGCACCCGGAATTCCGAGAGATCGCCGCCCTCGTTGAGAACGAGGCGGACGAGTGTATGCGCGAACTCATGCTGATCTACACGAACAGCACCGCGCGTGAGCTCACCGATGCAGAGAAGATGCGGCAGGCACAGCGGGCGACCGACATCCTAAAGCAGATCAAGGCAGAGGGTAAACTACAAGCACCACTGCGCGAGACCGTGGCGCGGATGCTCGGCACCGCATCGGGGCAGATCGCCCGCTACGCTGCCATCGCGAACAACCTCACGAATAAAGAGCTACAGGAGGCGTTCGAGGAGGAGCGGATCGGCGTCAGCACAGCCTACGAATCATCGCGCCTCTCGAATGAGGGACAGGCGGAGATCGCGGGCAAACTCCACACGGCGGGGACGGTCACGCTCCGAGACGTGAAGGAGGTCAAGCGACGGGAAACGCCGCAGCGGGAAAGGACGCACACGCCCACCGCCGACACCCCGCCGCCCGCAGAGACACAGACAACGAATCCACGCACGCATCCACAGGAGCAGGAGACGCCTACGGATTTTCCGTATGCTGCGGACAACCCGAAGTCATACGCCGTTATGGCGGTCTACGGCGAACTCAAGGCACTCATGGAGAGCTACAGGGGCGCAGCGCAGCGGGCAATCGCTATCGCAGAGGACGGGAAGGGAGCGGCGAATCTGAACGCCGCTGCCGAATACGTACAGAACCTCATGGAGATTGTAGAGCAGGAAATGGCGGATATTGCACCGGAGGAGGGATAATATGACGCCGAAAAAGAAGCGCATCACGAAGATCAAAGTCAAGAAGGGAGAGTATTTCTTCGGGTGGGAAGTCTATCAGGAGGCAACAAAAAGCTGGGATGAATACACGATGAAGTGCTCAGATCCACCACGCGAGGAGCTGAAAGAGCGGCTTCTTGCAATGGTCGCACACGTTATCGAAATCTGCGAATTTGACGAACGGGATGCAAAGAAATTCGTCATCAGCGGAGTCACCGAATCCCACGGCGATGATAACAGGTACATCACGATCACGGCGCAGAAAGCGCTTGAGTACAGTAAGGCACCGCTCATCATCAACACGCCCGCGCGCCCCGAACTGCCGCAGAACGAGGCAGACGAGGAATACTGCATCAGCCTCGAGCTTGCGGATGACCTAAAGGCGCTTGAAGAAGAGGCGTGGCGTTACATCGACGGAGAGCGGGCACAGCAGAGCCTTGACTTTGACGGCGGCGATGGCGGCGGGGATGATGGCGGTGATGATGCCGATGAGCCGGAGCGGATTGGAGCGTGACGGGGTGGAAAAAGGGAACTATCGCCCAAAGCGAAACCGCAACATCTACGCCGCCTATCGCGGGGATGATTACATCGGCGAGGGAACACTGGACGATATCGCCGCGCTTGCGGGCGTGAACAGGAAAACCGCGCAATGGTGCGCCCGTCCCGCCGCACTTCGCAGAATTGAGGAGCGCAGCAAAGCGTGGGATGCGGGGGAGCGGCGACTGAAAACACGCGGATCGCTCGTGCTGGTATTGGTGGAGGAAGTGGATGATAACGCCCGGTAGGAGGAGAAAAAGGATGACGACGCAAGAGTTGAATGAGATTTTAGAAAGACACGCAAAATACCTGCGTGATATGAAAGACGAGGATCGCGCTGATTTGAGTGGCGTTGACTTAACTGGATTTGACCTGCACGATGTTGACTTGACTAGCGCAGATCTGAGTGGCGCAATCATGCGCAGGGCTGACTTGACTAATGCAACCCTGATGGAGGCAAATATGGAAGGCGCTGATATGATGGGCGCTGTGCTTAGGTCTGCTGATCTGTATAGCGCTAATTTATATGGTGCTAATCTAAGCAAAACAGACTTGCGCGGAGCTTATATGAATCGTGCTGAGATGTCATGCGCCAATCTGCACGGAAGTGATTTGAGAGAGGCTGACCTTAGCGATACGAGTTTATATGATGCCGATTTACGCGGTGCGAGAATTGCCGGGGTAAACCTTAAGGGTGCCCGTCTTACGGTAAGAATACTGCAAGTTGGACCAATCGGAATCAGAAAGGAATATGTTTTCTATAACGCCAGTGAAAATAGAGTCGAATATGGACACTGGAATAGCGGGGAAGGCGGGACATTAGAAGAGTTCGAGGAATACATAGAAACGGAAAATCCAAAAGAAAACAAGGGGAGACTGGAGTATCGTCATGAGTGTTTGGCGGCGATTGATTACCTTAAAGTGATGCGAGCGATTGAACTCGAAATAGTGGACGAGAGAAGAGGGAAACAAACTCTATGATGGATAAATACGAGGAGTTTCTGCGACGGAAAGAAATAACCGTGCCGAGCGCGGGCATTGACGTTGAAAACATCACGATCAGCGATGAACTATTTGACTTTCAGCGTGACATCGTGCTCTGGGCACTGAAAAAAGGGAAAGCGGCGATATTTGCGGGCACGGGACTCGGGAAAACACTCATGCAGCTTGAATGGGCGCGTCACATCGGCGGCACGGTTCTCATCCTTGCGCCGCTCGCCGTGAGCAAGCAGACCATATCCGAGGGGGGGAAGTTCGGGATCACCGTCCATCATTGCCGCTCGCAGGAAGATGTCATAGATGGCGGGATCAACATCACGAACTATGAGCGCATGGATCGCTTCGACTTCTCGAAATTTCGGGGGATTGTACTGGATGAATCATCTATCCTCAAGGCACAGGCGGGGAAAATCCGCGCACAGCTCATCGAGTGCTGTCAACAGATTCCATACCGACTCGCGTGCACGGCAACGCCCGCGCCAAACGACCTCATGGAACTGTGCAATCACAGCGAGTTCTTGGGCGTCATGTCATCGGGCGAAATGCTCGCGACGTTCTTTGTCCACGATGGCGGTGAGATGCGAAAATGGCGGCTGAAAGGTCATGCGGTGCGTGATTTCTGGCAGTGGGTGGCAAGTTGGAGCGTAATGCTCACCAACCCTGCCGACCTAGGATATGATGGCGGGCGTTATAACCTCCCGCCACTGTGTATATCACAGCATACCGTACACACGGAGAGACAGCCCGATGCGCTTTTTGCGATTGAGGCATTGACTTTACAGGAACGTCAACAGGCACGGCGCGACAGTGTACAGAATCGGGCGCAGGAATGCGCCGCGCTTGTGAATGCGGACATGGATCAATGGCTCGTATGGTGCAATCTCAACAGCGAAGCCGATGCACTGAAATCACTCATCCCCGATGCCGTCGAAATCAGCGGGAGCGATCAGCCGGACGTAAAAGAGCGGGCGGCGGTAGACTTTGCCGCCGGAAGAATTCGCGTCCTCATCAGTAAGCCGCTTATTTTCGGCATGGGACTCAATTTTCAGCGTTGTCACAAAATGGCGTTCGTCGGACTCTCGGACAGTTTCGAGCAGTATTATCAATCCGTGCGCCGATGTTGGCGATTCGGGCAGGAGCATCCCGTCGACGTACGCATCATCACGGCGGACACGGAGGGCGCAGTTGTGGAGAACATTCAGCGCAAAGAAAAACAGTTCGAGGAGATGCTGAGCGGAATGATCGCCGTGACGCAGAATATCACGAAGGACAATATCCGTTCGACCGCGCGGCAAACCACGGGATACAATCCACAGGAAATTATGACACTGCCTGCATGGCTGAAGCCGTGGGCGGCGTAAGGAGGGCAACATGGAGAACGTCAAAGTATTGGGACAAGACGCGGGGAATATGTGGCACGTCTATCACGGGGACTGCGTGGAGGTCGCACGAGGATTGCCGGAGAACAGTGTGGACTTCATCATCTTCTCGCCGCCGTTTGAAAGCCTGTATGTATTCAGCAACAGCAACCGCGACATCGGCAACTGCCGGACAAGCATGGAGTTCGCGCGTCATTTCCGCTTTTTAGCAAAAGAACTTTATCGCATCCTCACGCCGGGGCGCTGCATGAGCGTCCACTGCATTGACCTCCCACTCACGAAGAACAGGGACGGTGTGATCGGACTGCGTGACTTTTCGGGGGCACTTGTACGCATCTTCGAGCGGGCGGGATTTGTCATGCACACGCCGCGCGTCACCATCCGCAAAGACCCAGTGACCGCCATGCAACGGACAAAGGCAATCGGGCTTTTGTGGAAGCAGGTCAAGAAAGATTCGTGCCTCTCACGTATGGCAATCCCCGACTACCTCCTGACATTCCGCAAGCCGGGCGACAATCCGAAGCCCGTACACCACACCGACGAAGAATTCCCCGTGAAGCAGTGGCAGCAGTGGGCGGAGTGCGTATGGCATGACATCAACCCGTCAAACACATTGCAGCGGGAGAGCGCACGAGACGAGGAGGACGAGCGTCACATTGCGCCCCTCCAACTGCAAGTAATTGAGCGCGCCGTCACGATGTGGACGAATCCGGGGGATGTTGTGCTCACTCCGTTCATGGGTATCGGCTCGGAGGCGTATCAGGCAGTCAAGATGGGACGGCGTGCCATCGGGATTGAACTAAAGGATTCCTACTACGCGCAGAGCGTGAAGAATTTGCAGCGCGCCGAGGCACAGCAGTTTTCAGAACAGGCATTATTTGCATAAGGAGGAGCACACATGAAGCGTTATTATGTATCTCACCCATTCACGGGTGACGAGAAAGCGAACCTTGCAGATGCAGAGCGCATCCGCGCCGAACTGAAAGCCCGCCATCCGCATATCTGCTTTATGAATCCGCTCGGAATGTTCGGCGATGAAAACGCGGACTACTGCACAGCCCTCGCCGACGCTCTGGAACTCCTCTCATGCTGCGAAGCGATCATCCTTTGCCCCGGATGGGAGAAGTCAACGGGATGTAGAGCAGAAAAGGCGTATGCCATCCATACGGGCATCAAAATCCACTATCTCGACGAATTTCTGAACAGAATAAACGCAGGACTGACGAACGATGAGTTTTGCCGATTAGTCGACAGTGCGCGCGAAACCGCAATGGCGACTGTCATTGTGACAGTGTACGACCATCCGAAGGATTTCCCGCATGGATACGTTGCCAGAATGCACATCAGCGCGAACGGCGGAAAAACAACGTACGTGCCGCCGACGATCTACATCGGACGGGAGACGCTTGACGAAGTGCGTGCGGCAATCCCGCCGGATATGGTCAAAATGATGCGCCATCCGCAGGATGATCCTGTTATCCTCGAGACGTATGTGTAAGGAGGGCAAACATGGCGAAGAATCAGGAAATGTCCGAATCGGACAAGTTCATGGATTTTATTGCAGATATGCTTCACGAAGTTTATGCTAAGTTCGTGAAGAAACGTGGCGAAACCTTAAAACATTGGAACAAGTACATTCGGCGCATGGAACATTATAAGAAATATCGCCGACGGAATCGCCGCCGTCCAACACACAGAAAACGCAGGATACAGAGGAGGTTGAAGCATGGGGTTGAGTAAAAAAGATTTGCAGGAAATCCGAAGCGTTTTCAGCGATGAAATTCAGAAACTGAAGCCGCCCACGCGATACCGCGCAAAGGATCTCTCCAAACTCACGAAAAAGCGACTGTACGCCTATCCACTTCTCAAGATCAACATTGAGCGTTATAAGGCGGACATTGAGGATATCAAAAAAGAGGACATGGGGAAGTCAAAGAGCATCGTCATGTTCTCTCCGTCATCCAAAGGTGGCGAGCGTCCGACATTGGAGGAGCTGCGCGAGGCAAAGATCATGATCGTGGAGCGTAAAATCGCCCGCGACGAAAACGAGATCAGAGAAATCGATGCGGCAC
>ERZ773063.2245-NODE-2245-length-10618-cov-12.580706_pt1 | contig 10618 bp, 8 predicted proteins | sample MGYA00580625_ERZ773063 | MGnify/ENA primary metagenome ERZ773063 (study PRJEB29015, sample SAMEA2738022) | human oral metagenome | biome: human oral; feature: human-associated habitat; material: dental | place: China | collected 2042 ...
GGACTCAATCGCTTTTTTCTACCCTTGAGGTCTCACATCTATTGTAAAGCTACATCTTTGACAACAAGCACTATTACATCGTCTGGATAAAATGCAGAAGTTGTGGTATATGGCTCTAAATCCTGTCTCTGAGTATTTCATAGTAGTGTTACTCCTTATATGTTTCTAGCTTATATAATACAGTATTTGACATGGCTTTTTATCGTTTTATGTGTAATGAATGTATTTGGATTGCATTTTTGATTATTTAGAAAAGAGTAGATGCTGTATGATATTTGCATCTTTAGCTTGTATATGTTAGTGTAATTTTGTCATTCATGATTAAACCTCCTTTGTTGTATGATGTGGTTGGCGAACCAGCATTATGATAGCAGGGGAGGTTTTTCTTGAGGGTAAAGTTATCCGGTATAGACGGTGTTTTATTGAGGGTAATCAAGGTTTTTAGGGTCAGATTTTGGTTTTTGAAAAGCAAGACAAAGATTATTCTTGCCTCGCTTTTGGTTTTCTTATAATATGATTTTGGTAACTATCAAATAAATAATTTCATAAATAAAAAACTGCCCTGTAAAAGAGTAGTTAATATAATATCCCAATCATAGGTGATTATATGAGCGTATGACAAAAAGTCTGTAAATTAAAGAATAAATTAGCCTCCTGTGGTAGTATAAAAATACCATAGGAGGATTTTTTATGGCAAAGAAGAAAGATATCTACAAAATTAAACCCCTCAATGATAATAAGAGGAATATTATCCAATCTCTTATTGAAGAATATGACATGGAGACAGCAGAAGACATTCAGGAAGCACTCAAGGACTTACTAGGCGGAACGATAAAGTCCATGATGGAAGCAGAAATGGATGAGCATCTTGGCTACGAGCCATATGAACGCTGCGAGAAAGACAACTACAGAAACGGAACTAAGAGAAAGAGCGTTAGAAGCAGGTATGGAGAATTTGAGATAGAAGTGCCACAAGATAGGAACAGTTCTTTTGAGCCACAGGTGGTGCAAAAGAGACCCCTTGATAGTGTATACCCAATAGTATTCATAGATGCGGTTCATTTCTCTGTGCGTGAAGACCATGTAATTAAGAAGCTTGGAGCATATGTAATGCCGGGGATAAATGCAGATGGGAAGAAAGAAGTAATATCTCTGCAGATAGGTGAAAACGAGAGCAGCAAATACCGGCTTGGGGTTCTGAATGAATTAAAGAATCGCGGAGTGAAAGATATTATGGTCATTTGCGCAGATGGATTAACAGGGATAAAAGAAGCGATATCTACAGCATATCCGGAAGCAGAATACCAAAGATGCATCGTGCATATGGTAAGAAATACCCTTAAATATGTAAACTACAAGGATATGAAATTGTTTGCAAGTGATTTAAAAACCATCTACCATGCACCGGATGAGAAAACAGCATATGAGAACATGCATGAAGTTACTGAAAAATGGAATAGTAAATATCCTAATTCTATGAAACGCTGGGAAGATAACCGGGATGCAATAACGCCAATATTTAAGTTCTCACAAGATGTACGCAAGGTGATATACACCACAAATGCAATTGAAAGTCTAAACAGCACATACAAGAAGCTAAACAGGCAGAGAAGTGTATTTCCAAGCGATACAGCACTATTAAAAGCTCTTTACTTATCTACGATGCAGGCTACGAAGAAATGGCATCTCCCAATAAGGAACTGAGCAAAGGTATATGGAGAATTCTGCATAATGTACCCGGGCAGAATGCCGGAAACAAATTAACATATATATAACTCAAGAGAAGCCAGCCTACTGGCTTGGCTTCTCTTGACATGCGTAAGCAAATTTAATATATTGGCCTAAAGGCGTATCCCTTGCAATTAGCAGGATACATTCACTAGTCTACCACATAAGGCTAATTTACAGAAAAAGTTTCACACACTCGATTATATAGTTTTTATTAATTTGCCCCTAACAGCTTTCATTTCGAATCACACAACAATCTATCTTTTATTTCAATCTTTTTTACTGTTTCAAAGTCATATTCAAAAATCGAAGCGATAATAATCTGATTTTCTTTAAAATCTCTCTTCAGAATATCCATCATCAAAATAATATTCTTATCATCCACTTCTTTTCCTCTTGGCGAGTCAAGAATTATAGGAAGCTTTATATTCAGATTTTTCTCAATCTCTTTAATATAAGCAAGCTTAAAGGCAAAAACCATTTTATGAAGTAATGCCCCTGTAAGTTCCTTTAGATTCGATGTAAATAAATATTTTTGAGTAAGACTTTCCGCGGTTCCTATACCCAGTTCTGTAGCATAGGCTACAACTGTTTGATACATCGACATCACAACTGTATTGTCTGATCGGGACAACCTCGATATTTCCTCTCTTAATCTCTTCCTTTCTTTCACTAATTCATCCATTGCATTCTTTATCGCAACTTGATTCATAGGAAGTTTTACTATTTGTTTATCGAATACTTCTGCCAAAGATTCGGACTTAAAAAAAGCAAGCTGCTGTTTCTCATTTGTCTGCTGCGAAGAAACTCGTTCAATCTTTTTTAGTACTTCTGATAATTCTCGCATTAATATCTTTTTCTTCGTTATTAAATAGTCAACCGAGTCATTTAACCCAACAATATTGTCTTTTGTAATATTTATTTGTTGACCATCTTCAGTAAGTACCAACAACTTCATTTCATCAACAAAGTCCATAAACTTCTTATTGCCACTAATACTTTGTCCAACTCTTGATATTTGCCGTTGAAGATTAGTTTTTTCTATCATAAGCTGTTGCAACTCTGCGTCAGTTTCTTCTTCGTAAGTATCAGCTATCAAACTATCCTGTTGGACACTATCTCTATATTGTGCAATACTATACATTTGCTTATACTTTGATAAATCTGAATTTACTTGACGTTCACGTGCTATCAAATTAGAACAATCAAGACCTGAAATACCTCTTATCAATTCTTCAATATTGAAGTGTATACTTCCAATAACTACACCTCGATTAAGTAAAGTCCAACCTTTTTCTTGGTCAAAGTAATATGCCCCTAAAATATTATGTAAAGTATCTTTATTCTTTGTACCGAATAGTAATTCATGCAAATCATCTTGTTGTTCAGGCAATGCAAAAGCTTTATCTTCACCTTCTATTGAAATACTAAAACAATTTGGTCTATGCAATTGAACGATATCTCCATTATCAAGTACTAAAGAACAGCTCACATAACAGTTTTCAAATTTAAGATTTTTAGTGCTAGGAATTTGATATCCTAATGAATATAAAATAAATCTTATGAGCGTTGTTTTTCCACAACTGTTTTCCTCACTAAATATCAAATTAGTTTGATCGATAAAATCAATTTTTCTTTTAAAAATCCCATCAATAATACATAATTCTTTTATCCTCATATATTTGTCCCTTCTTTAACACGATTAATAACATATCTTTGTCTTAGTACTTTATAAATAACAACCTTCGTAATAGCTTCCTTCACTTCATCTTCAACTATTTCAGATGAAAATTCATCTGAAAAACCATTCCATTTTTTCTCAATAAAATCATTAATTTTCTCAATAGGCTTTTTCGTTGATTGAAACGAATTAAAACCACTAAGTATTTTTATAAAATACTCACATCGTTCACAATGATTTTCAATAGTATCAGCATAACGATTCATAACCTCTTCTAATAATCCTATATCAAATTGGCTTCTAAATTCTTCATCAAGAGCGTTGTTTTCAGTAACTATAACAAGTATTGCCCATACAATTTCCTTTTTATTCAACTTGATTGAAGCATCACGCTTTCCACCATTATCAAAGAATTGCTTATGCCAAACATCTAATAATTTTCTTCCAAGACCAGCTGTGTTAGTATTAAGTTCGCCTACAAAATCGTTTACACATTGCATAATAACTTTATATCGTTCATCATCTTCGTCCGTTTCAAATGGAATAACCTGAACTTTAAATTTATCTACATCTAAAGGCTCTTTTAATTCTTTCAAATAACCATCAACTATTTCCTTTGCTGATTTCGGCAAATCCTTATAAAATCGTTTAGAAGGACCATAAAATGCACTTTTTGAGTCATCATTAAAAGGATTAGGTGAATTTGTAACCATAATTAATTCTTTCGCATTAGTTTTATGGTTACCCTCTGATAATGTAGTAATAGCTTTCTTCATGTTTGCCCTTACATTAACGAAATCATCACTTGCTCTTTCAACTGCTTTTGCTTGTGCTAAAATGTATTCCCCATTATCCATTTCAAGTTCAATATCTTCATAGTCTCCTTCTAACCGTAAGCTTTTGACATTTTTCACATTATCTAGAAAAAGTACTATAGCTGCATTAACTTGAAAGTCAAATCCAAATACAACAGCATCTGCTCTTCTACTACGTCCCATATATCTTCTCCTTATACTTAACGCATAACATAACCACTCTTAAGGCAAGCAATGTAGCACGAATCTTTCACCCTATACACTTACAATATCTAATCAAATTAAAATGCTTAAAATCATCAATAGTGACTTCTTTTTTCTCCTGTGGACAAGTAGGCACCCTTCTTCGCCAGAGTCTACATTGTCGTTCTTACGCTTCTCAAGGCCCATTTTATTCTTAATCTAACCGATATAAAGACTTGTTACCTTCATGCCGTCATTGTGGTCAGCCATATACTTCTTAATCTCTGCATATGTTGCATATGTTACATTTCCTGATTTGCCTTCAAGTTTCTCAACATCCTAATCTATCTCGATATGTCCGTCGACTTTTTCCCCTACTTAATAATACTTCCGTCTCTACATGTTCAGCATTGTCCAAACTTACATGTACCCAACATGTTCAAATATTTTAGCCTTGTCATGCACATAAATATACTTTTATAATTAACTCTTACTTTTTTATTTAAAATAATGTAATTTTTTTCTTCCATTAATTCCTCTTAAATCAGTGGCAAGTTTTGTACCTAATATTTCATATACTCTAATGTTGTTTTTCTGATTTGTTCAATATATCTACCTTCCATCCACCGATAGTACCTTTGTCTCCAGCTTTAAAAGTATGATATAAATACGCATTTTTATCTGCCATTGCGCTTTATAATCAAATAAACTCACAATAAAATCTCTTGAATCCACTATCGGTTCACTCTGACTTAAATTATAATATAACTATCGTTTTACGAGTTTATAGAATTGAGCTCTCCTTTTTTCCACCTGTTTTTCTTTTCCTTTATATATAGCACCTCTACTCCAGTTATTTTCAATTTTTACATAATCCAATTTATGAATAATCATCTCAAAAATTTTAACATCTATCCCTTGTATAAATTTTATAAATTCTAAAAAATATCTCTCATTAAACTCTAATGCAGTAACAGAATTTATTCTTTCAATAATTTGAGAAATATTCTCCGAAAGTATTGTCTTTGTTTTCTTTACATCTGTTTTATATAATTCCTGTAAAGCATATAAGCTAACACTCCACCAATGTTCCGTTAACAAATCTATTTTAATTCCTCTATCAAATGCATCTATACCACATTTAGGTGCCATCATTATAAATGATGAATACATAGTTGAAATTCTATCAAGATTGTTTTCAATGAAAGTTCTTGCCAATTTACGATTACCAATGTACAAAATATCACATAATTCTGTTATTTCATGGCTATAACCCCAGCTATCCTTTGCCTTTTCAGTCAATTTATTCAAATCAACAGAATTGATGATTCTTCTCGCTTTTTTTATATCATAATTACCTACAAGGTCCATAATTGGTTGTATAGTATGCCAATCTCTAGGCTGACAATTCACAATAACTTCAGAAAATTCCTTTTCCGGAATCACCGATACTATCAACTCTGCAGATTTCTTTTCCATACTTGTAGTTCTATGCCTACCCAACAAGCTAAAACCACATATATATTCCAAGAATTCAAAGTCAAATAAATAAATTGCCTTTGACATATCTTTTATAAAGTATTCTGAATATACAGGAATCAACTTTTGAACCTTATTATGGATATACTCTGGATTAGTATGCATTACAGAACAAAGAAAGCATGTTATATCTTCAATATTTGAAATTGAAGCTGACTCACAAAATTTATCGATAGCATCCTCCAACATTTTTCCTACAAGCAAATATTCCTCTTTAGTAAGCGAGCAAGTCAACCGATTATATAAGTTTCCCCAAGAATATAGTTTAGGGTTTGTTTCTATTAACATTGATTCCTGTAGACATGTCCAATTAATTCTTCTAGCAATTTTTCTATGCAGATTAATATCTATATTTCTCAAAGTATTTATCAAATTTGAATATGCATATGCCGTTTCATTATCTGAATTTTGAATCCAGTCAAGAAACAACTCATTGTATTTGTAAAAATAATATCTCCCGTTTCTTTCATATTGCAAATCAAAAACTTTTCCAATAAAATAAGCTATTTCCATCCGTTCCTGAGAAGAATTAATACAACTTATATCATCTAAAGTAGAAACTATCATTTTCTCAGTAATGAAAAATTTGCTTGCACTATAAAACAAATTATAACTACTCATGCCATTACACAACCAAACAAGCCCCAGTGGAGAAATTTCTTTTTTAATAAAACTCTCTTCAATAAAACGTAGTAAAATTTCTTTTTTATTTTCTTTACTATCTTTGAAAAATAATGCAATAATCACTTTTGCGCTTTCCATATGAACAATCCTGACATCATCTTCAGAAAGCAAAATCATTTTATTTACCAAGTAATACAGATCTTCTTTACTCCAAATTAACGAAGCATCAAACTTTTTTAATTCGTTACATACCCAACTGAAGTCAACACTGTGATCTAATCTTAATATTTGAAAAACTGCAATCGTTGCTGCCAATAGATTACGGTTATTGTATGAGCAAAATGTTTGATAACGCTCTTTCATGTTTTTCCAGCCACCTCGCAATATATAGTTAAACTGCCAAGGAGTTATTGCATCATTTGCAAGTTTCAAACGTCGTTCAATCGGCTGATCCAAAAAGTTAATTCCAACACTCTTATCATACTTGTGTACAATTGAACTTATTTTCTCTTTTTTCTTTAAAAAATCAGTGTATATAAGCGCAACTGCTTCTTTATTAGTTAATAATATTGTATCCTGCTTAACAACTGATGAAATTGTCTTTGCTAACAAGACTTTTACATTTAATCCTGCTCGTCTCTTTAATTCATCGACTGCCTTTTCCGACAATTGCTGTGCGTCATCAATTAAGTACAAAGATAATTCGCCATTATCTCTAATACCAGTTACATCAATATCTTCTATTGCCTTACATTCATAAACTTTCCAATTATTTTTGTAAAAATCATAAGCCACTTGATAAATACATATAGATTTTCCACAGCCAGTTTCACCTTCCAACACCGTGTAGTCCACAATTGATAATTGTTGTTTTATTTTCTCAACTTGTGGAAAACGAGGACAAGCTTCAACATCTGCTGGAGTTAATCGATATCCCATAATTGCATGTGACAAATCTCGTTGATAAGAAAAATCTAACTCTTTCCAAATTTCTGTATTAACTGGTTCATAAAACGTTTCTTTTGTTTTTTTTAGACCATCAATTATTCTTAATATTTCTTCTATATGTCCACGCGCTTTTTCATGATAAAAACGTAAATTAGCAGCAGTAAAAAATTGATTTGTTTTTCCGATATTGCATGCTGGACAAGAAGGCAAATAATTTTCAATTGAATCTACAATAAAACCTTTTTCATTTAACTCGATAAGATATTCCCTTACTTCATCATCAATTTTTTCTCGCTGATTAGAAGGAATAATATGATCTATATGCATATCACGTTGCTGAATTGTTCTCCCGCAATACACGCACTTTTCTTTATACGACTTAAACATAGCTGCACGTAAATACGAACTATCTTTTCTATATGGGTGAAACATTTCATCAACCTCCAATCAATAACTCTGAACAAGAAATTTCAAATCATTTTTACTTGATACAAATTTTTTAATCATATGAAAATATTTCAACGCTACCTTTATCACCTTTTCTTTGTCGAATACTATTATCCATTTTATAATCACTTTATACAGATATATTTCTTATCTAACTTATCTATAAATCCCATCTCTTTTTCTTCTTCAAAACTTAGAGCAGTTATATCTGCAGGATAAAACGTTTTTTGCTCTATGAATTCTATAATTTCATTTACACTTTTTTGAATATCATAAGAGAAGGTTGAATATAATAACAAAACATCAATATCTTCTGAATATTTATCTGGTTTCAATATGGAACCAAAAATATAAGACTTGTCAAAAAAGCAAAACAAATCTATATTTTTTTTAATTAAATTAATTGCTTCTATTTTATTTAATTTCATTGATATATCCATAAAACTCATCCATTGTAAGTAATTTAACTTCAAAATTATCAGCTAAGTTTAATGCTTCTCTTGATATACAGCATGACCCATTCCAATTATGTAAATTTACAATTACATAATTAGGTTTTGGCGACATGCTAGATAAAAATGTCCTACTTAAGCAATATTCATAAACAAAAACTATGTTAATGTCATTCACTTTAATTTCTCTTAATGAATCTTGGTTAGCATATGTAAAATTTATATTTCGAGATCTTAAATATTTCAAAGCAAAATTTAAACTTTCTAATCTAACACCCGTTTTTCTAAAACAACTGTTATCATAATATAGCTGCCTTACTCTAGGAGTATCATCCATAAATATTTTTTCTCTATTTTTCAGTAATATATATGGTCTATCTATCCCTAGCATAACTTCGTCTATCAAATTTTCTTTTCTCAATACTTTTATCAATTCTTCCATCGACTCTGTGGATGGAAGAATATAATCGCTTACTGGCATGATTCCAAAAATAGAATTTATTTCCTGTGGAAAAAGTACCGCTCTTATCTTTTCTCCATCATCCCTGGTAATTTTAAATTCATCAACATGAGTTATAAACTTTTGAATCAATTCTAAATTTGAATATTCCTTATGTGAATGCTGCTGAAATAAAGTACGATTATTATCAAATAACAATTTTAACTTTTCGTTATTTGATAATATTTGAGGCTCAAATTTATCCCATAAAGACTTATTATCACTCAAGTAGTAACTTTTATATATGCTATTGTTCTCACTCAAAATGGGTACAACTTTTTCTTTAAGTTTTTCAAAAGAACTCAGTTCTACAGAGAAAAAATTTTCTAATTCATTTCTTCTAATCTCTTTCCATTGCTTAACATTGTTCTCATCTATGAAACCAGTTTTATCAAATTTCTTATGACAATTAGGGCATAAAACTATCAAGTTTTCATATGAATTATCTTCTGTTTCATAATACGCATCAATATGTGCTTTTTCCATGATATCACTATTATTTATAAATAATTCTTCTTGACAATCTGGGTTCATACATCTTCCCATAGATTCCGCCCATAATCTACGTTTTACATTTTCAGCAATTACTTTTCTACTCATTTTCTACTCTTTCTACTCTCCAAATTATTTATATGGAAATTTGCCGCCAAAATTTATTTAATCATATGAAAATACTTCAACGCATCCAAAATAGTTTTTTCTTTTTCAATTGGGCACTGTAGAACTTTCTGATTCTCGTTCTTTGAAATATTATAATGTTCCCTAACTTCTAAACCATATTTTCTCTTCACTTGTGCAATATACAGTGTAGACACCTTAAATCCAAACTTTTCAAAAACATAGTTCTGAATTTGTTTATAAGTAGCCTTATTCTCCGCACTTGTTAAATCCATCTCATAAATTGGAAGCTCCACACTAATGTGTCCTTTTGAGTCCAGTTTGGAAAGCAACGTGATCACTTCAACATGCATCGTCTCCACAAACATATCCACTGGCGTTGCCTCCACGAACTCATAACCGAGTTCCCCCAGCAGTTTGATATCTCGAGCCAGTGTTCCTGGGTCGCAGGATACGTAGACTATCTTGTCCACCTCACAGCTTGCGACTGCTCGGAGAAGTGCCTCATCGCAGCCTGCGCGCGGAGGGTCGAGGATTGCGATCTTTGGGGCATTTTCATCGATGTAGTCGACGAAAAGCTTGTCTTCTTTGTCGAGAAGTCTTGGCATCACCTGCTCGGCGCGGCCTGTGTAGTAGCGCGCATTTACAATTCCGTTGATTACGGCGTTGCGGTTTGCGTCGATAACGGCGTTTTTTACGGACTCGATTCCGATGATCATGCCAGCATCGGCCGCCATACTGAGCCCGATGGTTCCGATGCCGCAGTAGAGGTCGAAGACGGTTTCACCGCCCTTGAGACAGGCGTATTCCCTGACCTGGGCGTAGAGCTTGCTCATCTGCTTCGTGTTGACCTGGTAAAATGCTGGTGCGGAAATCTCAAATTTCATGCCGTCGCCCGTGATGTCGGTGATTGTATTTGAGCCTGCCACAACCTCGTAAGCGGTAGCGGGTTCGCGGACATCTTTTGACTTATTCACCTCAACAACCACGCTCTGTAGGAAGTATGCCTCCTCATCGGTCGAAACTGCGTCGATTGCGTCGCTGATGGTGTAGATGACCTTCTCGGCGTTTGGCAGCTGCTTGG
>ERZ773063.2247-NODE-2247-length-10602-cov-9.127050_pt1 | contig 10602 bp, 8 predicted proteins | sample MGYA00580625_ERZ773063 | MGnify/ENA primary metagenome ERZ773063 (study PRJEB29015, sample SAMEA2738022) | human oral metagenome | biome: human oral; feature: human-associated habitat; material: dental | place: China | collected 2042 ...
CTGACAGGAAGAGAGGTACGTTAAATGTTAATGTTGATCAAACGAAATTTTTTACTTTATTTTCGCAATCATAGTGGGGTGGTTCTCTCTCTCTTTGGAGCTATTATTCCCTTTGTTTTATATCTGGTTTTCCTAAAGAACAACATGAAAGGCTCTTGGTCAGACAGTAGCCATGCGGCGGAACTGCTCGACTTTTGGTTGATTAGCGGAACACTGGCTGTCACCGCCTTGACAACTACCTTATCAGCTTTTTCGCAACAAACTGAAGATCGAGAAAGAAAGGTGACTGCCGACCTCTTTATCACAGATTTGGGGCAATGGGGCTTGCAATTTAGCTACCTAATCAGTGCCTTTGTGATTGGCTTTGTCATGCAAGTCTTTATGTTTGCTGTCATGCTGACCTACTTTATCCTAGCGGACAAGATTTCCTTTGACTGGGGGCTTCTTCCCCAGCTGGTCGGCCTCATGATGCTCAATAGCTTGCTAGCAAGTCTCCTCAATGCGCTAGTTGTTCCTTATTTCAAATCGGTGAATTCCTTGGGGCAATACGCAACGGTCATCGGTGCAGCCTCTGGTTTTCTAGTGGGAACCTATATTCCGATTGGGACTCTGCCCAGCCTTGCCCAAAATCTCATGAAACTGACTCCCTCAACCTACATGGCCTCCCTCTTCAGACAAGTCCTGATGAAGGATTCTCTGACAGAAGTTTTTGCGGATCAGAGCCAGCTCCAGCAAGAATTTGAGAAGCTCCTAGGTATCCGTATCGAATGGCAAAAGCTCTTGACAAGCCAAGAAACATACTATATAGTTGGAGTAGTGCTCACGGTAGCAGCCCTGTTCTGGCTAGGTCAAAATTGGCTGCTGAATCGACGGATGGGCTTCAAGTAAAGAAAGTAGGAGGCTTAGGTTTGCAGACAAGATTTGAAGAAGATGCTCAGATTTCTTCCCAAGACCCGCTGGTCGTCGTGAAAGCGGATCAGCTGGTTGGTGAGGCCAAGGCTGTCCTAGATTATTTGGAAAACTTCAAGGCTGGACCAAGTGGTGTCCTGCCTATTAAGTCGGATGATAAGCTGGTCATGCTCAAGACAGAGGATATTATCTTGGCCGATATTAATCAGACAACATTGATGATTTACAGTACCGAGGGCATTTACACAACGACAGAAACGCTGACTCGTTTTCAAAATCGTCTCAATAGTCGCAATTTCATTCAGGTGTCGCGGCATGCAGTCATTAATATCGATCATCTCGAATCCTTGTCGGATAGCTTTTCGGGTAATATGACTGCTAAGCTGACCAATCAGCTCAAAACCGATGTCAGTCGCCGCTATGTCAAGTTGCTCATGGACTATTTGGGAATTTAGGAGGAGAATCATGACCTTTAAAAAAATTCTTATCGGTATGCAGGATGGTCTGAGAACAGGTAGTTTGGTCTTTCTGCTGGTGGGCCTGTTCTCAGGAAAAACATTTTTGTTGACTCCTAGCTCTATTCTCAGTGTCCTCCTTGTCAGCGCTTTGATCGGAGTAGCAAGCTATATCTTTGACGCGACAGACCGCTTTCCATTTCCTTTCCTACTTTTCTGCCACTTTGTAGTGACAGCGACCATCGTTTGTCTAGCTATGATCTGCAATGGCCGGGGGACCATGCTCTTTGGTTGGCCCTTCTGGCTAAGTTTTGTTTTGATTTACCTCTTGGTTTGGTTTCTTATCTCCGTCGATTCGATGATTAAAACCAAGAAAATTAACGAGGCCTTGAAAAATCGTAGAAAACACTAATGTATCTAATACACAAGCAAGTTTTATCGAGAACTTGTTTGTTTTTTTATTTAACAAAGGAGCTATTGTCTCAAACTGCCGTCTTCCTTTTAAAGTACGATTTCCGTTTTTCTTGACAAAGATTTTTAAAGTGTTATAATTTGAATGAATATAAAATTAAATTCATTCATAAAAGGAGAAGGTCATGGACAAAAAAGCTGAATTATTGGCTGAGGCTAGGCAGGTGTTTGCTGAGAAGGGCTATAAAAAGACAAACATTTCAGATATCACCAAGCGTGCTGGCATGGCTGTTGGCTCCTTTTATAAGTATTATGAGTCCAAGGAATCTATTTTTTTAGAGGTCTATGTAGCAGAGAATAACCGCATACGTGAGGAAACCATGCAGCGCGTGGATTGGCAGGGTGAGCCAGAGGCAGTCGTTGAACAGCTTTTTGCAGTCACTTTTGAGTTGATTTCGCCTAATAAAATTTTGGCTGAGTGGAGCAAGCCGGGCATTTCTCAGATCTTGCACGACTACTATAATCAGGATGCTGGTCGCGCGGCCAATGCCTTTCACCAGTTTTTGATTCGGACTTTCAGCCAGCGTTTGCAGGAGAAGGGCTTTTCACAAAAGGAAGTCGCCCAAATCATGAAGGCTTATGATTTGCTCTACTACATTGACATGCATGTGACAGAGCAGGATTTTCCAGGTTATTTTGAGAGTATCGAGATCTTGGTGAAATATTTTTTAAAGGGAATTTTTGCTAAATAAGAATTTCCTTTTCTTGGAAGATGATATGAATGAATATATATAAACATTCATTCAGTTAAGGAGGTGGATTTGTGTGATATAGAGCGATGGAGAAAGCAAACTAGAGGAAAATATTTTTTTGAGAAGATGTGAATGAATATTATAAGTTATTCATTCAAATAAGAAAGTGAGGATAATGATGATGAAACAAGGTGGAATGCTGTTGAGTGGAAGGACTATTTTGGGAGTTTGCCTAGTTGCGATTGGTTTTTTGACCCTTGGTTATGGCGGGGTGGAATTTGGACTTGGTCTGAGTTTGGGCTTTCAGTCTTTTCTGATTGGTGGTCTCCTTTGTATCTTGGTTGGATTGTTTGTGATGCCAGGCGTGGCGGTAGCTGTCAAGCTGGTGGTCTTGGCCTTGACGGCGATCAGTATCTTGCTCTATATTCACAGTATGCCTGATTTACCATTTCTCTTACAACTGATATCGGATGTGGCTGTTATAGGCTTTGCTGCTTTTCTAGCAGTGCTTCTTTTGAGAAAGTAGGGAGAGGAAATGATTATAGTTTATGATTCAGTTACGGGAGTTGGAAAGCGATTTGCAGAATCGCTGGGTTATCCGACACAAAGCATAAAGGAAAAGTTGGAAGAACCCTGCATTCTCATTACGCGAAATGCTGGGGCTGGGAAAACTCCCTGGTCCACTAAGCGCTTTATTAAGAAACATTCGAGCTTGATTAAGGGTTTTGTCAATAATGGAGATTCGGTGAAGCATGGACGGACCTTCTGCGGGGCTACACCTTTGATTATCGAAAAATATGGGCTGCCGCATATCTGTGATATTGACCGAGGTGGCAAGGAAGACGACATCAAACTTGTGCAGGAATACCTGGCTAAACTCTAAGAACAGATTATTTATATGATAAATCTATAGGAAAAGGATGGGTGATAATCACTCATCCTTTTTATAGAAATGTTTGATAAAGTTTGTTTTTCTCCTAATTTTAGGAAAAACGCTCAAAAATATAAAAAAGGTTCTTGGCTTATTGAGATAAACGATCTTGTTTTATAAAATAGGAGGGAAACGATTATAAAAAGTAAAGCGTTTTCCTAAAAATGGAAGCGGTTACTAAAGAAAAAGAAGGAGGATCCTATGGGAAAGGATCATTGGAATCGAAAGAGAGTTTATAGCATAAGGAAGTTTTCTATTGGTGTTTGCTCGATAGTTATTGGAACTTGCTTCCTCTTATTTGGAGCGAGTGTTGCGGGAGCAAGTCCAGTTTATGCAGAGGAGACAACTGCGTTGGTTGCTACAGAAAAGCCTGTGGAGGAAAAGCCCGTTGAGGAAGAAGTCACTGCTGAAGCAGTGACACATCAGGCAGCTGAGCCTGTTGTGCATTCTCAGGAGGAGAAAAAAGAAGAGAGCCCTCAGTTTGCTAAAGCGACGGAGGAAGTTTCAACAGCATCTCAAAATGGAGAAAAATAGAATAGCCAAGAAGCTACTTAAGAAAAAGCTGCGCAGCCTGAGATAAAATCTGCGACTAAGGAAGAAGTGAGCCAAATGATCGAAGACAGAAAAGTGAATTTTAATCAGAATTGGCACTTTAAATTAAATGCTAATGCTAAGGAAGCTGTCCAAGCTGAGACGGATGTCACATCATGGAAAAAATTGGATCTGCCTCATGACTGGAGTATCCACTTTGATTTTGACCATGAGTCGCCTGCACAGAATGAAGGTGGCCAGCTCAATGGTGGAGATGCTTGGTATCGTAAGCCTCTGAAATTAGACGAAAAAGATCTTGATAAAAATGTTCGTCTGACATTTGATGGCGTCTATATGGATTCGCAGGTCTTTGTCAATGGCCAGCTGGTCGGGCATTATCCAAATGGCTACAACCAATTTTCATACGATATCACTCAATACCTCCACAAAGATGGTCGGGAAAATGTCATCGCTGTGCACGTTGTCAACAAGCAACCAAGCAGCCGTTGGTATTCAGGAAGCGGGATCTACCGTGATGTGAGTTTGCAAGTAACAGATAAGGTTCATGTTGAGAAAAATGGTACAACTATCTTAGCGCCAGAACTTGAGAAACAACAAAACGGTAAGGTTGCTACTCATGTGACCAGTAAGATTGTCAATACAGACGATAAAGACCATGAAATCACAGCAGAATATCAGATTGTCAGACGTGGTGGTGAGGCAGTCACAGACCTCATCCGTACTGCTAGCCAAAAGATAAAAGCCCACGAAAGCCGTGCCATTCAGGCAAGCTTAGAAGTAAAAAAACCGGAATTGTGGACTGTGTTTAATGACAAGCCTGCCTTGTATGAGCTGGTAACACGGGTCTATCGTGATGGTCAGCTAGTTGATGCGAAGAAAGACTTGTTTGGCTATCGTTATTACAATTGGACTCCAAACGAAGGTTTCTCCCTCAATGGCCAGAAGGTCAAGTTCCACGGAGTATCCTTGCACCATGACCACGGGGCTCTAGGAGCAGAGGAAAACTATAAGGCTGAGTATCGTCGCCTCAAGCAAATGAAGGAGATGGGTGTCAACTCCATTCGTACGACCCACAATCCTGCTAGTGAGCAGACTTTGCAGATTGCGGCAGAGCTGGGTTTGATGGTCCAAGAAGAGGCTTTTGATACTTGGTATGGAGGTAAGAAGCCTTATGACTACGGTCGTTTCTTTGAAAAAGATGCGACTCACCCAGAAGCTAAAAAGGGTGAAAAATGGTCTGACTATGACCTGCGGACCATGGTTGAAAGAGGAAAAAATAATCCTGCCATCGTTATGTGGTCAATTGGAAATGAAATCGGTGAAGCTAACGGAGATGCTCATTCGTTAGCGACGGTTAAGCGTTTGGTTAAGGTCATTAAGTCAGTTGATAAGACCCGCTATGTCACGATGGGGGCTGACAAATTCCGCTTTGGTGATGGCAGTGGTGGTCATGAAAAGATCGCAGATGAACTGGATGCAGTTGGCTTTAACTACTCAGAAGATAATTACAAAGCCTTACGTGCCAAACATCCAAACTGGTTGATTTATGGTTCTGAAACGTCTTCGGCTACCCGTACGCGTGGCAGCTATTTCCATCCAGAGCAAGAATGGGTTGGAAGCAACCAATCTTGGCGCAACTATGAGCAGTCTGACTATGGAAATGACCGTGTTGGTTGGGGTAAAACGGCAACTGCTTCTTGGACCTTTGACCGAGACAATGCGGGCTATGCAGGACAATTTATCTGGACAGGGACAGACTATATTGGCGAGCCAACTCCTTGGCACAACCAAAACAACACACCTGTGAAAAGTTCTTACTTCGGAATAGTGGACACGGCGGGTATTCCGAAAAATGACTATTATCTTTACCAAAGTCAGTGGGTTTCAGCTAAGAAGAAACCAATGGTTCACCTGCTTCCTCACTGGAACTGGGAAGATCAAGACTTGGCAGACAATGTTGCAGATGCTGAAAATAAAATACCAGTCCGTGCATACTCCAACGCTGCTAGTGTCGAATTGTACTTGAACAACCAATCTTTGGGAGTCAAGAAATTTAATAAAAAAGAAACCAGCGACGGCCGCAGCTACCAAGAAGGAGCAAATCCTCAAGAACTCTACCTTGAGTGGAAAGTGGCTTATCAGCCAGGCACTTTGGAAGCTGTAGCTCGTGATGAGCAAGGTAAAGAAATTGCTCGCGACAAGATTGTCACAGCAGGTCAGCCAGCAGGTGTACGCTTGGTCAAGGAAGAGCATGCTATCGCAGCAGATGGAAAAGACTTGACCTACATCTACTATGAAATCGTCGATCGTGATGGCAATGTCGTGCCAACGGCCAATAACCTTGTTCGCTTCCAGTTGCATGGGCAAGGGCAACTTGTCGGTGTAGACAATGGTGAGCAAGCTAGTCGTGAACGTTACAAAGAGCAAGCAGACGGTTCTTGGATCCGTAAAGCTTTTAATGGTAAGGGAGTTGCCATTGTCAAATCAACAGACCAAGCCGGTAAATTCACGCTGACTGCCCATTCTGGTTTATTAAAATCAGACCAAGTAACGGTCTTTACTGGCAAAGATGAGCAGAAAGAAAAGACTGTTTTGGGTACAGAAGTGCCAAAAGTTCGTACAGTTTTGGGACAAGCTCCAAGCTTGCCAGCGACAGTTCCTTTTGTTTACAGTGACGGTAGTCGTGCGGAACGCCCTGTAACTTGGTCACAAGCAGACGTTAGCCACTCAGGCATTGTAACCGTCAAAGGAGAGGCAGACGGTCGCCAAGTAGAAGCACGTGTGGAAGTTTTAGCCGTTGACAGAGAATTGCCAGTTATCAAACGAGTAGCTCCTGGAACGGACTTGAGCAGTGTAGACAAGTCGATCCCACTAGCTCTAACTGATGGCAGTGTCGAACATTATGATGTAGATGAATGGGAAATTGCGCCAGAAGATCAAGCTAAACTGTCTGTGGCAGGTTCTCGTATTCCAATGACCGGTCATCTAGCAGTCGATTCCATCTCTGCGACCTTGCTCGTGGAAGAAGGACAAGCAGCCGGACCTGTGACGCCACTAGTGACTGTGGGTGGTGAGGCAGTATCGGACCTGACTAGTCAAAAACCAGTCCATTATCAGAGTCTTGCCTATGGAGCGCAGCTCCCTTCAGTAGCAGCTACAGCTGAAAATGCGGATGTGACAGTGGTTCAAGCCAGTGCTTCAAACGGTATGCGAGCAAATATTTATGTTCAGCCCAAAGATGGCGGAGCCCTGCAAACTTATGCTGTGCAATTCATTGAAGAAGCTCCTAAAATTGACCATTTGAGCCTCCAAGTTGAGCAAGCAGACGGTCTCAAAGAAGACCAGACTGTCCAATTAACTGTTTTTGCGCACTATCAAGATGGCACTCAGGCAGTTTTGCAGGCAGATAAGGTGGCTTTCTCTACGAAAGGTGAAGGAGAAGTTACCGTTCGTAAAGGAAGCTTAGAACTACACAAGCCAGGAAATGTGACTTTGAAAGCAGAGTATGACGGTGCCGAAGGGCAAGTGGAACTAGTGATTCAAGCCAATACGGAGAAGAAAGTGGTTCAAGCAGTCCGCCCAGTCCATGTAGTAACAGACTTGCATCAAGAACCAAATCTTCCAACTACTGTTACTGTTGAGTACGATAAAGGATTCCCTAAAGTTCATAAGGTTACTTGGCAGGCTGTCGAAAAAGAAAAACTTGATCGCTACCATACTTTTGAAGTGGTCGGAAAAGTTGAAGGTATTGAGCGGGAAGCGCGTGCTAAGGTGTCTGTGGAAGGCATTGTCGCAGTAGAGGAAGTCAGCGTGACAACTCCACTTGCGGAAGCACCACACCTGCCAGAGAGTGTCCGGACTTACCAATCAAATGGGCAAGTTTCTTCAGCAAAAGTTACTTGGGACACCATTTCGCCAAGTCAATATCGAAAAGAAGGCGTCTTCACAGTCACTGGTCAGGTAGAAGGCAGTCAGTTGCCAACCAAACTTCATGTCCGTGTCTCTGCTAAGACCGAAAATGGAGCCAATATTTCGGACCAATGGACAGGCTCAGAATTGCCACTGGCCTTTGCTTCGGACTCCAATCCAAGTGACCCAGTATCTTATGTCAATGATAAGGTGATTTCTTACAATGACCAACCAGCCAATCGTTGGACAAACTGGAACCGTCAAGATGAGGCTTCAGTTGGCGTTCTCTTTGGAGATTCTGGTATTATGACCAAGCGGGCAGTAGACAATCTGAACGTAGCCTTCCACGAAGACCACGGGGTTGGTGCTCCTAAATCCTACGTGATCGAGTATTATGTGGGCAAGACCGTGCCGACTGCGCCTAAAAATCCTAGCTTTGTCGAAAGCGAAGAGCATGTCTTCAACGATGCTGCCAACTGGAAACCGGTGACCAACCTCAAAGCACCAGATCAACTCAAAGCTGGGGAAATGAATCACTTTAACTTTGATAAAGTCGATACTTATGCCCTTCGGATTCGTATGGTGAGAGCAGATGACAAGTGGGGAACCTCTATCACAGAAGTCCAAATCTTCTCGAAACAAGTGGCGGCAGCGAAAGAGGCAGAAACCCGCATCCAAGTGGCTGGTCAAGACTTGCCAAACTTTAACCCAAGCTTGACTGACTATTATCTCCCAGCTAATGACGGAAGAGTACCAGCAGTAACTGCTAGTGTCAGCAGTAATGGTCTGGCAACAGTCGTGCCAAGTGTCCATGAGGGAGATCCTGTTCGTGTTGTTGTGAAGGCAGAAAATGGGGATATCCTCGGGGAATACCGTCTCCACTTTACAAATGATAAAGACTTGCTGGCTCGCAAACCAGTAGCAGCAGTGAAACAGTCTCGCTTGCTTCACCTAGGTCAAAGCCTAGACTTGCCAAACAAAGTTCCTGTTTACTTCACTGGTACATCAGACTATGAAGTCAAAGACCTAACTGTTGAGTGGGAGCCAGTTCCAGCTGAAAATCTGGCAAAAGCTGGTGAATTTACTGTTCGAGGTCGCCTGCTAGGTAGTGGCCTACCTGTCGAGCTCTCTGTCCGAGTGACCGATAAGCAGGGCGCGTCTGTGTCAGACAATCCATATTATGATGAAAATGGCAATCAAGCCTTTGCTTCAGCAACCAATGATATTGACCCAGGTTCTCATGACCGTGTGGACTATATCAATGATGGGGATCATGATGACAGTCGTCGTTGGACCAACTGGTCTGCTACTCCGTCAGCGAATCCAGAAGTCTCAGCAGGTGTTATCTTCAAGGACCAAGGCAAGATTGTCAAGCGGACGGTCGTTCAAGCCAAGCTGCGCTTCTTTGCCGATAGCGGAACAGATGCACCATCTAAGCTTGTTTTAGAGCGCTATGTTGGACCGGATTTTGATGCTCCTGTCTATTACTCAAACTACCAAGCCTACGAACCAAATCATCCGTTTAACAACCCTGACAACTGGGAAGCTGTTCCATATAACATCAACCAGGAAATCCAGGCAGGCACGGAACTTACAGCAAGCTTTAAGGCTGTCAAGTCGAAAGCGATGAGATGGCGGATGGAAAGAAAAGATGACAAGAACGGGGTTGCTCTGACGGAAATGACCTTCTTGGCACCAAGTGAATTGGCTAAGGAAAGTACAAATTCTAAGATTTTGGTAGATGGAAAAGAACTGCCAGACTTCTCTCAAGAGCGTCAGAATTATCAAGTGACTTATACTGGTCAACGTCCGAAGATTACAGTAGCAGAGAGCGACCATGTGGCTTCAACAGTTGTGGATAGTGGAGATGATCATTTGCCAGTCTTGGTGCGCCTTGTTTCAGAAAATGGTAAGCAGGTCAAGGAATACCGCATCCAATTGACCAAGGAAAAACCAGTGACTGGGAAAACTGCAGCCGCTGTCCAAGAAGAACTTCCAAGTCTAGAAGTTCTCGAACAAGAGCTCAACTTCCAAACAGTTGAAAAAGAGGACCCGACGCTCAAACTAGGAGAAAGTCGTGTAGTTCAAGAAGGCCAAAATGGTCAGGAACGGGTTCTCACAGAAGTTTATCCAGATGGTAAGCGAGAAGAGAAGCTACGAGAAGTTCTCCAAGCTCCGACAGATCGAATCGTACTGGTCGGAACGAAGAAAGAAGATTCTCAGCCATCACCTGAAACTCACCATGTGACTCCTCAAAAACCGGAAGAGACTGGTAAGGGCGAAACTCGGATTGTAGAAGTTGAGAAAGGTCAAAGTCCGACTCAGTCAGCTGCAGAAAGACCTGCTCAAGCACCAGCAAAATCTGAGGAAGAAAAAACAAATGCTGAAGAGGCAAAACAAAAGGCTGAAGAAACAAAATCGGAAGCTAGAAAAGCAAGTCAAACAGACAGTGGTCGTTTGCCAAACACAGGAAACCGTTCTGCACAGCTAGCAGCACTGGCAGGAATGGGACTGTTAGGCTTAGTAGCTAGTCTTGTAGCAAAACTAAAGAAAAAAGAAGATTAAGTCTCTAGAAGATTAATCTTGACAACTAAAGCTGTCGCATGAAGAGAGTGGGACAGAAATCGTTAATTCGTTAGAATTCGATTTCGTCGTCCCACCTCCGCACAGTTGAGTAGGGCTG
>ERZ773063.2249-NODE-2249-length-10601-cov-2.948322_pt1 | contig 10601 bp, 10 predicted proteins | sample MGYA00580625_ERZ773063 | MGnify/ENA primary metagenome ERZ773063 (study PRJEB29015, sample SAMEA2738022) | human oral metagenome | biome: human oral; feature: human-associated habitat; material: dental | place: China | collected 2042 ...
GGGGTCGAACCTGTGACCTCCTGATTAAGAGTCAGATGCTCTACCAACTGAGCTATCGAGACAAGAATTGTAATTGTAGTGATAAAAATATAAAAAACTGATTAAATTTTATAAAAATTTCGTTAAATTCCATAAAATTTTATTCGGTTTTTATATATCCAATAACTTATAAAATTAAATAAAATACTTTAGTAAAGAATCAATAAATCTTTTTAAAATAACCTATGTGCCTCGATTTCAGATCTAGGCGCTCTTGCACAAACTCAACGCAAAGCCAAAACAAGAAGCCCCATAGGCGGGGCTTAACTCGATAATTTATTTTGCTTTTTTAGCCTTTTTGCTTCGCGTAGCCTTAGCGTGAGTTCTAGGAGAGCGGTTTGAGATGATCGGCTTGCCGTCCGGATATTTTTTCTGCACGTGATTTACAGGTATCGCCGCACTACTGCTAGCGCCGTATTTCTCGCCGTTTGTAAAATACTTCCTCATCACTTCTTTCCATCTTTTTGCGTATTTATTCGCGCGCGGAGAGTCATTTAAGATGTCCTCGTAGTCGTAAATTCTCTCATAGAAGTCGTTAGTTAGTTGATCGTCGATAGTGATTCTGCCGTTGTCGATCGATACGCCTAGGTAGACGCCTGTTTGCTCGCCCGGGCTTACCATCCATGCAGAAATATCAGGTAGATCGGTTGCGCGACCTGTTCTTCTACCTACGCCGCCCGCCGCAGCACCTACATTGATCTCAAGGGTGTCTGTGCCGGTAAAAATGTCTTGATATGACTTCGTAGTATGGAAGATCATCACGATGTCGCTCGTCTCGTAGCCTGCTTGTAAGCCTACGCCATAGCCTTTATATTTGATAAAAATCGGCGAACTCCACTCACCATTCTCGCCTTTGACGCTAAAAATTCCATCGCCGTACTGCAGCGATGCGCCCGCAGCTAGGCGTTTTACGTCGGTTAGGATTGCAACGGCTTTGGCGCTAGTCAGATAGCGTTCATCGGTGCCGAAGTTATTAGCCGCTACGAAAGATCTAACGACGTTAGTCGCCGCTATAACCTCTTGATTTGCCACGACGTCCGCGTGCAAAAGACCGCAAAGTGCAACAGATGCTAGAAGCAAAAACTTTTTCATCATTTAATCCTTTTAAAATTGAATTTTCGTTATTATAACAGCAATTTCATTTGTTTTAGCTAATTTTTAACAAAAAATTGATGAAAAATAACGAATTTTGGAAAATTTATGAAATTTCTAGCTATTTTTGCACTTTTGGCGATCAAAATTTTCGCTTTAGACATAGTAAACGGTGACGTTATTATCTTAAAATTAGATAAAAGCACAACCGAGTTGAGCTTTGGCTTAAAGCAAATTCCTCTCATCACGGCTCCAAATTCTAACGATAAAATCGCCGTTTTAGCAGCGAATTATCGTGCTAAGGGAGATTTCGCGCTGCGGATAGTAGATCAAAGCGGCAGCCACGAGCAGATCGTTGCTTTGAAAAAGGGTGAGTATAAAAAAGAGGCTCTAAGTGTCGCTCCAGGCAAAGTTAAACCGCCCAAAGAAGCCGCCGCGCGTATCAAAAAAGAGCTCGACGAAGCCAATGCGATCTATGCGATCACCACGCCACGCTATCTTTTTTCCACGCCGTTTGAGCTGCCTTTAAACTCCAAAATAACCTCTGCGTTCGGCAATGCCCGCACCTTTAATGGCGAGCTTAAAAGCTATCACAGCGGCACCGATTATCGCGCCGCGGTAGGCACTGCGGTGCGCGCCGCCAACGACGGCGTCGTAGTCATCGCCAAAGACCGCTACTACGCGGGCGGCTCGGTCGTGATCGATCACGGCGGCGGCATCTATTCGCAATATTATCATCTAAGCGAGATCAAGGTAACGCTTGGCGATCACGTTCGAAAAGGCGATGAAATCGCACTTTCGGGCGAGAGCGGTAGAGTTAGCGGCCCGCATCTGCACTTCGGCATAGCGATCAACGGCGTGAGCGTCAATCCGCTAAGCTTCGTCGCTAAATTTAACGAAGTGGTTTTTGGCGAGCGCTAAAATGCCCTACAATCCGAAGGAGTTGATGAAAAAAATTCTCGCAGGCAGCGATTTTAAGCTAAAAGGCTCGGTCAAAGGCCGCGTGCGCGTCGCGAGTAGGGACGGAGCGATCGTAAATTTTACCGCCGCAGACTTCGGCGTGCAGAGCCTAAACGACAAAATTTCGCTCAGTGGCGAGCAGTTCGAGCGCTTTAGAGCTAGAATTTTTGGGATTTTAAACTCCGGCGGACGCGAGCTTGCAGGTAGGCTCACGCTCTCTTCTACGCCCAAAAAGAAAGCCCGCGCAGATCGTCTCCGCGCGGCAGATGGCTATGCGGAGTTTGACGGCGCCTGCGATTTTGGTAGCTTTTGCGAAGGAGATTCGGGCGCAGTTTCGCCAGAAGCTAGCGGCAGCTTGGCAAAGACTTCGTATGCCACAAATGCGAGGCGCGGCGAGCGAGATTTTTCTGCGCGCAGCGCTCAGAGTGCGCGAGATTTTGCTTCACGAGCAGAATTTCAAGATGCTTCGCAAGCAGAATTTTATGGCGCAGCTCGGGCGGAATTTTGCGCAGATACCGCGTGGGATACGACGCGCGAGAATTTAATTTTGCAAAATGATGCTGCACAGGATGACATGAGCGTGGGGCTTGCTGCTAGTTTCGAAGAGAGCGCAAATGCGAGGAGTGAAAAATTTATGCCGCAAAGCTCTGCGCCTGCAAATTCTGCCAAAGGGCAAAGCTTCATTCCTGCATCGCGAAATTTTGCTTCTGCGCAAAGCTCTGCGCTCGTGAAAGATTCCGTATTTGGGGCGCAAAATTCTAATTTTATGGCGCAAACGGAGAATTTTGCAGCTGAAAATTCGTTTGTAGCAGAGCAGGGCACGGACTTACGAAGTAAAAATTCTACGGCGCAAAGCTCTGCATCAAAAAATTCCACTTTCGCAAATTCTGCGCTTGATATAAAGTGCGCAAATGATTGCAAGCCTCAAGGCTCCGAGTTTTCTAAGGGGCAAAGTGCTAATTTCGCTAGCCGCCGTGTTGCAAATTTTGTCTCAGAAAATGCCTCGGAATTTACGCCTAAAGATGAGAATCTCGTCGGTGAGAATTCCACGTTTTCGGCACAAGGGCAAAATTACGCGCTAAAAAATTCTGATGGGCAAAATTTAGCACAGAAAAGCTCCGCACAAGAGTGGCACCCTTTAAATTTGCCGCCGCAAGCGGGAAATAAATTTGCGCCCGAATTTGAGCAATCCGCGCAGTCTGCGTTAACGGGTGAGAATTCTACGTTTGCTTCTTCTATGGCGGAGGGGGCGCTTGGTGATGAGCCCGCGTCTGCTGCTTTTGGGAGCGAATCAACTTTTGCGACTAAGCCCGTAAATTTCTATGGCAAGCCTGCGCGCAAAGCGCCTGCGAAAGAGCGCGCGCGCCTGACGGGGCGTCCGCAGGCTCTGCCTATTGCAAGCACTTCGCGTCCTATCTCGCTACCGCAAGCGTCTAAAGCTAGGCTCATCGAGCTTAAGCCGCGTTTCATAGGCATCGCGCATAGGATTAAAATTTCGTTTTTGAAAAAGAGCGCGAGCGAGCCTGGCGAAGGGGTTTTGGCGCGCGTTCGTATTCCACTTTTGATGGAGAATTTCGGTCTTAATGATATTTTGTCGTCCACGGCGAGCTACCAAATGGCGAAAAAAATGGTGCGCACGATCGCTGATCTTTACATCGCCAAGGATCTGCGCGGCGTGCACATAGGCGTGCCGGTACGCCTTGAAATGGGCTTTAAAAGCGGCATCTCCGACGTCAGCAACCACGCCTTTATTTTCAAGCTCATCGAGGACAGCCTCGTCAAAAACGGCGTCATCGACGACGACAATGCAGATATCGTGCGCGAGATCAAGCTTTTTAAGCAAGACGTTTTCGACGGGGTTTTAGTAAATATCATGCAGTTTGAGTAGAGGCTTTGCGGCGCCTCGCGTGTAAATTTTAAAAAATTCGCGTTACCGCATGAAATTCCATCGTTTTCGAGCTTTAGCTCGCACCGCAACAAGCGCTTTTTAAAATTTTTTTGATCAAACCAGTAAAAATTTGAAAGGATTGAGATGCAAAAAGCCTTTTTTAATTCGCCCATTGGAATGCTTGAAATTTGGGATGACGAAATCGGGATCTGCAGTATCGACTGGGTCAAAAACTCTGCCTGCAGGCCCAATGATGAGATCTTTAAAAAGCGCGACGCAGGGCTTATCGGCTTTGTACGTGCCGCGGACGATAGAGGACGCGATTTAAAGCTTGGCGATTTAAGAAAGAATTTGGCTCTTTGCACCGACGAGCTTAGCGCCTATTTTAGGGGCGAGCTTGAGAGCTTTAGCGTTAAACTTAGCCAAAATGGCACGCAGTTTCAAAAGTCCGTGTGGAGCGCGCTTTTAGATATCCCCTACGGCGAGGTCGTAACATACGGCGAGCTAGCCGCGGCTATCGGCAGACCGCGCGCAAGCCGCGCAGTAGGCGGCGCAAACGGCAAAAACAAAATCCCCATCATCGTGCCGTGCCACCGCGTCGTAGCTGCGGGCGGGCTCGGCGGATACAGCGGCGCGGGCGGCGTAGCGACCAAAGCGTGGCTACTAAACTTTGAAAGAGAAAGCCTAGCCAAATTTGGCAAGTAAAATTCCGTTAAATTCTGCCTTGCCGCTCAGGCGTTTATTTTAAAATTTTACCGCGCGATGCTGCGAAATTTCATAAAGCGATTTTGTAAGTTTCTAGTTTTGTGGCGACCAAGGCAGTTAAAATTTTGAAAGAAGCGAAGCCTGCTTGAAGCTCTAATTTGGAATTTATCGCGCCGCAGACATTTGCTATGAGTGGTTGAAATTTTTCGCGGCGGTAAAATTTAGCCTTGCGCAATTCTGCGCTGAAGTTCTTCGATAAATTTTCATCTTGCGTGCATTTAGTGCGGCAGCGCGCGAGGCGGCAAAATTTTGCCGATCCTTTTGCGCAGATAGGCAAGGATAGCAAGGTTTTGCGGTAGAATTTTGCATAGCTTAAAAATAATTCTGCGTCACCGCGCTGCAAGGTAAAATTCAACGCCGCCGTATTAAGGCAAAGTAAATTTTTAATTGCGCTTGCCGAAGCGGGGTAAAATTTCCATAGAAGTAGTAAGGCAGGGCGGAATTATCTCAGCGGCAACGTGACTAAGTAAAATTCTATAAACCCACGAAGCGGGCGGTATCCCAGCAGAAACGGCATTGTCCTGGCCAAGCTTCTTGCGAAAACGGCGGGTGCGCCAAAGATAAAATTTCTCACGGAGGCGGCAAAGTACAGCAGTATGCTGCTAGAGACACCTAGCTAAGATGAAATTTTGCGCGAAGAGAGCGAGGGAAATTTTGCGCAAAGATCGCGCTATTTGCTGAAATTCTCGCAGAAGCAGCATTTTTATAAAAAATCCTAGTAGGGGCAGCATTATCGTCGTCAAAGCTCGCCTTTGAGGTGGTGGCGTTTTGCTAAGGCTTCTTGCGAAATCGACGTTGCATAGCAAAGTAATTGTAAAAGCGGCGAGCGTGCTGTAGATAAAATTCTTAGCAAAAGCGGCGCAGAGTGAAATTCCTACGTAAGACGCGAAGCAAAGATAAAATTTGCCAAGCAGCTACGAGCGAAAACCCTGGCAAATTTGGCGAGGCTTGGCAGAACGCAGAAAATCTACGCAGCTTTGCCAAATTCCTAAATTAGTCGAAATTTTCTATCAGATCGCTAAAAATTTTAGCTAGATTTTCGACATCACTAATCTCTACTCGTTCGTTGATCTGATGGATCGTGTCGTTTCGCACGCCAAACTCCGCCGTCTCCACGCCAAACTCCGCGAAGTATCTCGCATCGCTCGTGCCGCCTGCGGTGTTTAGCTCGGCTGCTGCGCCGCAGATCTTCTGCACGCTAGCGCTTAGTTTTTGCACGATTTTGGAGCTTCGCTGAGTTAAAAAAGGCTTTGAGGAGCTTTTTAGCGCGAGGTGTAGCGACGCGCCTGCTCGCAGCTGCGCGGTGCAGCTCATTTCTAGCTTGCCGCAGGATTCGCTTTCGTTGCATAGCGCGTCTTTTGCGTCCAGTTCAAATAACTCTAGTACATAGTCTCGCACGTCTTTTAGCCCCAGCTCTACGCCGCCGCGGACGTTAAACATCACGCGCACATCCTTGGGTGTTACGTTTACTACCTGCGAACCGCCGCGAATGTCGGTGATGACTATCTTGGCTGGAGCGAAATCCTCGCTACCTGCGTCCAGATCATGCCCCGCAAGACTTACAAGCACCGGCGCTAAAATATGGACAGGATTGATGCATTTATCTGGGTAGGCTGCGTGCCCGCCGATACCCGTGAGTGTGAGGACGCCGTTAATCGAGCCGCGGCGGCCGATCTTAATGGTATCGCCGAAGCGCACTTCGCATGTAGGCTCCGCAACGACTGCGAAGTCGGGTAGGGCACCTTGCTCGCGTAATTTAGAGAGCATTTCGCGCGTGCCGTAGATGCCGTCGCCCTCCTCATCGCTGGTTAGCAGCAGGCTTAGCGTGCCCTTAAAATCGCGTGCCGCCGCTAGCGCGCAGATCGCCGCTGCGATGCCGCTTTTCATATCCTGCGCGCCGCGCCCGTATAAAAAGCCCTCCGCTTCCACCGGCTTAAACGGATCGCTCGCCCAGCCCTCGCCCGGCGGGACTACGTCGATGTGCCCGGCAAAGCATAGGTGCGGACCCTGTCCGAAGCGCTTGGTAAAAATCGCGTTAGTTACGCCGTTTAGCTCGAATCTATCCTCGCTAAAGTCTGCCAGCAGCATTGAGACGTAGTTGAAAGCTCCGTCGTCGCTAGGTGTGAGCGAGCGGAATTTGATGAGCTCTTTTAGAATTTCAATCGGTTTCATAAGCCATCCTTTGGTTTAAATTTTAGCAAAAATTATAGCGTATAAAAGCTTTAGTGCGAAAAATACCAAAATAAACGCCGAGATATATGCAAATGCTCGCACTACTATGTTTGGAAGCTTGCTGCGGGCTAGATATATCGCAAGCGGAAAAAGCGTGATCCAAGCTAAGATTCCGCTTACAAGCCCCGCAAGAGCAAGCGCAAAATCTGCTCGCGCGGTGCCGGCAGAGACGCTGAGCCAAAACATAATGACGTATGGATTTAGTAAATTTATCAAAAAGCCTTTGCCGTAAAGCGCTACGCCTGAGCAAGCCTCGACGCTTGCAGGCTGCACCGAGCTAGTCGCGCCATGCCAGATCGCGTACGCCGTGTAGAGTAAAAAGCATGCACCAAATACCGATATGCAGGCAAAAACGATCGGGATTTTGGCTAATTGCGATATGCCAAACGCCGATAGCGCCAGATATAGCATATCCGCGCTCATGGCGCCTAGGCCCAGGCACAGCGCCTTGGTGTAGCTTCGCAGCGCGTAGGACATTATCAGCACGTTTACCGGGCCGATCGGCACGCTAACGCCCAGCCCCATCAAAACCCCTTGTACGAATGGCTGCATCCTCTGCTTATACTCCCCAAATGTGCTAAATTTCGGCACGCGCCGCTGCGAAAATATCTATGGGCGCGGCTTTGCGAACAGATCGATGACGCATAGCTTCGCGAATGGATCAATCCTAAAATTCCGCGCGATCGCCGATCGGTTTTAAATTTAACGCAATCGTCGCCGTAATGCGCCTTAGCTTTAAAATTTTAACGCGACCGTCGTAGCGCGCCCGGCTTTGAAATTTTGGCGAGCGCTTCGCACGACACGCTCAGTCGCAAAATTTCAATATGAGCATTAGTGCTTGAAATTTATACGAGCATTTGTGCGGTGGACCCACTCACTAGACTTCAAATTTAGTTTTTAAATTTTAACGCATAGATAGATCGTAGTTTAAATTTGCACTTTAAATTTTGCGGCTAGAATTCTGCGAGGCAAAATCCGTCGTCTCGCCTGTGCCGCTAAGTTTGCGAGCCAAATTTCGCAAGGCAAAATTTAAACTAGCAAAAGATTGGCGACGAACGGCGGCTCGTTCAAGTCGATAGGTCTTAGTCGCGTAAATTTTAAGATCGCGGCGGTAAAATTTAGCCCACCGAAATTTTGCTTTGCGTAATTTCGCGTGTCCGCGCTCATAAATAGCCCATGATCGCAGCTAAAATTTCGCGCCTTAAAATTTATCCGCAAATTTTAAAAACCCAGCCGCGCCGTCTGAAATTTGACCGATCGCCCGCTTTAAATTTAGCCGCACGCCCGCAATTTGGCTACGCTCGCATTTTAAATTTATCGCCCGTCGCAAAACCTGCATGCAGAGCAGACCCCGCCGCGAAGCTAAACGCGCCGTAAATTTTATCGTTTCGCAGCGGGACAAATTCCATGCTGCAGAGCAAAATTTGCACGCTATCGGATTAAATCCACATTGCAGAGCAAATTCCACGCCACAGCCTGGTTTGCAGAGATATTGCGCGCAAGCTCGCTTTGCAAAACCTCGTGACGCAAGAGCTTTAAGCAGCCTGCTTGGTAAAATTCCGCGATCGCAATAGCGCAATTTAAAACGAAAAATCCCCCGTCGCGCCGTGCGACATACTCTCATAAACCGCCTTGACGTATTTATCGCGCACTGCGCAATCTAGCAGCTTCTCACACTCCAGGCAGCTGGTGAGGTTGTGCTCGGCTTGGCACGCTTGTAGCGCGGCTAAGCTTTTATCCAAAATTTCGTCGTAAACGTCGCGCGGCGCAGTGTTTTCGGTATCAGACATCAATTTTTCTCGCCGTAAATTTCATGCATCTTCGCGATCTCGTACTTCGAGCCGAAAAAGCAAGGGCTGCTTTGGTGTATCTTTTCGATTTTAAGCTGCAAAAGCGAGTCGTTCGCGCCGTCGCTGGTGGCGCCTCCGGCGCGCTCGAAGATAAACGCAAATGGCAGCACTTCGAATGTTACGCGAAGTTTGCCGTGCGGATGATCGCTGGTAGCGGGGTAGCTGAAAAGTCCGCCGCCTTTTAATAAAATTTGATGCAGGTCGCTTACCATCGCGCCGCTGTATCGCAGGCGGTAGCCTTCGTCAAACAGCGCCCGCACGAGCTTTCGGTGCGGCTCGCTCCAGCCCTTTTGCGTCGCACCGGTGGCGTTTAATTTGCCTTTTTGCTGTAGGCGCAGCTCTTTTACGAAGCTAAATTTGCCCTCGCGATTTAGGCGGTAGAGCTTCGGCTCGTCCTCACAAACGACCATCTCAAGGCGCGGTCCGTAGATGCAATAGATCGCCACTTTTAAGCTTGCGGGCGAAATTTCATCCTCGTAGATGCCAAATATCGAGCCCACGGCAAAATTTACGTCCACCAAGCTTGAGCCATCGAGTGGATCGTAGGCGACGATTAGGCGCGCGTCCTCTCGCAGCGTTAAAATTTCATCTTTCTCTTCGCTGATTAGGGCGCGCACGAGCGGATTTTTGCGAAATTCCGCCTCGATTATGGCGTCGCTTTTTACGTCGAGTTTGAGCTGCGTATCGCCCGTGCTGTTGTGATGATCGGTGTAGCCGAAGTCCGCGTATTTCAGCTCCTCGGCGATTTGTAGCGCGATATTTTGGATTGATTTTACGATCTCTTGCATTTTATTCCTTTACATTTTTTTGGCGTTTTTTAAGATCCATTCGCTAATGCCCGCAGCGTCGTTGATGTCGAAATTTACGCGGCAAAACTTATCCATCTGCTCGCCGCTTAAATTTGAAGCGATCGCATCCGAAAATGGCAGATACGCCAGATCGATCCTGTCGCGAAACAGGCTTATGCGCGGCAGCGGCAGCGTCTTTAGCCCCTCTACGAGCAGGATGTCAAAATCTCCGAGCATCCGCACGACCTCGTCAATCTGCATACAGCGCTGTGAAAAATAGCTGGTCCGCGTAGGGCTCATCACGACGGTCTCGGCGCCGAGAGCGCTAAATTTGGCGCTGTCCTTGCCCTCTACGTCAAAGCGCGCCTTGTCGCCCGGATCGTGCTTTACGATCGCGATCCGCAGCCCGCTAGCGATAAAAATTTTAGCGATCTTGCAAATTAGCGTCGTTTTGCCGCTGTTGGAGGGGCCTGAAAATGCGATAGCAAGTCTTTTCATTTTAAAATCCGGCTTTTTAAGATGAGCAGATTGTAGCGAATTTAGCCTTTTAAAAAGCAAAATTCGTTAGAATGCGCCTAAAATTTCAAAGGAAGATCGATGAAGAAATTTGATTTTAGCGGCGCGCGAGGTAGCGCGGCAAGGGGCTCGTTAAGCGTTGCGGCAAAGGGCGCTATTTTAGCCGCGTTAGCGCTATTTTTAAGCTCCTGCTCCGCAAACGATCCCCGTCACGATCCGCTTAAAAACGAGTTTTTGGCCTATACGCAAAAATTTGAATCGGTGCGCGCGGGAGATCGCTATTTGGGAGTGGCGACCTATCTAAATCCCGTCGCGCCCGAGCTTAGAAACGCCGCTGGAGACGAGGTGTTTTTGCTCACCTCCTATCCTAAAGAGATTCAGATCAGCGCGGTGCAGCTCAACGGCGTAAACGCAAACGTAGTGCCGCTGCACGACGGGGATCCGCTTTTGCAAAAGGAGCTTTTTAAGATC
>ERZ773063.2250-NODE-2250-length-10591-cov-25.954252_pt1 | contig 10591 bp, 9 predicted proteins | sample MGYA00580625_ERZ773063 | MGnify/ENA primary metagenome ERZ773063 (study PRJEB29015, sample SAMEA2738022) | human oral metagenome | biome: human oral; feature: human-associated habitat; material: dental | place: China | collected 2042 ...
TATAACCAACTAGCGCGGTAGCTGGTAGGCCGGTATTTCTTGCGGCACAGTTTACACCACAGATATTTGTTACAATAGCTCTCCTGAAGACTTGCGCGGCAGCGAGGACACAATACCTCATCGCCAAAGACTAGTTTGTTAAGGATTTGCCAATATTTCTTGTTACTGGCAAACTTTGGTATGGTAGACATTAGGAACACCTCCTTTTACTTAGTTGCTATTCACTCCTAAGTTTACGGGATGTTCCGTTTTAGTTTAATGGACCCGTATGATGATATTGTGCGTGACATTGAACGTATTGCCAATAGCATCACTAATAATTGCATAAAAAATGTCAATTATAACTATTCTATAACCAATAGACAGGAGATAATTAAAAAATGCAAAACTACTTACGATAAACCATTTGATAACTCATACGATAATATAAAGAACTGCTTAAAGTGATGGGGGTAAGCAATGGATACGGGTCTGGAAGCAATAAAATATATAAACTTTAGCACGTTAGCATATACACAGTTTGAGGACAACGCGAGAGATCACGATATTGGTTACACTCTGAAGAATAAACTTTATAGTAACACTGAAGATTTTAAGACTAGTAAACTAGAGCTTTCCACCCTCCAAAACTCTTCTAATCCTCTCCGTTCCTACAAATAACTCAGTTCTATCTCTACCCCCTCCGGCCTCCGCGCCGCCGCCTTCCAATCTCCATCCGGCGAGATAGTATTCAGCTTCAAGGGTACCGATCTTGACCCCCCCTAGACCCTAAACGCACTTAGATACAGCCAAAGATATCGCTAACGCTGATGCCAAAATAGCTTTTGGTGCTTTTGTAGGGCTACCTGCTCAATTTGCTGATGCAGAAAAGTTCGTTGCCGATATTTCTTGTGCTTAGTTTATGCATCAGCTAAAATAAAAATATACGCTATAGGCAAGAAGGGCTATGAAAAAATCAGAGAAAAAAGATAAAGCCAGACAAAACTTAGGAAAGCGTCAACTGTTTGCTATAGTCGCTCTCGTTGTAGTATCGGTATTGCTAATTCTCTGGTTTTTTGCGGGAGAAGGCTTAGTGAAGCAAGCAGAAATGGCGAGGTATTTAAAGAGCAAGTATGGTGAAGGCTTTATTGTTGAGTGGCCCGAATACAAAAATGGTGGTCTGGGTGTAAGGGGCTCGTGGAAATCTCATGCGTATCCAGTCTCAAGCCCTCAATTAAAATTCTATATAGGGTGTGGTGCAGAGTGTAGTGATGACTACTTAGATTTCTATTTTTCGAAACAAGAATACAACCAATTACAGCAATCAATGAGTTCTATAGGAGTGACTGACTATTCGGTTCAACTTATCATTGGAGACGAATCATTACTCAATATTACGAAAAATAGTAGCCTAGTTGATATAAAGCGAAAATATGATCCGATATACAAATTGCGTCTGAAAGTGACTGAAATGAACAGTGAGAGCCAAGCTGTAGATAATGTTATGGGTATAATCGAAAAAATCTATAACCAAGGAGTGTCTAGAATAGAAGTAGACTATACTCTCGTTTCAGAGAGCAAAAACTCGTAGATGCACGACTGACTACGAGACAGTTCCACGACTTACTCATGAGAATATAAAGCAATGTTTAAAGGAAGAGTAAAATGAGTTTAAAACCTGTAAATTATATAAGTCTGAGTGCGTTATCCTATATAGACTTTAATAGTTCAATGAAGAATAAAACTATTGAATATCTAGTTAATAACAAGTTAATTAAGGAAGACAATCTCTCCAACCCCGAGCTTTCCACCCTCCAAAACTCTTCCAATCCTCTCCGCTCCTGGAAGCTCATCAACCTTCTTCCCAACAACCAAAACGGACTATCTGCCGCTGTTTTTCAGAACCCCGAAGCGAAAGAGAGTCGGTGTAACATAGGAATAATTTGTTCAATAAATAAGGAGTATGTCTATGCTTAAAAATAATCAATCTAGATCCAGAGCTACTGTACTTAAAGTAACACCACGAAAGGTATTGTATACTATCGTGGCTCTCATTCTCATAATTGTGCTTATTGTTGGTGGAATTTATATAAAAAATATAATTAGTTTTGAAAATGCTTCAGCCGATATGAAGAATTATTTAGAGAATAAATATAATGAAAGATTCCTAGTAAACAATATCCGCAAAGAAGGCTCCGGTCTTGGAGTAACAGGTCAGACCATAGCAGACGGTAGACCGGTGAATAATCAGTCGGTGATTTTTCGTATTTCAGATACTGACGGCAAAAAAGGTGATAACTATGTAGGTGCTTTGTGGCAATTTAGGAATAAAGGTAGGCTAAGTCAGATGATAGAGGATACTTTTGACAATGGTAAGCTTAAGAATGTTAATATACATTTAGGGATTAGTGGAGATATAGAAAACTTACACAGCTCGCTTAAAAATGAAGATCTTCGGGAAGCTCTGAAGAAACATCCAGGCAGTATAGGTATTACGGTAAATATTGAACCCGCTCAGGGGGCGATGCCAAAAGATCGTCAGGATTCCTTAAAGAAAGTAGCGCGACATTTGTATGATTTTGGATTTCGTAACGTTACCATTGTCTATGACTTCATAGCTAATGATACAGGACATGGAAGTACGAGATGTATATTAAGTCTTGAAAATAGCAAAAGCGGTGATTTTGCAGAGAATCTAGAATATCGCTGCACAAGGAGGTAAATAAATTATATGAAAACAGAACAATATCTAGCAGTAAGCGCACTCTCATATAAGAATCTTGAGGCTTACGTAGGTTATACAATTGGAAAATTGTATTCGCCGGATGGACCATTAGATAACGATTTCATGAATAAAATAGAAAATAAAGCTCTAAAGGGTCTTTCAAGCTGGGTCCTCATCAACATCCGCACCTCCCCCTCTGGACTATCTGCCGCTGTTTTTCAGAACCCAGAAACCAAGGAATTAGTATTTACATTCCGTGGAACTGAAATTAACTCCGTCAGCGACCTTGGTACCGATTATGAACTTGCCGTAACCTCTGCTTTTCGTAATGAGCCAGGTCAATTTAGTGATGCTTTTCAATTCTATATTGATACTATCAATAAACTCGGCAAAGATAACTACTCGTCGTGTAGTTTTACTGGGCATTCTCTTGGTGGTGCAATAGCTTCTTTCTTGTCGTATAAGACCAATGGTGCTAGCAAAGCTATCACGTTTGACGCTCCGGGCATTGGTCAATTTCTGCCTTCTAGTGTAAACCCCGATAACTTCAAAGACGCTATCACTGATTATGTTAATGAGAACGACTATATCGGTCAATATGGCAAGCAGCTAGGTAGAACTATATACAAAAAAGATACTGGATATAAAGAATTTAATAACCATATGAATAATGCAAAGACAGCTACTGCGCTGGCGATGTTGCGTGCCATAAAAGAGGGTAATCTGCCTAGTGAAATTGGCCATACTGCTATATATGGTATTTTGTCCACCGAACAGAATCTAGCTAATACGGTTACTGATGCATTTACTGGTGCACATGGTCTAGATGCTATTCTTAATCCAGACGGTACTATGTCTGATGATGCGCCTAAGAGTAATGTGGCTGACGTTGCGCAGGGTTTACAGACGGGTTCACAGGTCATTAGTTTAACACAAGACGGTGTGATTAGTGTAGCTATAGGAGCCAAAACTATAACTATGACAATTATGGATGGTGCAGTGAATATAGCAGTTGTAGTCGGTGATACGATTCAAAATAGTGTGGTGTCGTTAGTCGGTGTTGCAAAAGACACAATTAATGCGGCAGCGCAGACTGTTGTTAATTTGTGGAGTGACCTTTTGCGACTGACTGCTAGCGAGCAATATTACATATATGGTACGGGTGGCAAAGATGTTATAGACGCTCCACGCATTTTGCGGAATAAGGCTGAGGAAACTCGAAACTGGTGGTATGAAAGAATTGGTGCTGTTATAGAAGCTAGCGGCGGCGACGATGCCATGGTAGGCACTGGGTATCGAGACGATATATATGGCGGAGCCGGTGATGATTCTATATACGGCGGATCGGGCGATGATATTCTGTATGGAGAATCAGGTGACGATATAATAAAAGGCGGATATGGCGATGATATGTTGTTTGGCGGTACGGGCAACGATGGCTTAAATGGCGAAAATGGCAATGACACTCTCGATGGCGGAACAGGTGATGATTTACTATCGGACGCGTATGGTGATGATGTATATATTTTTGGTCGAGGCTATGGTCGCGATACTATTGCTGATGAACGTCCGCCTAGCGTTTGGTATGATTTTAGCGGACCGTATAGCGGTGGCGAGAACGATACGATTATATTTCGTAGTAATGTTCGTCCAGAAGATGTAAAGGTGCATCGTCGTGGGAGCTGGGATCTGGAATTCCGCATTAAAGATACTAATGATATATTGTTAGTTAAAGACTATTTTAGGCTAAATTCAGGCAAGCATGGAGTGGGAGCAATAGAGAAAATCAAGTTCACTTCTACGAATGCTGTATGGAGATATGCGGATATCGTCAACAAAGCCCGTTATGTCGATGAGTCTTCACCTACAGATTCAAAACTCTTTACCGGGTTTGACCAAGACAATATTATCACTGCTGGCAACGCAGATGAACGCTTAATCGGCTCTAACAACAACGACATTTTGTATGGAATGGCTGGCGACGACGTTTTAGAGAGCGGTAATGGTAATGACATTCTTGACGGCGGTACCGGTAATGATAGTCTAATGGGCGGTCTTGGCGATGACACGTATATTTTTGGCAAGGGATACGGACACGATGTTATAGATGATAAAGATATCGGTTCTTGGGCAGGTAGTCATTATGATATAGATGGCGGCAAGAATGACGCGATAGGCTTCTTGGTTGGGGTGTCGCCAGAAGATGTTAAAGTACATCGTCGCGGAAGTTACGATTTAGAGTTTCGTATAAAAAGCACTGGCGAAACACTATATGTTAAGAATTTCTTTAGTAATGATTCTTATCAGAAATATGAAGGCGTTGGCATGATAGAGAGCGTACATTTTGCCGATGGGACAACTTGGACAGTTGATGACATAAAGGATAAGGCTCGGTATATAGACGAATATTTTGTGGGTTATACAAATCGGTTATACGGTTATGACGGGCAAGATGACATAGTTACCGGTAGTAAGGCTGACGAGATTATAGAGACAGGGGGTGGTAATGATCTGTTGTATGGTAATGGTGGCGATGATATTCTCAACGGTGGTTATGGTAATGATAGGCTATATGGTGGTGATGGCAACGACACCTTACAGGCAGATGTCGATAGTAGCTATGGGACGCCTGGTAACGACACTCTCGACGGTGGTGCTGGCAACGATATTTTACGCGGTGGTTATGGTAATGATACGTATATTTTTGGCAAGGGATATGGACGTGATGTCATAAACGACGTCCATCAATATCGTGATTATGCTGGAAGAATATCTTACTCTGACGGCGGCAGTCTTGATGTCTTAGTGCTCCAGCCGGGCGTATCGCCAGATGATATTCAAGTTAGAAGGCGCGGAGTCAATCTGGAATTAAAGATTTTAAGTACTGGTGACGTTGTGTGTATATCTAGTTTTTATGACAACAGTTACGGCAAACTGGGCTATGGTGCGATTGAGTGTGTGCAGTTTGCGGACGGTACAATTTGGAATATTGATGTATTATTAGATAAAGCTAGATACGTAGATGGACCTATGAACGTCGATGACCCTAACAGGATTGACGGATATAGTTATCAGAACGATATTCTTACTGCAAACGATAATGACAATTCCATAAAAACGTATTCAGGTGATGATGTGGTGTACGCTTTTGGTGGCAATGATACGATTGATACTGGCGAAGGGGACGATATTATCGATCCTGGAACCGGCAACGATGTTATGTACGATCTGCAGGGTAACGACGTGTATATATTTGGTCGCGGGTATGGGCACGATACTATCTATGATGGGCGTGTGGGATCATACTACGATAGTCCCGTCGATGGCGGTAACCGTGATAAGATAAACATTTTGCCAGGAGTATCATCGTCTGATATTACTATAAAACGACACAATAATGACATGATACTCACAGTAAAGGGAACCGATGATCAGCTAGATGTCATAGGCTTCTTTGCCGATAGCAGCAAAAGCTCTCACGGTGTTGGCGTTGGTGCTATTGAGCAGATTTGCTTTACGGACGGCACGATCTGGGAACTGAGTGACATACAAGATGCTGTGCGTCATATAACAGAGCCTGTGTATAGTAACGCCGACAAAGATACCTACTATGGATTTGAGTCCGATGACATAATTATAGGAAGTAACAAAAATGATGAGATGTATGGTTGCGGCGGCGATGATACTTTGAATGGTGGCGTAGGTAATGACAAGCTAGATGGTGGACTAGGTAACGACACGTATGTGTATGCTAAAAATTCCGGAAGTGATACGATTTGCGATAGCGGAGGCAACGATACGATAGAGCTTAGGGAGATAGATTATTCCTCTGTGGAGTTTCTGCGATATGGCGACTCTCTAGTGATTAATACAGGAAAAGACTCAAGCAATAGTATTTCTATAGAGAAATGGTCGTATGGTGATATCTATAGAGTAGAGAATGTTAAATCGTCGAACGGCTATAGTATTACTCATACTCAGATTGATCAGCTAATTCAGGCTATGGCTACTTTTTCACAAGATACCGGTATGACGTGGCAGCAGGCATTGGAGGCTTATCCGGCTGACACAACTGCAATCTTGTCGCAATATTGGACCGCTCCGACCCAATAAGTCATGAAAAATTTTGGTACTTCTCTAGCTTCTGCGTTATAATTAGTGAATAATGAGTACAATTACCAACGACGATGTGCGTCATTTGGCACAATTAAGCAGTTTGCAGATGTCTGGTCCGGAGGTTAAATCGATCCGCGCCGATATCGAGGGAATCATCAACTATATCGGTCAGCTGGACGAGTTGGATACCGACGGCGTGGAGCCAACGTATCAGGTGACAGGCTTGCAAAACGTCTGGCGCGACGACGAAATTATTGACAGCAGCGTATCGCGGCAACAGCTGCTGGCCTTAGCAGCCGAGCAAAGCGACAATTGCGTGAAAGTGCCAAAGGTGTTGTAGTCATGAAAATTATTGAATTAGTCGATAAGATTAAAAAAGGCGAGACCACTGCGCGGGCACAAGTCGAGCGGTCGCTCGCCAAAGCCCAAGAAACCGAGGAATATCATGCGTTGCTAAGCCTGACGGCGGAGCGCGCTCTGCAGCGAGCTGACGAGATCGACGAGCAGGTTAAAAATGGTGAGAATCCAGGTGTCTTAGCAGGCGTGCCGTTCGTGGTCAAGGATAATTACTTGGCGTTCGGCGCGCCAACTACTGCGGCGGCGAAAATGCTCGAGAATTTTCAAGCGCCAGTCCAGGCGACCGTCGTCGAGAAGCTCGAGGCGGCCGGTGCGATTTGTATTGGTAAGTCGAATCTCGATGCTTTTGCGCACGGCGGTTCGACCGAGAACTCATATTTTGGCACGACGCATAATGCCGTTGATCAGACCAAGGTAGCCGGCGGTTCTAGCGGCGGTTCAGCGGTCGTGACAGCGCTAGATGTGGTGCCGTTTGCACTTGGCACCGATACTGGCGGCTCGATTCGCCAGCCAGCCAGTTTTAACGGTGTTTACGGCTTCAAGCCGACTTATGGTTTGAGTAGCCGCTACGGTGCGGTGGCGATGGCCTCGAGCACCGACACGATGGGTTGCTTCGCACGGCATGCCGACGATGTGGCATTAGTCACTAGCGTGATGGCTGGCCGTGACGATAAAGATATGACGACGCTGCCGGATTACTTTGAAATGCAAAAATCAGCAGGCGAGCGTTTGAGGGTTGGCCTGATCAGCGAGGCGATGGGTGATGGCGTCGACGCAGAAGTTTGCGCTAACGTTAATGATTTTGCCGATAAATTACGCGCTGCTGGCCACACGGTCGAAGATGTCGATATGCCAAGCCTCAAATATGCTTTGGCGATTTATTATATCGTCGTGCCAGCAGAAGTTTCTAGCAACTTGGCGCGTTACGACGGCGTACGCTACGGCTATCGCGCCGAAGGTGTCAAAACGCTAGCCGAACTCTACGGTCGTAGCCGCAACGAAGGTTTCATGACCGAGAACAAACGCCGCATCATGATCGGCAGCTATGTGCTATCCAGCGGCTTTTTCGATGCTTATTATCTGAAAGCTCAAAAGGCGCGCACTGTTTTGATTAACGAATTCAACAAGCTGTTTGAGAAGTACGATTTCTTGCTGCTGCCAACCGCGCCGACACCGGCGTTTGGCCTGGGCGAAAACACTAGCGATCCAGTCAAGATGTACTTGGCGGATGTCATGACGGTGCCGCCGAGCTTGGCAGGTTTGCCAGCGATCAGTATACCGGCAGGTAGTAGTTCTAGCGGCTTGCCAATCGGCGCGCAGTTAGTCGGTCCGATGAAGTCCGACGCTAAGTTGATCGCGCTAGCAGGCGATATGGAGGATGAAAATGAACAATAATTTCGCAACGTGGTTTATTTTGATCGCGGTACTAATCTTGGCGATTGTCGGCGCAGTTTTCATTGCCTTTGCTAGCAAGCGTTCGCCGAAGCTCAAAGTTGAAAAATTCCGCGCCCGCTGGCTGGCGATCGAAAATAGTCTCGATAAAGAAAGCGCTCCCAGCTGGCAGCTAGCTATCCTCAATGCTGATAAGCTTGTCGACAAAGCCTTGCGCGATAGCCACTACAAGGGCGAGACTATGGGCGAGCGCATGAAGGCCGCTGGTAAGGTTTGGTCGAACGCTAATCATATCTGGGGCGCGCACAAAATTCGCAACCATATCGCGCACGAAGCTGATGTCAAGATAAATTATGATATTGCGCGCCGCGCTCTGGCCGCTTACAAACAAGCATTGAAAGATTTAGGAGCAATCTAATGGCAGTATCTGACGAAATTTTACAACAATATGAAATGACTATTGGTATCGAGTGCCATGTCCAGCTGGCGACCAAAACCAAACTGTTTAGTCCGGCTGATAACGACGCGCGTAATGCTGAGCCAAACGAAAAAACGCACGAGATTGACTTTGGCCTGCCGGGCATGCTGCCGGTGCTGAATAAGCACGCCGTCGAGTTGGCGGTGCGTGCTGGCAAGGCGTTGAACGCGCCGATTGCCCGCGTTAGCCGGTTTGATCGCAAACATTATTTCTACCCTGACCTGCCAAAGGGCTATCAGACATCGCAAATGTACCAGCCGATTATCTTGGCTGGCTATGTCGATGCGCCGCTAGAAGACGGTTCGCTCAAGCGGGTGCGGATTCATCATGCGCACATGGAAGAGGACGCTGGCAAGTTGACACACCACGACGGCTATTCGTTGGTTGACCTCAACCGCGCTGGTACGCCGTTGATTGAAATCGTCTCTGAGCCAGACATGCATTCTGCCGAGGAAGCCAAGGCATACGCTTCGGAGCTGCACAAATTGATGGTCTATGCTGGCGTCACGCACGGTGATTTGTATCACGGCAACATGCGCTTTGACGTCAATATTTCGGTAGCTAAGAAAGGCGCGACCGAACTCGGCAAGCGCGCCGAAGTCAAAAACCTTAACTCGTTCCGCAGCGTCGAGCGTGCCGCTGAGTATGAATTTAAGCGTCAAGTTGACCTGCTGGAAAGTGGTGAGTCGGTGGTGCAGGAAACCCGCGGCTGGAGCGATGATAAACAAGTCACTACTTCGCAGCGCTCGAAAGAAGATGCCCAGGATTATCGCTATATGCCCGATCCGGACATTCCGCCAGTGGTACTGAGCGATGAGGAAATTGCTCGAATCCAAGCTGAAGTGCCGGCGTTACCGAACGAATACCGAGAACGCTGGGTAGATTTGGAGCTGGATCATTCGGTAATTGATACGGTGCTAGCTCATCAGGAAGCTGCAAAAACTCTGGACGCCATTTACTCTCTGACTGATAGCAACGAGCAATCAGTACTGGAGGATTTGGATGTTGATCGCCAGACTTACGACCGGCTAGCTAAACGGATTTTTAACTTATTTGCCTCTACACCAGACGAGCAATTAGACTATCAAAAAGTTGAGTCTGGACTAGTCGGTCCGCGCCGCTTGGTGCATTTGGCTCTGCTGGCTGAGAAAGGGACGATTAGTTCGAATAGTGCCAAGGAAATCTTTCTCGATTTATTCAACGAAAAGTACGCTGGCGTTATGCCAGAGGATATCGCCAAGGAGAAAAACTTGCTGCAGGTGTCTGACGAAGGTGCCATCGCTGCTATCGTCGATGAAGTGCTCAGCGATCCGGCCTCAGCAGCTTCCATTGCCGACATTAAAGCCGGTAAGGACAAAGCCATAGGCTACTTAGTCGGTCAAGTGATGAAGCGTTCCAAAGGCCAAGCCAACCCGAGCCTGGCTCAGAAATTAATCCGCGAAAAATTATAAAGTTCGACACTTCAGAAAGATGAGAGAATAGGAGTTAAATTATGAAAAAACCAACCAAAGCTATCATTGCTGCCGCTGGTTTCGGCACCCGGT
>ERZ773063.2251-NODE-2251-length-10587-cov-13.046430_pt1 | contig 10587 bp, 7 predicted proteins | sample MGYA00580625_ERZ773063 | MGnify/ENA primary metagenome ERZ773063 (study PRJEB29015, sample SAMEA2738022) | human oral metagenome | biome: human oral; feature: human-associated habitat; material: dental | place: China | collected 2042 ...
TGTTTATAAGTTCGATATAAAGACGAAATACTCCTGCATATTCGGAAATGAATCCACACCTGCGGACAGATATGGTATAATGAAGCGAATGCAGCGGAGATAGAGGAGGACACGTCATGAAAAAGGCAATCGTCGTTGTCGATATGCAGAACGACTTCGTAGACGGCGCGCTCGGGACGCCCGAGGCGCAGGAGATGCTGCCGCGTCTGGCAGCAAAGCTCGAAAAAGAACAGGCGGCGGGCACGGCGCTCATCTTCACCATGGATACGCATGGCGCGGATTATCTTCAGACGCAAGAGGGGCGAAAACTCCCCGTAGAGCACTGCATCCGCGGCACGGCGGGCTGGGAGATCGCGGATGCGCTACAGCCCTTTGTGCGCACTGCTGTCGCCGTTATCGAAAAGCCGACATTCGGCGCGACCGCCCTCCCCGCCGCCCTCGCGGACTATGACGAAATCGAGTTCGTCGGGCTCTGCACCGACATCTGCGTCATCTCCAACGCCCTCCTCCTCAAGGCGTTCTACCCCGAGAAACGTATCTGTGTCGATGCTGCCTGCTGCTCGGGCGTGACACCGGAGAGCCACGCGAACGCCCTCGCCGCGATGCGGATGTGTCAGGTCGAGGTGTGATGAAGACTGCGGTTGACAATGCCCTTACGGAGTGAGAAAGTACATACGAAGAGCCCGTCTCTGCAAATGCAAGGGCGGGCTTTTGAAATGAATGCGGAATTTTTGCAATAAAACCATTGTACCTTAAAATACATTTATGATATAATTCTAATTGAGTCTGAATTATTTATAATCATTAGAGCGGTGTATGTTGGAGCTGTTAGGAGGAAATGTTATGTTTTCGTGTACGTTACGCAGGGGAACATTGGCGCTTTTGGGCGTCATCCTCGTGAGCCTGCTTGGCGGGTGCTTCCAGATGAAGATGGGGGCAGAGTTCCGCGCGGATGGGACGATTGCAGTCTCGCAGGAGTGGACGGCAACGAACGAGTTCGCCATGGATAAGATCCGCGAGCAGCGTGCCGAGGCGCAGAAGGAGGGCGCGCAGATTCAGGATCGCAGCAACGGCTTCGTTGCGACGCAGACGTATGAGAACGTGGAGCAGCTCGTCGGCGGTGGAGCCAAGGCGTGGCAGCCGACGCAGGGGCATCATGGCGTATGGCATCGCGCAGGATTCCTCTATGATACGTACGATCTCGATCTCTTCTTTGCCGGTGATGCGAAGAGCAACCCCGTGAATCAGGAGACGGACGAGTTCTCGCGCAGCATGATGCAGTCCGTGCTGGACTCGGTGAAAATGGACGTTGCGATCATTGTTCCGGAGGCATTCGAGCGCACGAACGGCATTGTTTCCGGGACGACGGCGACGTGGGATCTGAAGCCCTCGCTCTCCGGGCAGGATGTCGTGATCCAAGCGGTGTTCCGTGTGCCGCACCCGCAGCATGTCCAGATCGCAACCGCTGCGGCGGTGGGTATTGTGATCCTCGGCATTGTCGTTGCGGTGATCGGATTCGTCCGAAAGAATGCACACAGTGTCGCCCTGAGCGCTGTCGGCATCGCTCTCCTGCTGGTCGGCGTTGGCGTCGGCGGGTGGACGTGGTATCGCATGGGCAACACGCCCGTGCTGACGGCAGCGGATTCCGTCATGGGAGCAGCACCTGCCGCGCAAACGCAGGCTCCGGCAGACAACGCCAAGAGCACGCAGCCGCAGCCTGCGGAAAAGAGCGCAGCACCGCAGGCGCAAACGAAGGATTTCAGCACCTACGAAAAGACACTCCAAGAGAAGGGAATCACCACGAATGTGATCGGCGCATCCGGCCGCGATGAGGACGGCTTCCTCGTCATGGCAAAGGAGCAGGGGCGCTACACGATGTACGTCTACGCAGCGGCAGAGGGCGCAGCGGTGCAGGTGCATTTCCCGATGGCGGCCGATGTCGCGAAAAAGGGATCGTATTGGAATCCCGTGAATTTCCCGAGTCGGAGCGGGGACCCGTATCTCTTTACCATCACCATTCCGCACGACAATCGATCCAGCAGCGATGCGGACCTCGGCACGTGGAACGGCGATGCGCACACGTTTACCATCTATGCGCAGTACAAGTATGAGGGTGGCAAGGTCGTGCCGGGGATGCTGACCTCGGCGAGCGGCGAGAACCCGTCGCACTATCAGGCATATCTGAAGGAGCAGCGGAACGTCAACATCGCAAACGCCGTGCTCACACATTTGGAGGCGCTGAACCGCGACCTCAGGGAGCGCAATGTCGATGTGCCTGCCAAGGGGCAGTAATCGGAACGCATGACAAAGAGCCCGTCTCTGCAAACGCAGGGGCGGGCTCTTTTGAAGACGTATCTTTTGGTTTCTTTGAAATATGTTATAATAGGGACGAAAATTTGATCGAGCCAATTTCTATGGGAAAGATTTGGTGGAGCAGAGTGAAGATATTCGATAACGTCACAAACACGGTGCGCGACGATCTGCGGGCAGAGATTGTGCGCGGCAGCAGAGTGTCCATTGCGGCGGCGTGTTTCTCGATGTATGCGTATCAGGAACTGCGCACCCAGCTGGCATCCGTGGAGGAGTTCCGCTTCCTCTTCACCTCGCCCACATTTATTCGAGAAAAGGCAGCAAAGGAGAAGCGCGAGTTCTATATCCCGCGCATCTCGCGTGAGACGAGCCTCTACGGCACGGAGTTCGAGGTGCGCCTGCGCAACGAGATGATGTAGCGCGCGATTGCGAAGGAGTGCGCAGACTGGATCCGTGCCAAGGCGCGGTTCAAATCCAACACCGGCGGCGAGCAGATGATGGGCTTTATGACGACCTCCTCTGCCGAGAAGCAGAGCGTCTATGTCCCAATGAGCGGTTTTACAACCGTGGATCTCGGCTGCGAGCGCGGGAACAACGCCTATAACATCGTGCAGTGCATGGACGAGCCGCAGGCGACACAGATGTATATGCACACCTTTGACGAACTCTGGAACGATCCCGTGAAGCTCCAGGACGTGACGGATGCCGTTATCGAGAACATCAGCACCGTCTACGCCGAGCACGCACCCGAGATGATCTATCTCACAACGCTCTATCATATATTCAGCGAGTTCCTGGATGACCTGTCCGAGGACGCGCTGCCGGATGAAAGAGTCGGATTCAAAGAGAGTAAAATCTGGAATATGCTCTACGACTTCCAGCGCGATGCCGTCCTCGCGATCATTAACAAGCTCGAGAAATACAACGGCTGCATCCTCGCGGACAGCGTCGGCCTCGGCAAGACATTTACCGCACTTGCCGTTATGAAATACTATGAGGAGTGCAATAAGAACATCCTCGTCCTCTGCCCGAAGAAGCTTGCGGAGAACTGGAACACCTACAAGGACAACTACGTCAACAATCCCCTTGCTGCGGATCGTCTGAACTACGATGTGCTCTTCCATACCGACCTCTCGCGCAGCCACGGACAGTCGAACGGACTCGATCTGGATCGTCTGAACTGGGGCAACTACCAGCTCGTCGTTATTGACGAGTCGCACAACTTCCGCAACGGCATCGGGACGCACAGCCGCACGCAGGAGAACCGTTATCAGCGGCTCATGGATCGTGTCATTCGCGCGGGGAGAAAGACAAAGGTGCTTATGCTCTCTGCGACGCCGGTCAACAACCGCTTTACCGACCTAAAGAACCAGCTCGCCCTCGCCTATGAGGGCCACGCAGCAAATCTCGACGACCGCCTCGGCACCTCCAAGGGACTCGAGGACATCTTTCGGCAGGCGCAGAGCGCGTTCAACACATGGAGCAAAGAGGCGCCGGAGGAACGCACAACAGATGCGCTGCTGCGCAAACTCGACTTTGACTTCTTCGAGCTGCTCGACAGCGTCACCATCGCACGCTCACGCAGGCACATCGAGAAATATTATGACACGAACGCCATTGGCAAATTCCCCGCACGACTGAAACCCATCTCCCGCCGTCCGCAGCTCACGGATCGTGCGGGCGCGATCAACTACCGCGAGATCTACGAGCAACTCATACAGCTCACACTCTGCATCTATACCCCGTCGAACTACATCCATCCGAGCAAGCGGGACAAATACAAGGATCTCACCCACAACAAGGGAGAGAACCTGACGCAGACAGGACGCGAGCGCGGCATGCAGCGTCTCATGAGGATCAACCTGCTCAAACGCCTCGAGAGCTCTGTTCACTCGTTCCGTCTGACCCTTGGTAAAATCCAGGCGGGCATCGAGGCTGCGATTGCTGAGATCAACCGCTTCGAGCAGTCCGGCCGCGCGGAGCTCCCCCTGTACGAGATGGAGACATCCGACCTCGACATGGACGATGAGAACACCGAACTCTTTACCGTCGGCAGGAAGGTGCCTGTCGATCTTGCGGACATGGATTGGAAATCATGGCGGAGAGAGCTGCAAAAGGACAGCGAAATCCTTGCACTCCTGCAGGCGATGGTGGTGGACATCACCCCCGCACACGACACGAAACTGCAGGAACTCCTGCGGCTCATCGCGGACAAGATCGAGCACCCGATCAATGAAGGAAACCGCCGCGTTCTCGTATTCTCGGCATTTTCCGATACGGCGGAGTACCTCTACGAGCACGTCAGCACATACCTCAAGGAAACATACGGCTACGATACCGCACTCATCACCGGCTCCGTCGACGGGCGCACGACGATCGCGGGCTTTCGTGCGACGCTCAACAACGTGCTGACCTGCTTCTCTCCCCTCTCGAAGGGGCGGGACGTACTCATGCCGGGCAGCGCGGCGGACATCACCGTCCTGATCGCGACCGACTGCATCTCTGAGGGGCAGAACCTGCAGGACTGCGACTACGTGGTCAACTACGACATCCACTGGAATCCTGTGCGCATCATCCAGCGGTTCGGGCGCGTCGACCGCATCGGAAGCCGGAATGCGTGCATACAGCTCGTGAATTTCTGGCCGGATCTGACCCTCGATGACTACATCAACCTCAAGGCGCGCGTCGAGACACGCATGCGGATCAGCATCATGACCGCTACGGGCGATGATGATCTCATCAACGCCGAGGAGAAGGGCGACCTCGCCTATCGCAAGATGCAGCTGCAGCGCCTGCAGGAGGAGGTTGTCGACATCGAGGATATGAGCGACGGCATCTCCATCATGGATCTCGGACTCAACGAATTCCGCCTCGACCTGCTCGCATATCTGAAGGATCACGGCGATATGGACAAGAAGCCGCGCGGACTGCACGCCGTCGTTCCTGCCACGGATGAGCTCGGCGCGGGCGTCATCTTCGTCCTGAAGAACATCCGCAGCAGTCTGGGCGTTGATACGCGCAACCGCATTCACCCATTCTATATGGTCTACATCGGGCAGGATGGGACAATCCTCTGCGATTATCAGAATCCAAAGAAGATGCTCGACGACATCCGCCTCCTCTGCCGCGGGAGGATGGAGCCGATCCGGGCGGCATACGAGCCGTTCAACCGCGCGACCGACGACGGGCGCGATATGCGCGACGTCTCGGCGCTGCTGAGCGATGCGATTCGCTCCATCATCGACGTAAAGGAGGAGAGCGACATCGACAGCCTCTTCTCTGCGGGCGGAACAAGCGCCCTGCGAAACGACATTGCGGGGCTCGACGACTTTGAACTCATTTGTTTCCTCGTCGTGCGATAGGGAAGCACTGATAAATTCGACACGACCATCTTGACGCATCTTTTTCGCCCGCTTTTCGTTAGCAAATCCTCCACATAGCCCTCGCTATGCGTCCGGTTTGCTGCCTCAATCGGACAAAAAATCTACGCCAATCTGGCATACCTCATTTTATCAGCGCTTCCCTAGATCGGAGGGAGAATATGCTCGGACTGCCGGCCTCTACGGAATGCAACCGACGGATTCCAAAACAGAAATTTTATGAAAAGAGTGAGCTCAGTCCTGCCCTCAAAAAGGCGTTCAGTGAGCAGATCAGATCCATTCACTGGCGCAACAAGATCGCGCCGGAGGTGCTGAACCTCGCCGCAGGGAAGGAGGTGCAGGAGCTCGAGGTATTCGAGCTGCGCCTGAACGATGGACAGATTGATGAGGCTGTGCTGCGCCTCATTGACCGAGCGATCCCGTATCACATCCTCTTTGTCCTTGTGTGGGAGGATCGGATGCGCCTTGCTGTTGCCTACAAAGAAACGCCCGACGCAAAGAGCGCAGGCGTGCGGGTGGAGCGGTACTATTATACAGACTGGATGCCTGTGGGGGAGGCCGCTCTGCGTATCGAGGGACTGTCGATGGATGCCGTCTATGAGAACCTCGTCCGCAGGATTGCGGGCAGTGCGCTCGGAGATGCGCCGACATCGACCCTCAGGGAGAGCGTCGCGGCGCAGGGGCGCAGAGAGCGGATCGAAAAGCAGATCGCCGCGCTTGAGGCGAAGATCCGACGGGAGAAACAGCCGAAGAGGAAGTTTGAGCTTGTGCAGCAGCTGCGGGCGCTGCAAAATATGATAGAGTTGTAGATGTCTGGAGATTATTATGGACTGGTGCTATAGAGCTCTTCTTACACTAAATGCTACATCATGGATGCTCGTTGTTTATGGGATTAAGTCGCAGTGTAAGATTTATGATGTTTCGATCTTGGAAACAGGACTAGCTCTTCTATTTATTCCAATAATCTTGTCTTTTTTAGCACTTATATGTGCAAGATGGCTGGATGATGACTCGTTGACTTGTTGCCGGGAGAGTTCTTTGGCGGATAATGAATTTCTTCCTGTGTACTTAGGGTATTTTTTTGTTTCGTTATCCGTGCCGGATAATATTACAATGGGATTTCTATATGGAATCGTTTTTGTATTTACGTGGTTTTCCCAGACACAATACTTTAACCCGTTATATTTACTATTGGGGTATCATTACTATCATGTCCTTACAAAAGAGAGGACAAGAATATTTATCATTGCTCGCGGGAATGTTATTCGAAATCGAAAGGAGATGTCATTCGAACATCTTAAAAGATTAAATGATACAACCTATTTAGTAATTAGGCAGGAGGAAAGGAAATGACACATGTTTTTGCTAAGTTAAGAATACGTGGAAATAGCAATAAATATCGAAAGGTGTTGTCTACAAAAAATGATATATATAGCAATATAGAATACTTAATTATAGATGCAGTTTCATACAATCCAGGTGCCAAATTAGATCTTGGAGAATGGTTTATGATACCGGAGTTTTCGAAACAAAGGTTTAGCATTGACATAACAAGTGGAGCTTGGGAAACAGTTGATTACGATAGTTTGAAAAAAGAGGAATACGGAAATATAGATTTTTTGTTTGCAAAGAATGATAACGGCATATTTTTTCAAAGAGTTACGAAAGCTAAGCTGGTGAGAAAAAAGCATATTTGGGAGTTTGGTGGAAAATTCCGATATGTTCCTGATGCAGGGGTATTAGCGCTTAATGATTATCCAGATGCAATCTATGTGCCTCAGAAAGACTTATTATATTTTCAAAGGTTCGAGACAGCATCTATGATATTTAAGGGTATGGCAATATTGTATCGAGAAGCTACCGATCAGGAAGTAAAGGAGTTCTTATCGAATTCGTTTATAATTCTTATGGATGGCTTTGAAACCGATAAGGTTAAAAAAACGAATCGAAAACTTATTGCACAAGCAGTGGATCAGTTTTCAAATATGAAACAAGAGGATAGGGAGAAGATATTTTCTTATATCAAAGAATATTGCCCTAATCTTTCCGTGGAAGGTCAACAATTTGCAATTAGCTCCAACAAGGATTTAAAAATGCTTTTATATGGTATTGGACAACGCTTCTATACAACACCCGTTGGAGACGAGCAGAGGGTGGCAAATTCTACGATTACTCTTAATTTGTGAGGTGTTAGGATGGATAAGCTGAAGATGCACAGCAGGGATAACGTGGCTCAGAATATCGAGGCGGTGGGGCGGCTGTTCCCGAACGCTCTGACGGAGGTCATGCGGGATGGGAAGGTCGTGCAGGCGATCGACTTCGATGTGCTGCGGCAGGAGCTCGCGCGCGAGATCGTGGAGGGGCGCGAGGAGCGCTATGCGTTCACATGGCCGGACAAGCGGCAGGCGATCCTCGCGGCGAATGCGCCGATTGCGATGGCACTGCGTCCCGTCGTGGAGGACAGCGTGGGGCGCGACGGCACGGCGGGTGCGTTCAACAGCGAAAACCTCTACATCGAGGGGGACAATCTGGATGTGCTGAAGCTGCTCCAAGAGACGTACCTCGGCAAGGTAAAGATGATCTATATCGATCCGCCCTACAATACCGGGAATGATTCCTTTGTGTACGATGATGATTTTGCGATGGAGAATGGGGCTTTTGTTGCGGCGAGTAAAGTTTACGATGAAGACGGGAATCGGACGTATGATTTCCGCGCGAACAATGGGAGCAACGGGCGCTTTCACACGGACTGGCTGAATATGATCTATCCGCGTCTCAAGGTGGCGAAGAGTCTGCTTGCGGAGGACGGCGTTATCTTTATCAGTATTGATGATAGTGAAATAGAAAATCTAAAAAAGTTATGCAATGAAATATTTGGAGAAAGTAATTTTATTGCGACAATCGTATGGCAGAAAATACATAGCATAAAAAATGATGCACGCTATTTTTCAGAAAACCATGAATATGTTTTGGTATATGCAAAGCATAGCGATTCTTTTTCTGTAAACTTACTCCCAAGGACAGAACATATGAATAGCCGCTATAAAAATCCTGATAACGATTTGAGAGGAGCGTGGCAATCAGGAGATCTCGTTGCAAGTGGAGAGAGAAGTAACGGGCATTATATTATAGTCAGTCCGCAAACAGGGAAAGAGTTTGATGTTCCACAGGGAAAGCATTGGGTATACTCCGAAGAGAATATGCGTGCACTTGTAGCAGATAATCAGATTTGGTTTGGAGTTGACGGCAATTCATTCCCACGAAAGAAAAGATTTTTATCGGATGTTCAAGAAGGAAGAACACCAAATACATTGTGGCTTAGTTCCGAGGTTGGACATAATCAAACAGCAACACGAGAAGTAAAAAGTGTGTTTGAAGGAGAAAAATATTTCGAATTTCCTAAACCTGTTACATATCTTAAAGAAATGTTGATTGTTGGGAGTGACAAAGACGCCCTCATCCTCGACTTCTTCTCCGGCTCTGCCACAACCGCCCATGCCGTGATGCAGCTGAACACCGAGGATGGTGGTCATCGAAAGTTCATTATGGTGCAGCTGCCCGAGGCGACAGACGAGGGCGGCACAGCCTACAAAGCGGGCTATCGGAACATCTGCGAGATCGGCAAGAAGCGCATCCGCCGTGCGGGGGCGAAGATCGCGGCGGAGGCGGGGGAGAAGGCAGCAGGGCTTGACCTCGGATTCCGCTGCCTGCGGCTCGATACGAGCAATATGACCAATGTCTACTATGCGCCCGATGCGGTGACGCAGGACGGGCTTTTCGCGCAGGTGGATAATGTCAAGGCGGACCGCACGCCGGAGGATCTGCTCTTTCAGACGATGCTCGATCTCGGCATCCTGCTCTCGGCACCGATTACGGTGGAGGAGATCGCGGGGAAACGCGTCTTTAACGTTGCGGACGGTTTCCTCCTCGCGTGCTTTGACCGTGATGTGACGGACGAGACGGTGACGGCAATCGCCAAGCGAAAGCCCTACTATGCGGTGTTCCGTGATGCCTCGATGGCGGACGACAGTGCGCTGACGAACTTCGACCAGCTCTTTGCGGCGTATAGTCCTGCGACGGTGCGGCGGGTGCTCTGAGCTGTTGTTTTGAAATATTGAAATATGCAAAAAGGCGAAATAGCAGCGTAGAAGACGTATTTCTGTATTTTTTTCGTTGACGTATTGTGCTACTCTGCATATAATAGAGATAGAAAGGGCGCTATCGGTAAACGGTCAGCCCCACTAAATTCCGATTGAGATAAGATCCCCGCCTGAAGTTAGCAGCTACGAGGCGGGGTTTCTTATGCCTTCGATATTACGATACAGATCGTAACGAGGAATACCAGCGAAAGAAATTCGTATGGTCCCATAGGCATACCCCCTTTTATGATACAGGGGGCTGAGAACGACCGCCTACCATTTGTGATAGCGCTTGAATTCATTATATCATATCTGGCAGCGTGGAGCTGTCTTTTTTATTGCGATGCTGCGGAAAATCTTCACTTGGCAAGGATGATCTCTGATGAAATTTCACTTTACGGTGCAGCCGTATCAGACGGATGCGGTGGAGGCGGTTGTCGGCGTGTTCGAGGGGCAGCCGTATGCTGCACGCACAACGTATCTGCGTGATGTGGGGACGGGCGCGGCACAGGGGAATCTACTGTCCGTGCAGGAGAGCTATACGAATGCACCCCTTCTCACGGCGGAGGCGGACGATGGTTTTCGCAATGAGGAGGTGCATCTGACGAAGGAGCAGCTGCGCGCGAATATTTGCAGTGTGCAGAGCGCACGCAATCTCCATCTGTCTGATACGCTCTCCGCACCGCTCGGCGCGTGCGCGTTGGATGTGGAGATGGAGACGGGGACGGGCAAGACGTATGTCTATATCAAGACGATGT
>ERZ773063.2256-NODE-2256-length-10574-cov-2.564597_pt1 | contig 10574 bp, 14 predicted proteins | sample MGYA00580625_ERZ773063 | MGnify/ENA primary metagenome ERZ773063 (study PRJEB29015, sample SAMEA2738022) | human oral metagenome | biome: human oral; feature: human-associated habitat; material: dental | place: China | collected 2042 ...
ACTACAGACGATGTTCCTGTAACAGATTTCGAAGGTAAGCTAACAAAAGCAAAAAAAGAAGAAAAGGTTGAGCCAGTAGTAGAACCTAAACCTGCTGAAACAACAAAGGTCGAAGAACCGACTCCAGTAGAAACCCCTCAACAAGATACAGAATTAGACGTTGCCGCTGAACCGGTAGATAAAAAAGCCTTTTATAAGGAATTCCGTGAATGGATGGGCGAAGATGGGGTAAAAGCAAAAAAAGCACTTGCAATTTTTAGCAAGCACGGGGTCACTCGTCCGTCTAGCGACTCTTTAACGGATGATCTTATCACAGATTTAAAATCCATCATGGCAGAGAAGGAGGCTTAAATATGGCTAAACAACAATTTAAAAGCCAAGCAGACATATGTAAGAAGTCGTTAGATATATTACATAAAGCAATTGAAATGGACCCGGGTAACGCTGAAGAGTACCAGGCGGGTATCGCATATACAGAGGATGTCATGAAAGCGTCCAATGCGATTGTAAAAGCCTTTGATGTGGTCGAGCCTCCTAAGTCAGCTGCTCCTAAGGATAAAACGGAAGATGCTGCAAAGGAAGAAAAGCCAAAGCGTACTCGTAAGACTAAAACAGCTAAAGAACCTGCGCCAGTTGATAGCAAACCAACTATAGAAGAAACGCAACCAACGGCTGAGTCTAGTGTAGAAGAAAATTCGAACATCTTTTCCATGTTCGACGATTAAGGCGGTGGCGTTCTGTGGAAACTGTGTCTAGTTTATACATCCGTAAAATGTTCGATAGCATCATAATTGAAAAACATTATGATGCTGCTTACACAACAATTCACCATTGCGATTGCAATCATACATTTGGTGGTACATGGAATCGCAAATATAGCATGGGCTGCGGATATTATACAGGTGCGAAATATTATGTTTGCCCTAATTGTGGAACTCGCTCCGAACCATATGTTCATAAAGTAGTAATTGCATCTGATGATGAGGAACTATTTCCTAAAGAAATGTTTTTTGAAGTCGTTAATTGCAAAGACTTTCTCGATCTTCGTATTAAATATAAAGGAATCCAGCTATTTTGGGATGGAACATCTGAAGATGGCTCTTATAAAGAAGTCCTGCGTTTTGATTTCAAAGCCAGAAAAGCTTTTTATATCGATGAAGATAAGAGAAAACATGAGCTCACAGTCGAGTATATTCGTGAGTATGATAATCCGATTATGCCAATTTTAAAATACATAGGGAAGTCATATGCAGTTCATGGAGTTAATAAAGAACATTTGGCCAAACTCTTTAAAAGCCTGCGCCTAATATTTGAAAAGCGCTTAACAGAACAGTGTGGATATAAAGTAAAAGATGTTTATATCCCACATTCGATTAGTGAATATGGCGGATATGGGATTTCTATGCTGGTTAATATGATCTTAAAGCTCAGCGCTCCTGACATGCCTGCTGTCACTAAAATTATTAAAAGCAACATTAAATGGACTTCACGCTATTGGATTGGTTCTATAAGAGATCTGCATTTTTATGATTCGGTTTTAGCTATGACTAAAAAGGGGACCGGATTCTTAGAAGCATTGCGAATTTATCATCGAGCTCCTGATAGTAAATTATTGCGTAGCATGATGGTTAATGACCCTATGATTGTTAAGCTATCAGATATGCTGAATGTTTTTAAAGATGAAAATAATCGAAGGACAATATTGACTCTTAATCGAGAAAAAGGGTTCGATGATGTATCTGCGAAAATAATTAATGCAGCTCATTTAGATGAGAATATGGGTGTTAGGTCTCAAAAAATCTTTAATATGTGGATTGGTCTTTCTAAGCGATATGGCGAACGAAATTTATTGCGATATTTGTTAAATGTCACTGCATCGGATATCAGGGATATTGTTAACATGTACAGTCAAATAAATGGCAAGTATATAGCTCAAGTTTGGAATACTGATTGCAAGTTAAGATTTTCATGATGTGGTAGTTAATGTTTACAACAAACAAGAATACGGTGACGTAATACTTCCAGAGGTTCCTCAGCTGCAGGCAGATGTAAACGGCATGCATTTTATGGTGCCAAGAACTGCCGCAGATTTAATGGCTGCTGGTAAGCGGTTAAAAAACTGTGTTGGATCATACCGAGATAGAGTCATGAAAGGGACTACTGCAATAGTGGTGGTCACTGACGATGCTATGAAGCCAGTTGCGTGCCTAGAATTGGCCAACAAGGGCAAGAAGAAAGGCCGTCAAATGTTCGACTTAGTGCAGGCTAAGCTATTTGCTAATGAAAAGCTTAAAATGAATGCTCAAATTAATTCGACGGTAATGCAATGGGCTAATCAATTACAGATTGAGCCGCACACCATCGATGTGGATGCCACTGTTGTATAGGAGAATGATATGAAACTCATAAAATTAGAACTACTTAACTTCAAAGGATTAACTTCCTTTACGTTAGATTTAAAAGGCGATGTTGTAATCCGTGGCGATAATGCTACCGGCAAAACGACTGTATTTGACTCTGTGTGCTGGTTATTATTCGGCAAAGATAGCCTAGATAGAGCTGATTTCGAAATTAAGACATTGGATGGTGGCGAACCTATCCATAAAGTTAATCATGAAGTAACAGGAACCTTTACTTTGAACGAAGGGGGCACAGTTGAACTTAAGCGTGTGTATCGTGAAAAGTATTCATCCCCTCGTGGTGGCGAAGTCACGATGACAGGGCACACGACGGATTACTTTGTTGACGGTGTGCCAAAGAAAGAAAAGGAATACAAAGAAATTGTTAGTTCACTTGTCGATGAAAGCATCTTTAAGTTGATTACGAACCCTCTATATTTCAATGAGACTTACTCCTGGCAAAATCGCCGGAAGTTGCTTCTTGAAATGTGTGGCGACATTGACGATGCTGCTGTAATCAATAGTCGTGAAGATTTAAAACGCTTAGCAGACTTATTAGATGGTCGTACGGTTGATGATCAACGCAAAGTTATTGCCAGCAAAAAAACAGCCATTAACAAAGAACTTGATATGATTCCGGTTCGTATTGATGAAGCTGTACGAAATAAACCTGAAGTTATGGCGGATAAAGCTAAGCTAATCAGTGATATTAAAACCTTGTCAACTGGTATTGATGATGTTGAAAAGCAAAAGGCCATTATTAAAAACGGTTTTAGCGCTACAGAAAAGCAGGCTAAAATTCGGGACATTAATCGTCAATTAGACGTTAGGCGTTCGGACATACTATCTAATTACCATAAGAATAAACAACGTTTGCGTAGTGAATGCGAAACGGCACTGGCTAAGTTAAAGGCAACAGAATCTGAAAGAGATAGATGCATGGATAGAAGCAACGAGCTTAATAAAGAAATTGAGCAAGAAGCCAAACGCATCGAAACTCTAACGTCTGAATTTCACACATTTAATGCTCAGCAGTTCAGTAAAGAAGCTTGCCCTACTTGTGGACAGCAACTACCAGCGGATAAGCAGGAAAAGCTCGAGGCAGAATTCAACGCTAATAAGTCTAAAAAGCTAGAAGAGTGGAAAGGCCTTATCGATAGTGCTGCTAAGCTAAAAGAAAGCTATGAAGAGCAGCAAAGAATCGTGGCGTTGAAAGCTGATGGCCTAATAGATGAAATTACTCTACAAAGCAAAGATCGGGATAGTAAACGCAAAGAATATGAATCGTATTCTGAACCTAATGCCGAAGATGATTCTACGTATGCTGACTTAAAAGCGCAATTATTCTTGCTTGAGATTGAAGAGGAACCAGGTGCAGATACCGAAGAACTTGCAAGACTTGAGGATGAAATATCCTCTTTGAAATCTAAAAAAGCAAATCTCGAGACTGAATTAAATAAATTTAAATTGATCGATGACATCGAAAATCGTGTTATTGAATTGGAAAATCAACAGCAAAAACTTGTTGCTGAAAAGAATAAACTTGATGAAACATCTTATCTGATGGATGAATTCGTTAAGGCTAAAGTTAATATGCTCGAAGAAAGTATTAACGCACGATTTAAATTAGCACGTTTTAAGATGTTCAACGTTATGCTAAATGGCAACGTTGAAGAATGTTGCGAAACAACCTATAAAGGGGTGCCATACCGTAGCATGAACAACGCAGCACGTATTAATGTAGGCTTAGATATCATTAACGCATTGACTAGTTATTTTAAAGTTAATGCGCCAGTGTTTATCGATAATGCTGAAGCTGTAACCGACTTTATCCCTGTTAATAGCCAAACAATTAAATTGATCGTTGATGAATCAGCATCACAACTTATGGTTAAGGAGGTGTAGTTATGACAGATTTACAAATCTTTAATAATGATGCATTTGGCCAAGTTCGTGCTATCGAACAAAATGGAAATCCTTGGTTTGTTGCAAAAGATGTATGCGATGTATTTGGCGCGACAAACAGAAATCGTATTATGCAGGATTTAGATGCAGATGAAAAGGGGTATACGCAAATGAATACCCCTGGTGGAATACAAGAGGTAGCCATAGTTAATGAAAGTGGACTATACCAATTGCTATTTTCGCTACAACCAGCAAAAGCTAGGGGTGTTAGTGATGAATATATCCAGGAACGTGTTAATAAATTAAAAGCATTTAAACGATGGGTCACTCATGATGTAATTCCTAGCATCCGTAAAACAGGGTCATATTCCCTTGCGGTTCCAAAGTCGCTGCCTGAAGCTCTAAGAGCTTACGCGAATGAGGTAGAATCGCACAATGCTACCAAAGCCATCGTTGCTCAACAAGAACAACAGATAGCAGAATTTAAACCGGTTAAGGATTACGTGGATAAAATCCTTTCAAGCAAATCTTGCTTAACAATCACACAAATTGCCGCTGATTATGGCATGAGTGCTCAAGAGTTAAATAAGATTTTGCACGAAGCTAATCTACAACGTAAGGTCGGTGATCAATGGATTTTGTACAAGCAGCATATGTCAAAAGGCTTCACTAAATCCGAAACCTTTACATTCTGTAGAAGTGATGGTCGCTTAGACTCTAAAATCACAACTAAGTGGACTCAAAAGGGCCGTTTAGAAATTCATAATATTTTATCTAAATTAGATATCCGCGCTGTATGCGAAAACGTGGCATAGGAGGTACATAATGGGTGAAGTAACAAAAGCACAAACTCAAACACCATCACTTAAAACTATGGTGTCTAGTGAGTCGGTAAAGAAACGTTTTAATGAAATCTTGGGTAAAAAATCAGCGGCCTTTGTGTCTAGCTTGATTTCTGTATCTAACAATAATGAACTTTTATCTAAAGCTGACCCTGCTACAGTTATTACTGCAGGTGTGATGGCAGCCACTTTAGATCTTCCAATTAATCAAAACTTGGGATTTGCCTATATTGTCCCTTTCTACAACAGTAAAAAGAAAATCAATGAAGCTCAATTTCAAATGGGTTACAAAGGGTATATCCAGTTGGCCATGCGCACAGGTCAATATAAGACTATTAATGCTAGTGAAATCTACGAAGGTGAAATTAAACACCATAACAAGCTTACAGGCGAATTCGAATTAGGCGAGCGAACTGGTGATAATGTAGTTGGCTACATCGCTTATTTCAAACTCATTAATGGCTTTGAAAAGTATTTATATATGTCTAAAGAAGATGCTGAAGCACACGCAATAAAGTATTCCCAAACATACAAAAGGGGGTTTGGTCTTTGGAAAACTGACTTCGACGCAATGGCCATCAAAACAGTGCTCAAACGTTTATTAAGTAAATATGGCATTCTATCAGTCGAAATGCAGAGCATGGCTAATGCAATCTCTGTAGATGGCGCCGTTATTCGTGATAATAATGGCGAGCTCACCCCTGATTTCGAAGGTGAAACTATCGATGTTCAATCAGACGTAGCAGAAACGATTGCTAATAATGCAAATTCTGAAGCCATTGACATCGACGCTGGTCCTGCCAGTGAATTTGTTAATCCTGAAACTGGCGAAGTAGTCAATATGTTCGGTGATTAATCGTGATTAGTATTCAAGCATTCGGTAGTAGTTCGAAAGGGAATTGCTACCGAATCAAAACCTCAACCAATGGTGATGAACTGCTACTAGATGCAGGGTTATCCTTTAAAGAAATTCAACGTTATTGTCGCTTTAATTTTCTACACCTATGCGGAACGTTGCTCACGCATCAACACGGCGACCATAGCAAGGCAGTAAATGATCTATTAAAGCTAGGCCATCGGGTGTATATGCTAAAGGATACTGCAGATGCGCTATATGTAACAGGACATCACAAAGTCATTAATATTACGCCTAAGGTTCAATTTACAATAGGTAATTTTAATATTTTACCTTTTGAACTAGAACATGATGTGCCTAATGTTGGTTTTTTGATTTCTGACGGAGAGGAAAAGCTGTTATATATCACCGATACATATTACTGTAGGTACACCTTTAAGGATATTGATCACATAATGGTTGAATGTAACCATTCCTATGAAATTCTAAATCAACAAGTAGAAGCTGGTTATTTAGATGAAAAACGAATGGAACGGTTAATCCAATCTCATTTTTCATTAGAAAATGTAATTAAATTTCTAAAATCTATGGACCTAACTAAGTGTCAAGATATACGGCTACTACATTTATCAGATAATAACTCAGATGCAGAAACATTTAAACAAGCTGTTCAAGCTGCTACTGGCAAATTAGTAATCGTAGAACAAGAAAGGAGTCCCTTATGATCATTAAATCAATTCAAATTAAAGATAACGATATCAGTATTGCCTATCAGAAACCATCTGCTACAGGGTTAACGGATGTATTCACGCTAAAATCTAAGGACGATCCACGTCCTGAACTTCTGCAAGCATTCAGCAAACTGCAGTCTATTGTGAAGAAGAATTTTGAATTTCTGGAAGAATTTAAAATTCCATTTTTGGTAAATACATTTAAATTTAAGTATGATGACATTGAAGGTCTTATTAACCAGGTTGGTGTTGAAGGTGTCGTGTCTGATATGAACACGCCTAATGAATTTAAATTTAAAACGGGATGGTTAAATGTCGAATATACAGACTCAACATTTGCTATCTCAGTTCAAGACTTAATCGATGAATGCGTAAGGTTTATTATGGGACGTCGAGCCCAGGACAATTTATTTGTAGATGAGGATTAATGAATGGGTAGGGACGTATACTACTTCAGTCACGACGTCAATGCCAGCAATGATCCTAAAATCATCGTGATGAAAGAACTATGCGGGGTAATTGCATACGCATGGTGGTGGATACTTATTGAGCAATTAGCCGTTCAAGAGGATTATAAATTGCCAATGGATAAAATCACGTTCACAGGGTTAGGTATAGCGTTTGGAATGAAGCAAAACGAAGCAAATGCAAGCAAAACTAAGCAAGCTGAAGCATTTATAAATTTGCTTATAAATGAGTGCGAATTGCTAGAGACTGATGGAGAGTATTTCTGGTCCCCATCTCTCGTTCGACGGAATTTGCTTCGAAAAAATAAGCAGGTTGAAATATCCCGCAAACGCAGCGAGGCTGGGCGTTTGGGTGGGCTCAAGAGCGCAGAACAACGAAGCAAAACGAAGCAAATGCTTCAAGCAAATGAAGCAAATCAAGCAAATCAAGCTAAAGGAAAGGAAAGGAAAGGAAATATATATTCATATTCATATAATGAGACGTACGAAAATGAAAAATCAGATAAGGAAATCTTATCCATGTTTAATGATGAATCAAAAAAATATGATCCATATAAAAACGTGTTCAAGATTTATATGAATGATGTAGGTGAAATTTCTTCTGTGACAAAAGAAAAACTAGAATGTCTTGTTAATGACTTTGGTGAAAATGAAGTTATTAACGCTATAAGTAAGTCTAGCGAAGTAGGGAAAGCTAGTATCGCATACATCACCGCCGTTCTAAATAACAAGATTAGGGAGGAGGCAGCAAAGGATAATGGAACAAGCAAACGTAACAGCAATGCTAGAGGCGTGTCTCGAAAAGATTCGAGAAAGGACGAAGACGTCGACTGGGAAAAAGAATATCAAAGAGTCCACGGTAAAAAATGAGTTCTTTTATCCAATCTATGATAAGCCAGTAGTCATTCAAACTAACATTAATACCACCTATGCTGCAGTCGGAATTCCTAAGAGGTATTACGATATGGATTTTGACTGGTTACGCAAACACGGCAGCTTTCCAAAAGAGAACGCTGAAGCTTACGACGTGGTTAAAAAGTACTCTGATAATCTGAAAGCTAATCTTGATTCTGGCAAGGGCCTCATATTAAGAGGCCCAGCTGGTACCGGTAAAACATCGATTGCGGTGAGTATCCTAAAACAGGCTATGGAGTTAGGTAAAGGGTGTCTAATGATTTCAATGCCTAATCTATTAGATACCATGCTTACATTGTCTAAAGGCGACAATGTAGCTTATCTAAGATTTGAGCAAAAACTTAGAAATATCCCATTGCTATTGCTCGATGACTTTGGGGCGGAGTACTCAAAATCTGATTGGGTACCATCTAAGGTTGAAAGCATCATTATCGATCGCTACAACCGAATGAAACCCATCATTCTTACGACGAATTATAGCGATGCTTGGACTGAAAAGAATTATAGTCAAAGAGTATATGACCGCCTACGTGGTGAATATGCGGTGGCTATATTCAATGGAGAGTCACACCGATGAAGCTTTTATTCAGATGTCAGTTCAGGTTTAGAAAGAAAACACATGACCGGTTCCCAACATTGAATGAGTACATTGATTGTGAACGCGGCTCTACTATAGCAGCTGCAGCCATGAAGAAAAAATGTACTGAGCAGGTTAAAGAACAATGCCTTTCACAGCAGATACAACCAGTTAATGGGAAAGTAGATCTACTATTTGAATGGCACTCATCAACCAGGCACGATCCTGACAATGTAGCGTTTGCTAAGAAGTTTATTCTTGATGGGCTACAAGCTGCTGGCGTATTAGAAAATGACAATCGAAAGTTCATCGGTACTATGGCTGATGAGATTATTCAGGATGATGAAGACTATGTAATCTTACACATCACAGAGAATATGGAGATATTCTTGTGATTATAAAATTAGTGGAGACATAAAATGACTGTTAAAGAATTAGAAGAAGCTTTGAGCAGAGTAGAAAACAAAGACATTGAAGTTATAATGTATGACGAAATGTTTGGCGGGACTGAAATTGAATGTGCTATTTACCACGCAGAAGAACCAAAACTCAATTTTAAAGAACGTGTAGAACTATTGATTGGATGTGAAATTGATGCTAACCGAAGATAAGAATAAATGGTGTTGGGTAGATGTGGTTCATGGTGACGCAGGAATACCCTGCAATACAATACAAGGTGCAATCGATAATTATTTTTTAGATGAGCCGGACAGAAAAGGGGCGACCATTGTAAAAATAGGACATCCTAATTATTGTATCCCGGAGGTGGATGCCGAATATGTAATCGAAGATATAATTAATCATCAAATTGATGATGAGATTGCTGAGTGGTCCGAAGATTATTTGACAGATGTTAAGAAAGAACATATTGATGAATTGAGCGAGGCATTGACAAATATCTTTCGTGAATGGGAAAAGAAACACGGCTATGAAAATACTGGCTATGTAGTACTTGAAACCAAAGAATACAAGGTAGATGCTAACGGTGTTCTTATGGAGCAGGAGGTCAAATAATGATTACAGATGAACAAGGGAAGAACTGGCTATTACAAAAGTTATATGATAATGGCTGGAGATATTTGGCTGAGGATTATTGTGGTAGAGTATGGTTGGCTACAGAAAAACCAGAATTCAATGAATTTGGAAGTTTAAAATTTGTTGGTAAATATTCAACGGTTACTTGTATTAGAGATATACTTCCTAAAACAAATTTAAATCAATATTTAAGTATTGCAAAAGAATTAGGGGTTATAGACTGGGCAAACATTCCTGTTGATACACCTGTTCGTGTATGGAATAACGCATCAACGACAAAAGAAAAAAGACATTTTGCAGGATATGAAAATGGGTATGTGTTAACGTGGTCTCATGGCGGGACTTCATGGAGTAGTCCAAAACATTGCGTAAGTGAATGGGATCATGCTGAGTTGGTGGAGCTATGAAAAGAGCAATATATATAGCGTTGGTTAAGCTACTAAAATTATTAGATAGCCGATACAACATATCTGATGAGATGATTATTGCATGTGCTGTGTCGGTATTGGATGAAACACAAAATATGCTTGAATATGAAGCTAAATTACAATTACAGTTCTTGGATGATTTGCAAAAAGAAACTGCAGAAGACTTTACTCCGATTAGAGGGTTTTTAACAGGGTTTCATAACAGATCCATTAATTGGTGTAAAAAGCAGCGTAATTCATTAGCTACACAAAGCAAATTATAGGGTTATGGGGGTGTTAGAATTGGAACAGGTGCAAGCGATAACTGATATTGATGAGGTTGTCAAATTAGCTACTGAAACGGCTATAGAAATTTATGAACAGCGGATTGAAAAGGATCACGCTAAAAAGCGAGAGCAGGCAAGGAAAAATACAAAAAA
>ERZ773063.2261-NODE-2261-length-10563-cov-11.715265_pt1 | contig 10563 bp, 11 predicted proteins | sample MGYA00580625_ERZ773063 | MGnify/ENA primary metagenome ERZ773063 (study PRJEB29015, sample SAMEA2738022) | human oral metagenome | biome: human oral; feature: human-associated habitat; material: dental | place: China | collected 2042 ...
TCTTTACCATCCTTATGGGCGACAAAGTCGAGCCGCGCCGCCAGTTCATCGAGGAAAATGCGCGTCTCGTGCGGAATCTGGATATTTAAAGAAAAAGATGAGGGAATCTGTCATGCAAACAAATTCCCTTTTTTTGAAGGAAAATGGATATGAAGGAATTTTTTGATCGGCTCTCGGTGGATCGGAGCGACTGGCGTGATGTTTTTTCTGCGTGCCTCGGCAAGATGATGTGCGTTCAGAATGCCTGCGGCGAGCTTGTGGTACAGAATGAAAATTGGAACATCGACCTTGGGCGCGGCGTTATATTCTTCGGCATGCGGGAGTATCCGATTCAGTTCATTGGAAGTGAGTCCAAGTCAAGCGGCACATGGCTCTGGGGATGGGAAAACATCAATCACTTCCCCGACGAGATCATCCGGCTTGCCAACGAGACAAAGGCATGCGGCGAGGAATGGCATCTGGAGACCCTGACAGCGGCAGAGTTTGATCTGAACGATACGTTTAATGGGCACAACCTCTCCATTGCAGCCTGCGGGATTGCGGATCATTTTGCCTACTACCGCTGTCCGCACGAGGGAGGTGCGGTCTTTGTCGCGGTCGGCGGCGTGCCGGAGGAGGTCTTTGCGCCCGTCGATTTTCCGCGTTTCGTCTCTGTCCTGACGCAGTGCCTCGAGCAGTACGAGGTGGATCATCGCATCTTTGCTGAGGCGTTCCTCCTGTGGAACCGCACGCCGTACGATTGGGACGGCAATACGCTGACCGCGCACTTCACGCAGGATCTTGGCATTGTTTTTGAAACTGCGGGCGACGATCTGCGCATTTCGTCAATTTCGAGTTTGTAATTTCATTTCTTTTGAGGACGTTGGCTTACGGCAGCGTCCTTTTTATTTTTAAAATTTTTATTGTACCTATTGAAATTATGATTTTTATATGCTATACTCATTTTGTAATTAAGGTAATTACTAAAAAGTTTATGGAGGTATTTCATATGAAAATCGCAGTTGTGGCATCCAACGGGAAGGCAAGCCGTGCTATCATTGCGGAGCTGATTGCGCGCGGTCATGCGGTGACGGCATTTGCACGCAGCGAGAACAAAAGTGCAGCAAAGAATTTCGTGCAGAAGGACATCATGGACCTGACGAAGGAGGAGCTTGCGGGATTCGATGCGGTGGTGGATGGGTTCGGCGCGTATACGCCCGAGACACTGCCGCTGCATACAAAGACAAGCCAGCATCTCGCCGATCTCGTTGCAGGTACAAAGACGTGCCTCTATATCGTCGGCGGTGCGGGCAGTCTCTATGTCGATCCGGCACATACGGTGCAGCTGCTCGATACGCCGGAGTTCCCGGCAGAGTTCTATCCGCTGGCGAAGGCGCAGACGGAGGAGCTTGCGGCGCTGCGCTCCCGTACGGATGCAAAGTGGGTGTTCGTCAGCCCTGCGGCGGATTTCCGTGCGGACGGGGCAAAGACGGGCAAGTACGTCCTCGGCGGCGAGGAGCTGACGCTGAGCGCGGCGGGCGAGAGTGTCATCAGCTATGCGGACTATGCGCTCGGGATGGTCGACCTGATCGAGAGCGGCGCACATGTGGGTGAGCGCGTATCGCTGGTACAGGCGTAAACAAAGGAAGTGTTCTCCATGTCCCTTGCACTCATCCAAAAACTGAACGCCATGCTCCTCTCCGAAATGCCGGAGTACCGCGCGCAGACGGCGCAGATCGGAGAGACGGAGAAGGCGCAGCGAGGACTCCTCCGCGCGCTGATGAATGTGCGTCCGCCGCGTCCCCTGTCCGAGGCGTATCTGCGTCTCGAAGGTGAACTGCTGTCCAAGGAGCGGGAGGAGCGCGGTGCAGTGGATGTGATGACGCTCCCCGCCGTGCCCGCAGACGCGCGCATTGCACTCTGGCAGGGAGATATCACGCGTCTGAACGCCGATGCGATCGTGAATGCGGCGAATGCTGCGCTCCTCGGTTGTTTCATCCCGTGTCACCGCTGCATTGACAATGCCATTCACTCGGCGGCAGGACTTCAGCTGCGTGCGGAATGCGCAGAGATCATGGAGCGGCAGGGACATCCGGAGGCGACAGGGCTGGCAAAGATCACGCAGGGGTATCATCTCCCCGCGCGTCATGTCATCCATACGGTTGGACCGATCGTCAGCGGCGTGCTGACCAATGAGCACAGGGAGTTTCTTTCCTCCTGCTATCGTTCGTGTCTGCATCTCGCGGCGGAGCATGGGCTGAAGTCCGTTGCGTTCTGCTGCATCTCGACGGGTGAGTTCCATTTCCCGAATGCGGCGGCGGCAGAGATCGCCGTACGTGAGGTGCGCAATTTCCTCAATCACAAGACCTCAATCGAACGTGTCGTGTTCAACGTGTTCAAGGATGAGGACCGCGTGCTCTACGAAGGACTGTTACAATGAAGAAATCCATCGCACAATTCAAAAATGCCCTCTCCTCTGCCGACTGCATTCTGATCGGTGCGGGGGCGGGGCTGTCGGCGGCGGCGGGCTATGACTATGTGGGCGCACGCTTCCTCAAATATTTTTCGGATTTTCACGAATGCTTCGGGATCGAGGATATCTATAGCGGCGGCTTCCATCCGTTTCCGTCGCGTGAGATGTTCTGGGCGTGGTGGAGCAGGAGCATCTATATCAACCGCTATGCGCCGATGCCGGGCGACGTGTATGCGAATCTGCTGCACCTCGCAGAGGGACGTGACTATTTCATCCTGACGACGAATGTGGATCATGCCTTTCAGCGGGCGGGCTTTGATAAGGAGCGTCTCTTCTATACGCAGGGGGACTATGGTCTGTTTCAGAGCAGCAAACCTGCGGGCGCGTCGGCGCACAGGACCTATGATAACGCGCAAAGTGTACGCGCGATGCTCACGGCGCAGGGCTTTACATTTGCGGCGGACGGAGAGCTGCTCCTGCCCGAGAGTGGTGCGCCTCGGATGGCGATTCCTACGGAGCTCATCCCCTACTGCCCAGACGACGGTGCGGAGATGACGACAAATCTACGCGCGGATGCGTCCTTTGTCGAGGATGCGGGCTGGCATGCGGCGGCGGCGCGGTATACGGATTTCCTCCATCACACGGAGGGGAAGCGGACGCTGCTCCTTGAGCTCGGCGTCGGGATGAATACGCCGGGGATCATCAAGTATCCGTTTTGGCGCATGACGGCAGAGCGCAGTGATGTGACGCTCATTTCAGTCAATCTTGGGAGGGCGTATGTGCCGGATGAGATTGCGGAGCGCAGCATTGTGATCGATGGGGATATCGCGGAGGTGCTGCGCGAAATCGCACAATAAAAAGCTGCCAATCGGCAGCTTTTTATTGTGCTACATATGTTCTTATGATATACTCAAGGCAAGCACTGTCGAAAGGGCGGTCGAATCTTGCCCCCGGGAAGGGGGAGGTTGGTATGGATACCTACGAATTCCTCGCGTTTCTCGTAGTGTTCACCGTGCTGATTATATCTGTAAGACGATAAAAGAGATGACCCCGCCTTGCGTCTGCAAACCTAGGCGGGGAATCTCACCGCTATTGGGGGCGACCGCTAGGCAGTGCCCTTTTTGTATCTCTATTCTAACATCTGTGCGCCGCATCGTCAAGGATTGCTGTGCGCTTTTTGCATACGAAAACGGCTCTGTGTGACCGATGTGGACACGCAGAGCCGTTTTGCTGTCAATGCCGCACGCAGCATTATGTGTGTCGGGACAGCCGAAGTTTGAACGCATCCGGCGCATCACCGGCTATGTTTCAATGCCGCACGCAGCATTGTGTGTGTCGGGACAATGAGAATTACTTCTCGCCGTGCTCAAAAGGGTGAGTTTCAATGCCGCACGCAGCATTGTGTGTGTCGGGACCTGAAAACCAGTCATCATTTGCAAATAGTGATGGTTGTTTCAATGCCGCACGCAGCATTATGTGTGTCGGGACTCCGAGGACACCTTCTGACGCAAAAGTTCACGCCGTTTCAATGCCGCACGCAGCATTATGTGTGTCGGGACTACTCGGATGATCAAGAATTATCCGAATCCGTATGTTTCAATGCCGCACGCAGCATTGTGTGTGTCGGGACTGGGAAGCTCCGTGTTGGACTCGCTAATAATGAGTCGTTTCAATGCCGCACGCAGCATTATGTGTGTCGGGACCAAAGAGTTTCGTTGAAGCTTCAGACGTTGTTTCGTTTCAATGCCGCACGCAGCATTATGTGTGTCGGGACAGGTGAAGCGCCGCAACAATCTCCGCAAGGGAACGTTTCAATGCCGCACGCAGCATTGTGTGTGTCGGGACTGGGAAGCTCCGTGTTGGACTCGCTAATAATGAGTCGTTTCAATGCCGCACGCAGCATTGTGTGTGTCGGGACTGGGAAGCTCCGTGTTGGACTCGCTAATAATGAGTCGTTTCAATGCCGCACGCAGCATTATGTGTGTCGGGACCAAAGAGTTTCGTTGAAGCTTCAGACGTTGTTTCGTTTCAATGCCGCACGCAGCATTATGTGTGTCGGGACATTCGATGACATCAAGGCGAGCTTTCTTCGCAAGTTTCAATGCCGCACGCAGCATTGTGTGTGTCGGGACTTTCAAGATCGAGGCGTTCATCCATAATCCAGCAACGTTTCAATGCCGCACGCAGCATTGTGTGTGTCGGGACAATGAGAATTACTTCTCGCCGTGCTCAAAAGGGTGAGTTTCAATGCCGCACGCAGCACTGTATGTGTCGGGACGTGCAACCACAGGGGCTTTCCCGTGGTTCTTCGGGTTTCAATGCCGCACGCAGCATTATGTGTGTCGGGACTTTTGAGAAAGGGGAAGATTCCATTGGTTTGATTGTTTCAATGCCGCACGCAGCATTGTGTGTGTCGGGACCAGGAATTGCAGCAGCAACTATCGTTGGTATGTATGTTTCAATGCCGCACGCAGCATTGTGTGTGTCGGGACAGAACTCATCGCGAGATACACGTTCACAGCGGAGTTTCAATGCCGCACGCAGCATTGTGTGTGTCGGGACATGGGTTTTCGCACACTTTCCCAATCCAAATATATGTTTCAATGCCGCACGCAGCATTGTGTGTGTCGGGACGGCGAAGTTCGTGCCCGCAATTTCGACGCGGCCGAGTTTCAATGCCGCACGCAGCATTGTGTGTGTCGGGACCACTTCATAGGTGAGCATGGGGCGCTCGTAGGAGGAGTTTCAATGCCGCACGCAGCATTGTGTGTGTCGGGACATACAAGGCGTTTGCGATCTTTCCGATTACCGTTGTTTCAATGCCGCACGCAGCATTGTGTGTGTCGGGACTCTGTGTCCCGCAGCCCTTGTCCCGCGCGGGCTGAGAAGGTGTTTTGGAAAGACGCGCTTTTTTTGCGCCGTTTTTGGCGTCTGTGGATGAATTCTGCCCCGAAAAGCGGGGGATCCATCGGTGCTGTCCCTTGTGCGGTGCGGGCTACACCGTTTTGGAAAGTCGAAACGGCGGTATGCGGCTTTACGCCCGTGCCGAAGCACTTTCCATTTCCTTCTCCTCTATGATAGCACATGCTTCATTCTTTTTCAATGATGTTTTTGCGCCGGTGCGTGGGCGGGCAGATGTTTTCCAAGAAGTCTATGGCATCTGTGATGCTCTATATGTCTCTCATGGATGTGTGTCCGCTTATTTTATCATCGCTTTCCCGGTTGCACTGTGCGTGAGGGACTGGTATGATAGGGGGAGACAATTGATTCAGGGAGGTTCCTATGATCTACGGCAATATCTATCACGAGAGAACTTACGCGTTTCTCCCGCAGCGCATGCAGGAGGCACTTGCCTTCGCGCGGTCGCATGACCTCGCGGCGCTGCCCAAGGGGCGCAATGAGATTGCGGGCGATGCGCTCTATGTCAACATCGCGCACTATACGACGGGAGAACGCAGCGGGAAGATCTGGGAGGCGCACCGCGCCTACATCGACATCCACGTTCTCGTTGCGGGCACGGAGCGCATCGATGTGAGTCCGATGGAGCGTATGGAGATGGGTGCCTATGAGGATGAGCGGGACTTTATTCCTGCAGAGGGGGATGTGAGTGCCTCGGTGATTCTGCGTCCCGGGGATTTCCTCATCTGCTTCCCCGTGGATGTGCATCGCTCCGGTGTGCGGGTGGATGCGCCCGCCCCGCTCAAAAAGGGGATTTTCAAGATCAGGGTGGAGTAAAGGAAGCACAAACAGAGGGCTGCTGTACGAAGGAAACTCCGTACAGCAGCCCTTTTCAGACCGGGGGGAAGAGCAGTGCGCCCTGATCGAGTCCGTAGCGGATGGCAAGCCCTGCGTCATCTGCAAAGTCCACGGCGAGCGTGGAGACGTACTCGCGCGTTGTGATATAGGCGCTTGACGCCTTGAGCGCCGTGATGGAGAAGGGGATTTGCGCGGAACAGCCGTGTGAGAGGATGAGCGGCGCATCTTCGCCGCGGGCGGCAAGGCGCTCCATGATTTCCGCGAGACAGGGCTGCGCGGATTCCCCCTCGTGGACGGCGAGCATGAGCGCTACCCTGTCCTCAGCGGTATATGCGGCGAGGAAGCGGTCGATCATGCGCGGCCAGACGGCATAGGCGGGCTCCACGCCGAAATCCGGGATGCAGTAGAAAACGGTATAGCCGTCCGCACGCAGGTCGCGCACCGCTGCATATGCCTCGTCCTCCTCCCACACCGGTTCGCCCGGGTCGAACCGATCCAGAAATCCCGCCATGTCGTTGTTGAACGCGGGGATGTACTGCTCGATTTGTTCTTTTTCCCAGTGCCACCACTTGATGCGCTGCAGACGGCGGATGGTCTCCGCGTCGAAACGGTACTTGACGATGCGCATGGGATTGCCGATGGCGATGGCATAGGGCGGCACGTCCTTTGCCACGACCGTACCCGCACCGATCACGGCGCCGTTGCCGATGTGCACGCCGCCGAAGAGGAAGGAATCGGAGCCGATCCACACGTCGCTGCCGATGACGATCTGATGGCGGTTGATCGGATCGGCAAAGGGGTTCTTTGGTTCGGGCATGGATGAATCCCATGTATAGGGCGCGATCTTGTGCTGCGGAAATGTTGTGACACAGTGGTAATTGTGATTGGTGGCGATGCTGAACGTCACGCGATGTGCGATGGAGCAGTAATTGCCGATCAGCACATGGCAGTCGATGGTGTTGGTTTCCGGTATGATATCCACCATATAGGACATCGGTCCAAAGGTCAGGATGGGAGCCGGTATATCGGCATCGTACATCACCTTATGCGGGGTCGGAGAAAAATCCAGAAACGACATTCCCATGCGGCATAATCCTTTCTCTGTGCAGAATACATTATCTTTCCACGGTAGATTATAGCACGAATTATGCTCCTTAGCGAGAGTTCTGTGGGCATCGTCCGGGGAAATATGTTATAATGAGCGCGAATATCGTGCAGCAGACTTTATGTAGGAGGAGATTTTATGAAAGCAGCTGATTACATCGCCGCAGATCCTTCCCTGCGTGCCGTTGCGGATGCGCAGGAAACGGTGTGGATCAATCCGCGCCTCCTGCCGTTTGACACGGTGGACGGACTCTCACAGCTCGCCGTCTCGGATGCGGATATCGCCGATGCGGCAGAGCGTCTTCGGCGCTTTGCCCCCTTTCTCCGCCGTGCGTTTCCTGAGACGGAGGAGACCGACGGACTCATCGAGTCGCCGCTGCGCGCGATCCCGAGGATGCAGGAGCGCCTCGCGGCAGAGTACCATGCGCAGATTCCGGGACGCCTCCTTCTCAAGATGGACAGTCACCTCGCGATTGCGGGCTCGGTGAAGGCGCGCGGCGGCATCTACGAGGTCCTGAAGCACGCCGAGGATCTGGCGGTTGCGGCGAGGCGTCTGCGCATTACGGACGACTATGCGAAGATTGCCGACCTGCGCGACTTTTTTGCGCAGTATACCATACAGGTCGGGTCAACGGGCAATCTCGGCATGTCGATCGGCATCATGAGTGCCGCCATCGGTTTCCGCGTGCGCGTGCATATGTCGGCGGATGCGAAGCAGTGGAAGAAGAACCTGCTGCGCAGTCACGGCGTGGAGGTCATCGAGTACGCGGACGACTATTCGCGTGCGGTCGCGGAGGGGCGTCGCGCCTCGGACACGGATCCGATGAGCCACTTCGTCGATGATGAGAAATCGGTTGATCTCTTCCTCGGCTACGCCGTCGCCGCCAAACGGTTGGACGAGCAGCTTGCGGCGCAGAACATTATCGTGGACAGCGAACATCCGCTCATCGTCTATATCCCCGCAGGGGTCGGCGGGGCGCCGGGCGGTGTCTCCTACGGGTTGCGGCGGCTCTATCACGACAATGTGCACTGTTTCTTCGTCGAGCCGGCACAGTGCCCCTCCGTCCTCCTCGGTGTTGCAACGCAGGAGTTTGAGCGGGCGAACGTGCACGACTTCGGCATCGCAGGCAAAACCGATGCGGACGGGCTCGCCTGCGCCGGTCCCTCGGGTCTTGTCACACGCATCATGACGAACCACATGGCGGGCGTCTTCACCGTCTCCGAGGCACGTCTTTATGACTATCTGCGCGATCTCGACGGGAGTGAGGGCATCCGCATCGAGCCGTCAAGCTGCGCCTCGTTCGCGGGACCCGTCGGACTCCTCCGGTTTCCCACCGCGCGTGCCTACTGCGCGCGTCACGGACTCACCCCCGATCGTCTGCAACGCGTCACGCAGATCGCATGGGCGACGGGCGGCCGCCTCGTCCCCGAGGGGATCTGGACGGAATACCTCGCGACGCACAGATAAAAAAGAAAAACGGCACAAAAAATGCTCCGTTTCTCCGTCGGGAAGCGGAGCAGGTACGCATTATGGACGGATTCGGCTTTCTCCGTTGCCGAACGGCTTGCGGGGTGCATCGATCCTTAGCCCACCGGCGGGAAGAGTAGTGCGCCCCGGTCGAGACCGTAGCGGATGGCGGCGTTTTCATCGGCGGCATAGTCGACGCAGACGGAGGAGATGGCGGAACGCGTTGTGATGCAGGCATCCGCCGCCCGCAGTGCCGGGATGGAGAAGGGCTGCTGCGGGGTGGATGCGTGGGAGAGTACGAGCGGTGCGTTTGCGCCCTCGGCGGCAAGGCGGCTCTGAATCGCCTCGCGGTAGGGCTGATATGCCTCCCCCTCGGGGATGGCGAGGATGAGTGCCGCGCTGTCCTCTGCCGTGTAGGCGGTGAGGTAGCTGTCGAGTGTGCGCGGCCAGACGGCATGGGCGGGATCCGCCTCGAAGTCGGGGACGAAATAGGAGACATGGATCCCCTGTTCCCGCAGTGCGGCGACGGTCTCCCCGATTTCATCCACAGGCGGCTCCGTATCCTGCGGGTCAAACGCCGCAAGGAATGCGTCCATGTCGTTGCGGAACTGCGGGATGTACTTCTCAATCTCCGCGAGCGGCCAGTTCCACCACTTGATGCGCCGGAGGCGTGCGATGGTCGCATCGTCGAAACGGTATTTTACGATCCGCGCGGGATTGCCGACGACGACAGCGTAGGGCGGTACGTCCTTTGCGACGACGGTGCTGCCGCCGATGACGGCACCGTTGCCGATACGGACGCCGCCCATGATCTTGACATCGGAGCCGATCCACACGTCGTTGCCGATGATGATCTGATGGCGGTTGTACCTGTCATCCTGACTTTCGGTCGGTTTTTCGTTGCTCGCAAGGATCGTTTCGAGCGGGTAGGTTGTGAGACTGTGGTAATCGTGATTCAGCCCGACGGAGAAATTCAGATCGCGACCAAGCGAGGAATAGCTGCCGATGAGGATGTGTACGTCGGTGGAGGCGTAGTCCACATGGGCGCGCATCATATAGGAGCGTTCCCCGATGGTTATCAATGGAACGTGTGTGCTTAGTTCTCCGTAGATTTTTCGGATGGTCGGAGAAAATTCCGGAAAAGTGATGCTTTCAACCAATGGGCGGTTCTCCTTTCACTTCATGCCCGGGGATCGCCGATCCGGTGACATCCGTCAGGACGGCGGTGCCGAACGGATCAGTGTTTCCCTTTACTCGCCCGCCGCATCGACGATGCGGTTCATGGTTGCCATCGAGGCGACGCGGTCGGCCTCGCCGAGGGTCATGAGTTTGACGCCCTGTGTGTTGCGGCTGATGAGGGAGATCTCATCCACAGTCGTGCGGATGACGATGCCGTCGGTGGTGATGAGCATGAGTTCCTGATTCTCGCGTACGACGCGGATGCCGACGACGGGACCGGTCTTTTCGGTGACCTTCATGTTGATGAGCCCCTTGCCGCCGCGCGTCTGGCTGCGGTACTCCTCGGCGGTAGTGCGCTTGCCGTAGCCGCCCTCGGTGACGGTGAGGACCTCGGAGTCCTGTTTCAGGATGTCCATTGCGACGACCTCATCTCCGTCGCTGAGGTTGATGCCGCGCACGCCGCGCGCACCGCGTCCCATCGAGCGCACGTCCTCCTCGGGGAAGGTGATCGCTTTGCCGCCGCGCGTGCCGAGCATGATGCGGTTCTCACCGTCGGTGAACTTGACGCCGATGAGCTCGTCGTCCTCATCGAGGTTGACCGCCT
>ERZ773063.2266-NODE-2266-length-10543-cov-3.173436_pt1 | contig 10543 bp, 10 predicted proteins | sample MGYA00580625_ERZ773063 | MGnify/ENA primary metagenome ERZ773063 (study PRJEB29015, sample SAMEA2738022) | human oral metagenome | biome: human oral; feature: human-associated habitat; material: dental | place: China | collected 2042 ...
TATTTATTATAAAATTGGTTTAAATACAGATTTTACAGGAAAACTCTTTAACGAGATGTATTCATGGTTGGGCTTTACGCAAGATAAACTCAACGATGTTGTATTAACCCCATCTTATGTAGCCACTTTACTGGTTAGATTGGCTCGCGTGGATAAAGATTCTTATGTTTGGGATTTTGCAACTGGTTCTGCTGGTTTGCTAGTTTCGGCAATGAATGAGATGCTTAACGACGCTAAAGTAAAAATTACATCACCAGATGAATTATATAAAAAAGAAGTAGAAATTAAAGCAAACCAGCTTTTAGGTTTGGAAATTCTCTCGTCTGTTTATATGTTGGCTGTTCTTAATATGATTATGATGGGAGATGGTTCGTCAAATATTATTAATGAAGACTCCTTAAAACAGTTTAACGGAAAATACGGCTACGGTAAAATTAATGAAGAGTTCCCAGCAACTGCTTTTGTTCTAAATCCACCATACTCAGCAGAAGGTAATGGTATGATTTTTGTTAAGCGTGCTCTTTCTATGATGAAGTCGGGTTATGCGGCTATTATTATTCAGGGTTCAGCAGGAAGCGGTAAAGCTACCGAAATAAACAAAGATATCTTAAAATCGAACAGGTTACTTGCAAGCATTAAAATGCCTATTGATTTGTTTGTTGGTAAGTCTAGCGTTCAAACATATATTTATGTTTTTAGAGTTGGTGAAGCTCATGAAAATGACTATGCGGTAAAATTTATCGACTTTACGAATGATGGTTACACTAGAAGCAACCGCAAAAAAGCAAGCAATAACCTTCGTGATACAGACCATGCTAAAGAAAAATATCAAGAAGTGGTTGAATTGGTTAAATTTGGTAAGAGTAAATTGAATTATTTAACTGAATCAGAATATTATGAAGGTTATATTGATGTAACTAAAGGTGATGACTGGAATCAAACCGCACCGATTGATATAAAGCCAAAGCTAGAAGATTTTAAAAAGACGGTTGGTGACTATTTATCTTGGGAAGTTTCAAATTTGTTAAAGAGTGGATCTAATAAGGAGGATGAAACTCTGGGAAAATAGATGCCTCACTTAACGAAAAGCTGGCGAGTGTTGAGTGGGGCGAATATAGAGTTGGTGATTTGTTTGATATTGTAAACACCCTTAGCTTTAATAAAGATAGATTGACTGTCGGCCATGAATATGATTATGTTACGAGAACATCATTAAATCAGGGGATTTTACAGGGGACTGGTTTTGTTAATAAAACTAATTTGAACGAGGAAAATGTTTGGAGTTTGGGATTATTACAGATGGATTTTTTCTATCGTAAGAGAAAGTGGTATGCGGGTCAATTTGTAAGAAAGATTATTCCTAAATTTGATACTACAGCGAATAATATAAAATTCTTTTCTACTATGCTAAATAAATTGAAGCCAGTCTTGCTGCAAGTTCTTATTAGAAATGTTGATGATACTTTTAAAAATCAGTTATTAAACTTACCAACTAAAAATGGAAAAATTGACTTTGATTTTATGGAAACTTTCGTCGCGGAGCTGGAAGCTCAGCGCGTCGCGGAGCTGAAAAACTACTTAGAAGTTAGCGGATTGGATGATTATGAGCTATCTAACAGAGAGTTAGAAGTTATTGAATCTTACGATTCTGTTGAGTGGGGCGAATATCGAATTGGTGATTTATTTGAAATAAAGCCTACAAAATCATATAAAGTAACTAACACTGATTTATTTGATGAAAACGGGCATATACCAGTGGTTACAAACTCGAGTGCCAACAATGGAATAACTGGATATACAAATAAACCATTCACTGAAGAAGGAAATATTATAACCTATAGCGATACTACAACAGCAGATAGTATTTTCTATCAACCAAATAAATTTGTTGGATACTCACATATTCAGGGATTATACCCTATAAACTATCATAACAGCTGGAATAAAAATTCTTTATTATTCTTCGTCTCTGCTTTTAGGAGTATTTCTAGGGGTAAATTCAGTTATGGTAATAAATTTAACAGAAAGATTGCTTCAGAAATGAATGCAACCTTACCTCTAAAAAATGGAAAAATTGACTTTGAATTTATGGAAACTTACACTTCAGCCATTACAAAGCTAGCAATTAAAGATGTTGTTGAATACGCAGATAAAAGGATTGCTATAACTAAAAAAATTGTCAATGAGCAATAAAAGTTTATATCCCGCTTGCGCTTAACCTATTCAAAGTGCTATAATTAAAGCAGGAAATCAAGCACTTTTAAGGAAATAACTTGGTGATTTTGGCAAGGTGAAAGGAGGAATCTTTAATCCCCTATAGCAAACCAACAAAAGTGCTACATCACTTTTTAAAATTTGCTAAGCACATTTAAGAATCATCTATAGCATTTTTAATTAACCGCTATAGCAAAACAAATCAAGAGCCTTTTAAGGAGGAAGAATGAGTCTTAGATATAAAGCTGTTCAACTTGTAAACCCTGCAAAGCGTGAAGAGCCAAAAAAGTTTTATGCTCAACTGGCTGAATCTGGCCGTGTTGATTTGGACGAAATTGCCAATAGTATTTCAGAAACTTCAACCACAGTTAGCCATATTGACGTGCATGCAGTTTTGCTAGCACTAACAGATGAGCTTTTGAAACGATTAGAGCGAGGCGAAAGTGTTCATCTTGGAAAACTTGGTTATTTTCATACAACTATTCAATCTAAAGGTCAAGCTAAAGAATCTGATGTAACAGCGAGCTCGATTGAGGGTGTGAAAGTTCGTTTTGTGGCGGGTGATGCCTTAAAAGATAAGCTAAAAGCAGCACACTTTGAAAAGGTTGAAAAAACCAAAACTACTGAACCAAAACCAACCGAAAACAAGCCTACAGGTGTTTAAAATTAGTTAAAGTAAAAAGTTTAAAACCAGCTTTGAATAGCAAAAAGAGCTATCGGGCTGGTTTTAAAATTGGTTTTTTTGTGTTAAAATATGATTCGTCTTAGGTTAGAACTTTGACTAAAAAAATCAAGGAGGTTGCTTATATGGTAGCAACAGAAGTTTTACAAAGCGATACTTTACTCGATGAAGCAGTGAGCTGGCTGGAAGTTTTGAAGGTTCAGAAAAGAGCTAAATCTTTGCGAGGATCAAAAATTTCTCGATATTTTTCGAAAGGTAAAACGCGAAAAGGGCTAAAAAAAGCTCTTCAAGGAATTGGAAGCTGCTCCGTAAAAGAAGAGTTAGAGTATTATGAATCTCAATTAGCTGATGCGCTAAGCTGCCGACGCGAATTGATTGATGAAATTTTCGAAACTGAAAATTATTTGGCGAATCTTTCATCTAGTCAGTATGAAGAAATTTATAAGGAATTGAAATATCTGGAAACAATTCAAAAAATGCTAAATTATGCAGACAAGGAGTTAATTCCAGCACTTCAAAAAGTAATTAAGGCCTTATCTATTGCTGAAAATGACGATCATCGTCAGATGCGAAAGGTTCAAAAAACTATCCATAAAGACAAAAATTATGGTCGTCGAATTAATAATCGACATGACCAACATTATAAGCGCTCTCGCGAGATTGTAAGAGCTAACAAAAATGCCAAGACGTACGCCTTCGCATAAAACTCAACCGCTCAAAATGAGCGGTTTTTTCTTTACGCCTATGTTTTTTTATGCTAAAATAGTAAAAGTTAAAGAAGGAGGTTTGAATTTTGGAAGATTTTAAATATTTGCCAGAAAATGCTCATTATTTTGACTCGGCGTGTCAGTCTTTGCGACCTCAGTGTGTGATCGATGCTCTTAATGAATATTATACTGATTATAATTCTTGTGGTGAAAGGGTTAAATACGCTTGGGGGAAGCAGGTTGATGAGCGGGTAGAAGAAACTCGCGAGACAGTTTTGGATCTTTTGAAGTTAAAATCGAAGCATTATTTTGTTAGTTTTACGCTTAATACAACTTATGGGTTGAATTTGTTATTAAGCCAGCTTGACTTACCAATCGAGAAAATAATTACTAGCGAAATCGAACATAATTCAGTATTTCTTTCGACAATGACTTTTGCTGAAAAAAATCGAATTAAGCGAGTAGTTTTGTCTCGTGGAGCTGATGGTTCGCTGTCGCTCGATAATGATTTTTCTAATAGTTTGGTGGTGGTTAATGCGGTTAGCAATATTGACGGTCGGCGACTAGAAAATATCGCTGCGTTAGTTAAAAAAGTTAAAAAACAGGGCGGATTTATTATTCTAGATTGTGCTCAGGCTCTAGGCTCGAATTATGAGTTGCTACAAAAAATTCCAGCTGATGCTTTTGTGGCTAGTGCACATAAAATGTATGCGCCGAGTCTTGGTGTGATGATAGTCCGAAAAGATTTTGCGAAGTATATTAAGTCGTCCTTTGTTGGTGGCGGAATGGTATCGAGTGTTAAACAAGATTCTTTTGAAATTCTAGCGGGTGATGAAATTCATACGATTTTTGAGCCAGGACTTCAAGCTTGGGGTGAGATTATTGCTTTTAAGACTGCAATTGATTGGCTAAAAAAACAGAAGAAAAAATCGCAAATTGACGAATTTTCTAAAGATATTTTTGAGTTCTTAAAGACGCAAAAAGGCGTGAATGTTTTGAATGAAAAAGCTACGCCCGTGATTAGTTTCTATTACGATAAGCTTGATGCTCATTTGATTGCGCAGGCGCTTTCTGATGAAGGGATTATGGTGCGAAGCGGTTATTTTTGCGCTCATTATTATCTGAAAGAAGTTCTAAATTTGCCGCATCTCGTGCGTATTTCAATTGGGCTACATAACACTCGTGAGGATATTGATAAGTTAAAACAGGTTTTGGAAAGGATTTTTGAATAATGGTTTGTGTTGCTGCATTTATAATCCTGTTAGTTATTTGGTTGTTTACTCCAGCATTAAAATTATTTGGGGCTAAAAAACAAGCCAAAGCTATCAATGAAATGTTTAAAAAATCGGTTTATTGTTTTACGCGGCGAGCAACTTTTCGGGCTTGTGATTCAAATTTTAAGGATGAAATTAAAAATTCGATTCTTAGGAAATTGATTATCCGCCATAAAAAATGGGTTAAACCAGTTTCTTGGGCGATTGAAGTTGTGGCTGGCTTAGTTGTTTTAATTACGGTTTGGTCGATTTTAACTCTAATAAAATCAGGTTTAGCACTATATGTTTACGGAACTTGTAATATCGAAAAGCCGGACTCCTGCGCACTTAATTCGGCTGAAGCCTGCACTATCGACGGCGTGAATGGCGAGAGCGATTTTGTCCGTTGGTTTACAGAGTGGGGCGATATTTTTTTGGCAATTCCAGCACGTATGACAACTTGGCGAGCAGAAGATTTGGTTGTGAGTGGTTCTAGCTATTACGGTCAATTTGGCGGTATGGGTAAAAATTCAAATTCAGCAGCCGTGGATATTTTTGATCCTGGTTGCGTAACTTGCCGTCGAAGCTTCATTAACCAAAAACAGAGTGGATTTTTTGAAAAATATCAGGTTCATCTAATCCCATATGTCATTTCTGGCGAAAACGGTGATAAATTTAAAAATTCTCGTTTGATAGCAAGTCATCTTGAGGCGGTTCGGGCAACTCAGCCTGATAATTCTCAAATAATTTCCCCAGAATGGTATCTAGTTGAAAAGATTTTTACAGGGAAAGATTCTCAGGGCGTAGTTTGGCAAGAGAATTTTAACGGCGTTTCTATAAAAGCTTATTCTACCGAAAAGGTTGAAAATAAAATTATTGAATGGTTAAAAGAGGCTGGCTATACAGAGAACCAAATCTCAGATATCTCTAAGAAAGCAAAAAGCGAAGAAATATCGAAAAAACTTGTACGTAATGCTGAAATTGTCGAGAAGAAAATTCAAACTAAAAAAATCCCAACTTTGATATATGAAGGAAAACGACACGACGGAATTTTCAAATCTCAAAAATAATTTTTTATTTCGACTCTTTACAAAAACGAAAACTTTATGTATAATTATAGGTAGCGTCGCGTCGTGTGTTTTGCTTAAAACAGTAACTCGCGCGATGCGGAATAATAATAAATAATTTAAAGGAGAAATTCTAAAATGGCAGAATTTGACCGCTCAAAGCCACACGTAAACGTTGGTACAATGGGACACGTTGACCACGGTAAAACAACTCTTACTGCGGCTATTACAGCAGTTCTTGCAAAACGACTTCCATCAGAAGTTAACAAACCAATTGCGTACGACCAAATCGATAACGCACCAGAAGAAAAAGCTCGTGGTATTACGATTGCTTCTTCTCACCAAGAATACGAATCAAGCAACCGACACTATGCTCACGTTGACATGCCTGGACACGCAGACTATGTTAAAAACATGATTACTGGTGCTGCCCAAGTTGATGGTGCTGTGCTTGTGATTGCAGCTACAGATGGTCCTATGCCACAAACTCGTGAACACGTTCTTTTGGCAAAACAAGTTGGTGTGCCTAAGATTGTTGTTTTCTTGAACAAAATGGATATGGCCGACGAAGAACTTGTTGAGTTGATCGAAATGGATGTTCGTGAACTTCTTTCAGCAAACGGATTTGACGGCGACAACGCTCCAATCATCAAAGGTTCAGCTCTTAAAGCTCTTGAAGGTGATGAAAAATACGAAGACGCTATTATGGAATTGGTTGAAGCTATGGACTCATACATTCCAGAACCAGCTCGTGACATGGACAAACCATTCTTGATGCCTATCGAGGACGTTTTCTCGATCAAAGGTCGTGGAACTGTTGCTACAGGTCGTATCGAACAAGGTGTTGTTAAACTTAACGATGAAGTTGAAATTGTTGGTTTGAAGCCTTCACAAAAAACAGTTGTTACTGGTATCGAAGCCTTCAAGAAATCTCTTGATCAAGGTCAAGCGGGTGACAACGCTGGTCTTCTTCTTCGTGGTATTGAACGAGACCAAATCGAGCGTGGACAAGTTATTGCTGCTCCTGGCACAATTACTCCACATACTGAATTCGAAGCTCAAGTTTATATCTTGAAAAAAGACGAAGGTGGACGACATACTCCATTCTCAAAGGGATACAAACCACAATTCTACTTCCGAACAACTGACGTTACTGGTGAAGTTGAACTTCCAGCTGACAAAGAAATGGTTATGCCTGGTGACGACGTAAGCTTCAAAGTTAAACTTCAAGCTCCTATCGCCATGGAACAAGGTTTGAACTTTGCTATCCGCGAAGGTGGCCGAACTGTTGGTGCTGGTGTTGTTACATCAATCATCAAATAATAGTTCTACTATCCATAAAAACACTCCAAAAGGGGTGTTTTTATTTGCTCTAAAAACTTGAAGATAGTGCTTATATATGGTCAAATTAATACAAGATTAGATTTGTAGGATAAAAGGTGTTATCATTGCATGGAAGGTTATAATAATAGTCAAAATGAATATAATTGGAATGAAATAGAAGAAAGGTTGATTGAAAAGCAGCGCCGAAAGATTGGTGATCAAGCTATTCATGCTATGAGAGGATTTGAGAATAACTCGGAAAAGGTTCTTGGTGAAATTCAATCTAAAAGTGAAATATTTCAAGAAGGATCATTGGATGAGGAAGCCGACAAAAATAGCGAAATTGATTTTAATCATTTTTTTGATAAAAGCGAAATTAAGCCTGAATTTGGTAATCTTGAACAAATTTTAGAACTGAACGAACGAGAAAAAATTCTTTTAATGAAGCTGGCTGAGTTTTCTAGGTGGAAATTCATTGGGGCTGCTCAATCGGCAAAACTAATAGATTGACAGATAGAGTCGTTTAAAATGTTGCTTGATATAGCTGGAAAAAACAACCTTAAATCTGGTGAAAACTCTACCCGAAATCCTATGACGGATCATTTGCGTAATAATATCAGCGAGCTTAAGGAGAAACGAAAAACTCTTGAAGAGTCTTCGCCTGAAGCTTTCGTTGCGCTAAAAGGCTTAGAGATTCTCGAAAACGTTGCCCAAGTTCGAAATGGCGAGATAGTTAAGCCTCCTTATGTTTTACGTAATCTTGAACGTGTTGAGCGAAATATGAATAGTGGCCAGCCAACTTTTATCCATGGTCATTTGGGTGGAGGTAAAACCGAGCTAGCAATTAATGCGGCAAAAAATGTCAGTATTTCTAATGCTGCTCGTGAAGATGTACTTTATCGTTTTGAAGATTGGTCAAAACAGAGTGAGAATAGCGGTGCTACAAGCCAGGATCGCATTAATGCACTTGGTAAGTTTTATGCTCAGGCAGAACAAAATTTGCGCCGAGATCTTAATAATGGCGAAAAAGATGCGGTTGAGCGTTTTGCACCACTAATTATTTCTGGGTCAAAAGACTTAAATAGTCAAGATCTTTATGCCGACAAAAGTTTGAAGCTGACAAAATTTAACGGTAAGTCACTCTTAGAGCATAAGTCTGATCTTGATGCTGAATTTGAAAAATGGAAAAAACAGCACGAGAATGAGCTTAACGGAATAGAGTCCAAAGAAGAACGTCAAGCGAAAGAAAGAGACGCTGCAAATGAAATCTTAGAATTATTTAAACTCAAAAACCAAGCTTTTGGAACAGAAGTAGAAACAATCAAGAAGGAACTGTATCGCGGAGTTATTGAAGGCCGCCCAGTAATTATTGACGAGGTTAATGCGATACCTTCGGCGGTGTTGATTTCGTTAAATGACATTCTTCAGCGCCGGCCTGGTCAAAGCTGCTATATTCCTGGAGTTGGTGCGACTAAGATTGAACCTGGGTTTTCGATTACTTTGACGGGTAATTTGAGTTCGGATATTGTTGATTATGGCGGAACTAATGATCTAAACCCAGCATTTTTATCACGCTTGGATATTTTTGAATATGATTATTTGCCACGATCTACTGAAGATACGAACTGGAATAATCAAGAAAGCCCTGAACGAAACGAATTGTTCCGAGTGATGATTTCTTATCTAGCTGATGAAAAAGGAACTTTACAGCTACCAGAGCATGATAAATCTCTATCGAAATTATTTAAATTAGCACAGCTATCTCGAACGACGCAAGATGTTTTTTCGAATAAATGGGCGGAAAAAGCCATACTCACAAAACTGCTTCTGGCGATGGTATTGAGCCAAGACTCGAAAAATCTGTGCTTTCGGTGCGAAATATTTTGAGCGTGTTAAAAGAGTGGGATAAAGGTAGCGAAAAAGATCTAGATATGGCACTTTGGGATGGATTTATTTCAAATATTACTAATCCAGATGACCAGAGCTTTATTTTGAGTCAAGCTAAAAGATACAATTTCTTTAAGGCTGAAGATGGCTGGGATATTAAGCTGAAACCAATTGGTTCAAGTTTAACTAGCTTAGAGGAAGCTAGAAAAGATGAATATATACACGAGCTTAAGCCGATGGATATTATGACTCTAACTGAAACGGTGGAGGCGGTTTATGGCGCTCGCCCAGAAAGAATCGAATTTCCAGATATCAATGAAAATGATATTTTAGAAGCGCTTAATGATACTGTGGAGCAAATAGAAGACTTTGAGAAGATCAACGAATTTCAAGAAAAACTTGATATACTAAAGAAAGATGCGAAACTGATGGAAGCTTTGCATAATGTGGCAAATGAAAAAGGAATGTGTGAAATAGATGTTGATAGTGCAGGAGAGCAACAATGAACTGCCAACTCCTACAACAAGTCATAGCTCAAAACCAACAATTAGCTGAATCTATCCAGCAACAACTAGATCAAATCAATGAAACTGGCCAAGCTTCCAAAAACCAACTCCAACAGCTAGAAAACTCTCTAGCCGAAGCCCTTGCCCAATCCGAACAATCCCTAACCACCTTCGCTCCAGATTTCAAAGAAGCTTTTAATCTTGTAGTTTACTACAAATACTCCGATTCAATCGAAAATTTTTACGGTAAAAATATACAAACAATCTTCCAACTAGCCAATGGTGATGTCTTAGCCGTGGGAATTATGGGTGAAAAAGCCCACCTCCTCCAACTCCAACCCGATGGTAGCTACAAATACTCCGACAAGATTGAAGATTTTGATGACTATACATACATAAACCTCCAACTAGCTGATGGTAGAGTTCTAGAGGTGAGAAATGATGGTAAAGGCCACTTGCTTGAGCCATTAGCATTGTCAGCCCAAGATATTCGCGATAGAGCGGAGGAGATTTTGAAGTAAGAAAGTAGCTTTTTGTTATATTTCTAAGCTAACTTGGTTTTAGTATTTTCTGGATTAATCTTTTTGATGGTCTTTATGCTAATTATAAGAAAATTAAGTCTAACTTATTTGTGCTGTTAATGTTAGTAAGCTTTGTGATGAGCTAGGATTGAAGTCAGAATCTATAAAGCCTTGATTTTTTCTATTAAAAATGCTAAAATGAAACAGTAATATAAAATTGCTTGAGAATTCGTCCGTAATTGTCTTAAAGTTGTGGGAGAAGTTACAAGCGTAAATTAAGGAGCAAAGATGGCAGAACAAGGCCTAACAATTCGTATTCGCCTAAAAGCATACGATCACAAAGTTATCGATCAAAGCGCAAAGCAAATTGTAGATACTGCAAT
>ERZ773063.2267-NODE-2267-length-10536-cov-23.754890_pt1 | contig 10536 bp, 12 predicted proteins | sample MGYA00580625_ERZ773063 | MGnify/ENA primary metagenome ERZ773063 (study PRJEB29015, sample SAMEA2738022) | human oral metagenome | biome: human oral; feature: human-associated habitat; material: dental | place: China | collected 2042 ...
CATCCACAAGGCTCTTATAAGCTGCGAAGTAATATACCACCTGCGGAACAAGCCTCCCTATATTGATGGAGTTAGCGCTCGACAGCGAAACTCCATCGCAAGGCCTAGGAATCTCCTGGAATAATCTCTTAACCCCTGTCTGAGCATCGTCGAAGTTCCCCCTCACTCCGAACGCCTTGTTATTAGCGCCTGATTGAGTTACCATCTGTAGACGCTGAGTCTCGGATATGCCCTTATCTGGATAGAATACTGCTATTCTAATCCCTGGGACATTTGAAAATCCATGAAGTGCAGCGCTGCCCGTATCTCCGCTCGTAGCTGTAAGTATTAGGATCTCATCATGGAAATCATTGAGCTTTGCCGCCTCTGACATCAGGTTAGGAAGTGCAGAGAGCGCAACATCCTTAAACGCACAAGTAGGACCGCAGAAGAGTTCTAGTATATATCTGTCATCTACGCTTACTAGAGGAGTAATTTCTTCTGCTGTAAACTTATCCTTGTAGCTTCTCGTGACGATAGAATCTATCAATTCTTTTCCATAGTCAGGAAAGAACTTCCCGAACACCTTCTTAGCCATGCCGCGATAGTCCTCGGCTATTACCTCTTTATAATCCAGCTTTAGTTCGGCTAAATCTTCTGGAACGTAAAGTCCCCCATCTTTGGCAAGTCCATCGAGTACTACCTGTGACGAAGAAACCTTGTGATTCACATCTCTTGTACTTATATAATTCAACATTTTATCTCTCTTTTCTGTTGCGTATTTTGTGTTTTTATGATACATTATTCCTCGTAGGAATACAAGTGTTTTTCATACAAGGACACAGCATACAAAAAGTTGGACATAGAGAGGATTAAAGAGTATATAGATATGAAGATTGCAATTCTCGGATACGGAGTAGTTGGCAGCGGCGCATATGAAGTCGCACAAACTGCTCATAATATAGAAGTAAAACGCGTGCTCTACAAGAGGCCTATTGACGAACTCGGAGATATCGTAACTACTGATTACGAAGATATTTTGAAGGATGAAGAAATTGAGCTAGTTGCAGAGTGCATAGGTGGTCTCCACCCAGCATATGAATATGTATCTGCTGCTCTTAAGAGCGGCAAGCACGTAGTAACACCTAACAAGAACCTTGTTGCAGCATACTGGGACGAGCTACACGATCTCGCTAGAGAGCATGGAGCTGAATTCCGCTACACGGCTTCTGCTGGTGGCGGCATCCCATGGCTTTTCAATCTTAAGCGCCAGTCGAGAAGCGACGATATTTTATCTATAAGCGGTATCGTCAACGGCACATGCAACTACATTCTGGATACTATGCATAATGAGCCTGTTGATTTTGCAGAGATCCTAGCAAAGGCGCAGGAGCTCGGATATGCGGAGAAGGACCCAACTGCAGATATCGGAGGTTTCGATACACAGCGCAAATGCGTGATTTCAGCGAACCTCGCATTCGGCACAAGTATTTCCGAAAAAGATGTACCTGTGTTCGGGATTCAGAATATCACAGCTGGAGACATCAAGTATTTCAATGAACACGGATACACTTGTAAGCTGCTCATGAACGCAGGTCAGACCGAGGCTGGTGCTTATGCATATGTTGAGCCTACCCTTGTCGGCAGAGGCGCACTCGAGTCCAGCGTTCCAGCGAATAACAACCTCATCAGCCTGACGGGAAATCACATCGGTACACTAAGCTTCTACGGACAAGGTGCTGGTAAGTATCCTACCGGAACTTCGGTGATTCAGGATGTGCTGGATATCGAAAACGGCTGGAAGTTCTCAGTCGAGAGAGATAAGAACGATGTATCTGTAGACAACAGCCTTGAAGCTCATAGATATTACGTAAGGGAAAACGGCTCATGCAAGATTACTGAACCACTGAGCGTTACCGAGGCACACAGATTAGCCTCCGAGAGCAGTGACGAGCATTTCTTCATGGCAGGAATAAGGGAGTAGATATATACTAATGATTAAAGTTGCAAAGTTTGGTGGCTCATCGCTCAGTGATGGTGCACAATTTGCCAAAGTAAAAAATATAATTGAGCAGGACCCTAGTCGCAGAGTGGTAGTAGTTTCGGCACCAGGTCGCCGCACTTCGGATGATAACAAGGTGACAGACCTTCTATACCTAGTGAAAGCGCACATCAAGTACGATGTATCTTATGACAGTATATTTGAGATGATTGAGCAGCGCTACATGGACATCCGCTCTGAATGTGGCCTGTCACTCGACCTCGATCAGGAGTTTGAGATTATCAGAAGTAAGCTAAGCAAGAATATCTCCATGGACTACTTAGCATCCAGAGGTGAATTTCTCAACGCTAAGCTGATGGCTGAGTATCTTGGATACCAGTTTTTGGACTCTGCAGATCTCATCAGCTTCAAGTACAACGGCGATGTAGATATGGAGAAGACAGAGCAGAACTTCAAAGAAATCTTCGATGTGTATAACAAAATCGTAATTCCGGGATTCTACGGAAGCCTTCCAAATGGCGATATCAAAGTATTTTCCCGGGGAGGCTCCGACGTATCAGGGGCAATCGCTGCAGCTTCACTAGACGCAGATGTGTACGAGAACTGGACCGATGTCAGCGGCATCCTGATGGTAGATCCTCGCATAGTTGAAAACCCAAAGAGCATAGCCCGCGTTACATACGCAGAGCTCAGAGAACTTTCCTATATGGGAGCTGCGGTTCTCCACGAAGATACAGTCTTCCCTGTACGAGCTAAGGATATTCCGCTCAACATCAGGAATACCAACGAACCTGATAATCCAGGTACTATAATCCGCGAGAGCTTCGGCGAAGATAGCCCAGAGGAAAGTAACAGATTCATCACGGGAATTACCGGCAAACGTGATTTCTCATTGATCAAGATAACAAAGGGCAATATCGGAGAGAATCTAAATACACTGCGTAAGGTTCTCAATATATGCGAGCAGCACGATGTACCTATATCGCAGATTCCTAGCGGTGTTGACAGCTTCTCAATCATCACTCCATCGTCCAAGCTCGAGCAGTGCAAATACGATGTGCTAGCGGCTATCAAGAAGGAATGTGGAATCGATGCCGAGATTGACCAGGGTATCAGCATGATCGCTATCGTCGGCAGACAGATGGCATACAAGACAGGAATTTCTGGCAAGCTATTCGGAGCGCTAGGTGTTAACAAGATTAACATTCGCATTATCGAGCAGTGTGCGGATGAAATCAATATTATGATCGGTGTGTTTAACGAAGATTTTGAAAAAGCGATTCGCGTGCTATACGAAAGCTTTGCAAAGTAACAAGAAAGGGGTTTGGGATCGGTCAGATTCCAGTAGATAAGATATGAAAGAATACAGATTAGGAATACTCGGTGCTACTGGTGCCGTTGGACAAGAGATGCTCAAGGTGCTACAGGAGAAGAACTTTCCTCTGTCGGAGCTCAGACTACTCGCTAGCAAGAGAAGTGCTGGCAAGGAGGTTGTAACTGAGAAGTACGGGACAGTCGTGATTCAGGAAGCTACTGATGACGCATTTGCAGGACTAGACTTCGTGCTCGGTGCTGCAGAGAACGATATTTCAATTAGATTTACCGATGCAATTAAGGCTTCAGGAGCTACATATATTGATAATTCTAGTGCATATAGGCTCGATGATAACGTACCTCTAGTTGTTCCAGAGATTAATCCAGAGGATGCATTTAAGCATAGTGGAATTATTGCGAACCCAAACTGCTCTACTATAATCACACTTGTTGCTATAAACGCAATCAATAAGCTCTCCCCTATCAAGGGGCTCTATGCCTCGACTTACCAGGCAGTGAGCGGAGCTGGTGCAGGTGGACCGATTGAATTATTCGAGCAGACGAAGCAGGTACTAGATGGAGAGAGTAGCTCAATAGAGCCAAAGGTATTCCAGCACCAAATTGCTTTTAATCTAATTCCGCAGATTGGTGGTTTTGGAGACAACCTCTACACTTCCGAAGAGATGAAACTTCAGAACGAAGGTCGTAAGATCCTTCACCTTCCTGAGCTAAAGGTATCTTGCACATGCGTAAGAGTTCCTGTTGAACGTTCGCACTCAATCTCTGTAAACGTAATCACAGAAGATAGACTAGAGCTTGATAACGTTAGAAAGGCTATCGCAGGTGCTAAAGGCTGTAAGCTCGTAGATGATCCTGAATCACTTAGCTATCCAATGCCAATCGATACTAGCGATCAGGATATAGTATTCGTTGGACGCATCAGACGTGACCTCGTATGCGAAAATGGAATCAACCTATGGTGCGCAGGAGACCAGGTTCGTAAGGGTGCTGCAACTAACGCAGTGCAGATTGCTGAGCTGTTGATCAATGCCTAGAACAGCTTTAAAGCTGAGCGATACAAGAATTCAATAAACAAAAGACAAAGCAGGAGGACAGCGTTATGCCGCATGCCCTCCTGCTTTATATAGTTATAAAAAAAGCTTCACACCCTCGGATTATTTTAATTATAAGCTTCACTTATTTTTTGCCGTCAATACGAGATCTTTTAAATTCAGTCGTCTTTCTTATTGCTTGTATAATTCGTACTAAATATGACATCCCCCATTGTCCATATGCTTATTATTCCAGAACCATAGACACAACCATTCTTATATATATCCTCGAAAAACCGTATCATTCCCGCTGTATGTCTCCGTTATAATCTCAAAAATCCCATTTGGGAATTTATCTACAAATTCTCTCATTCTGTATCTTGTTCCGGTGAATGATCCATATCCAAGCTCAGAATCAAAAACTATGACATCGCATTCTTCGTAATCAATGCCCTCAAACAGCATAGTAGCAGGATAGCTTTTCTCATTATCACCATTATACTCATACACTTTGTCAAACGTCAGAGTAAGACGCTCTGCTTCTGTGCTGATTTTGATGATTCTACTGTCATGAAGACTGAATGGTATGTTGTTATCAACTCTCTTTTTTATATTCATAACCACCTCCGCATTAGTATTAACATTAACTAAATCAATGCTAATGCTCCTGGGAGCGCCTCGGGAGCAAAAAAAGCTACTCCTACAATAGCAACAAAGATCCCCGTTGCTATTATTAAATCTTTTGCATTTCTAAGATTGAGCCCCCTTCTTTTTATTTATGCCTCTTCAAACTTAGCCTCTTCCCTACGTAGCTTTTCAGCCTTCTCCTCATCGATAATCTTCTGAGTTTCAACGAATCTCTTTACCTTCTGGGTACTTGTCTTCTCCATAGGTTCATCAGTTGTGTATACTCTCTTGATTCTCTTGTACGGAGGAAGTTTGTCATTGATTTTCTCAACATCAGCCTTTACTATCGCATTGATTTCTTCAGGCGTCTTGCCCTCAAATTCCTCTGGATTATAAACGAGCTTAAGTGTGACTACGAGGTCACGCTCATCCTCGGCATTCGGAATTCCTACAATAATCGCTTCTTCTTTGTATGGAAGTACATTTAGCTCCTGCTCGATTTCCTCAGGGAATACGTTCTTTCCATTCATCAGTACGATTACGTTCTTCTTGCGGCCTGTGATATAAAAGTATCCGTCCTTATCCTTATATCCGAGGTCTCCTGTGTGGAACCAACCATCGTAAATGCACTCGTTCGTCGCTTCTTCATTACCATAGTAACCGAGCATGATGTTCTCTCCGCGAGCGATTATCTCTCCGATGCCGTTCTCATCAGGCTCGTAGATGTCCATTCCAACACCTTCGATTGGAATTCCTACGGAACCAGGTCTTCTATACGCAGGTCTCTCTGCAGAGAGCACCGGCGAGGTCTCTGTCAGACCATAACCCTGTAGACATATAACGCCGAAGTCATTCCAGCCCTTAATGCACTCTGGATCAGCAGCAGCCGCTCCTAGGATTACCATGCGAAGCTTTCCACCGAACGCCTCGAGAACTCCCTTAAATACAGTTCTTCTGATGTCTATATGTGCCTTTCCAAGAACCCTTACGACCTTCCCCATTGTTTTGAGCCTGCCAGAAAGGCCTTCCTTCTCAGCCTTCTTAAGGATACGGCTATACATAGTCTCGATGAGAAGCGGTACTCCTACGAAGATGGAAACTCCATACTCTTTGAAGTTCTGCTGGATATACTTAAGCCCATCACAGAATACAGTCGACGCACCCGCAGCAAACATGATAATCTGACATGTAAGACCGAAGGTGTGGTGATATGGTAGAAGCGAAATATTGACATCTGTGTCATAAATTTGCTCAGAAGCGATTGTATTAACCACATTAGAAGCCACGTTACGGTGCGAAAGCATTACTATCTTAGACTGGGATGTAGTTCCCGATGTAAAAATCATGAACGACATAGCATCTGGATTGATTACAACATCATCATACTTGCGAGAGCCTCCATCGATGAGTTCCCTACCTTCTACTGTGAGGTCATATATATCCGTCTTATCAGAGACTTTGAATAGCGGAAAAGCGGCCTTGATACGAGTCTTACCACTAGCAATTGCTTTAGCGACGGAATCCGCCTCCTTCTCATCGTAGAAGATAGCCTCTGCTTCACTACGAATGAGCGAGCTTTCAAACTCATCGTACTTTAGCTCCTTATCTAGTGGCACAGTTATGTTGCCTGTTAACAAAGTTGCCATATTGGCGAGATACCAGTTGTAGCTATTCTTGCCGATGATGACGATTCTAGTATTCGAGAAGCCTCTACATAGGAGCGCTTCTCCGAGGCACCTTATCTCCTCATAGTATCTGCCGTAGGAAATATCACGATACTCTCCATCACCCAGCTTGAGTGTGAACGCCTTGTTAGCCCCGTACTCGCTAACAGCAGCTTCCATTATCTCTCTAATATTCTCCAAAATTACCTCCATATATACGACTATCACTTGTCCCTTGCAAAGATGCCGTCCACCAAAAGCCACTAAAGCGTAGTGTCCCAGCATGCCGAAGGAGCACGATTTGCGAAAAATTATAAAATAGTTTTGAAAACTATATTATTTAGTATTATAATCTAGATATATGCTGTATGATACTCCATTTAGCACGATTTAGCAATATTTAATTTGATTTTTATGCAGGTATACATCTGCAAATGATTGAAAAATACAAGTCATTAGAAATTTGAAGCTCACGGCGAGCTGTGTTACTATCCTATATGAAAGCGTAACTGGAAGGAACTTATGGAACAGAGAGAAAAGATGCAGGACAGCACAAGGCTTCACCTCCCGCGCTGGGACGAGCTACCTGATATATCGCTATATATGGATCAGGTGCTATCGCTGATAAATCCTCATTTTCAGGACACATACGGCGATAGCTATCTGCTGACTAGCACTATGATTAATAATTACGTTAAGCTCGGGGTTATCCCCCCTCCTGTAAAGCGTCGGTACGGCAAGGAGGCCATCTCACGGCTTTTCGTAATTGTCACGCTCAAGTCGATATTTAACGTGCAAGAGATTGCAGAGCTAATTTCGGCTATCGACGATGACAATAGACTCGGATATGAGATCTCCGAATCTTACGACCTGTACTGCAGTACACTTGAGGCTGCGATCGATGCGACATGTGCAGACAGCATCTCTCACACCAAACCTGCCCAGGATTATTTTAGAGTAATAGAAGACGTTGCGACAGCTGCCGCTTATCAGCTAATAGTGAAGCGTAGGCTGAAGCTGAGACGAGAAAGAAAGGAAGAAAGGAAGAAAGTATGATATATAAGCCAGAAGGTGTCTGTGCCCAGCTCCTGAATCTTGAGATTGAGGACGACATAGTAAAATCAGTTGAATTTATAGGTGGATGCGCCGGAAACACCCAGGGACTAGCCAGTCTAGTAAAAGGAATGCCGGTCGATGATGTAATCGAAAGACTAGAGGGTATAAAATGCGGATTCAAGGATACATCATGTCCAGACCAGCTTTCTGAAGCGCTAAAGCAGTACAAAAATGAGCAGCAGTAAATGCTGATTTTTTTGTATTAAATTGTTTTTTCTACCCCCCATTTACACTAATCAGTTTATATGGTAATTATATGGTACAAGCAGTTAACACCTCTATAATTTAAATGCACTTTAAGCACTGGAGGTAGAATTATGAAGAAATCAAAAGCGTTAGCTATAGCGATTGCTATTGTTTTAGCTCTGCCTGTACTTTCAATTTATGGTAGCACTAAGCTTGGACATTCAAACGAACATGACGCTCAGCCTGAGCAGTACCATGGAGTTTATTACAGAACTACGCTAGTAAAAAAATACAAACATTACAGCTCCTATAAACGCTCATCTAGCAATGTAAAGAGCGCTGTAGATGGCACCCCAATTACACCGGATAGGGTTGTGATCTTCCGTGCATACGTAACTGGCGATACTCTTGGTTACCGTGTGAAGAAAAACGCATCTATAGATAACGGTTTTATGAACAGAAATATCCTTGATGCGCTTAATAAGCGTATGACTGGTAATATACCTTATACACCTTTATTTGTTAATGACATTAATAATAAAGCAACTGCTTCAGTAGTTCTAAATGGCGAAAAAGGCAAGGTGCAGCACATCGGCTTCAGGGCTGTCTATATCGTCGAAGAATACGAGGTGAAGATGTTCGAACAGAAGACTGGAAAACTCATAGGCTCGAGTCACTACAAACTATATAGACCAGTTTACGGAGAATTTGCTCTGCTTGATGATAAAGAGTAGCACAATCTTATAATTAAACACTTTGAATGCAATATGAGGGATGGCATAGCCACCCCTCTTTTACTCTATTAACGCTAATTTATTTCATCCCATTTTATGAATTTACTTATCGCCTCATGAATTTACTTGGATTTCTCTTTAGCTGCCACGATATACGGAGCTGCTACAAAGAGCACGCCACCTATCATATTTCCAAGCGACACTAGTCCGAGATTATAGAGGTATCCACCGACAGTAACTGCTTCATTCCCGCCATTATTAATAAGTGCAAGAGCAAGAATCGTCATATTAGCAACGCTGTGCTCAAATCCAGTGGCAAAGAACGCAACGATGCACCAGAATACCATGATGAGCTTGCCTGCATCGGTCTTGCATCTAAAGCTGCACCACACCGCAAGACACACGAGGAAGTTACAAAGCACACCTCTCGTAAGAAGTGCGATAGGTGAAAGGGTCATTTTTACCGCCGCTACGCCGACTACCGCTGCCTGAGTACCATCTATATATAGGCCGGTCAAATTGAACAGTCCAGCGAGAAGTGCAGAACCTATAACGTTACCTAGCCAGCATATGACAAATATCTTGAGGACATCTGCTAGCGTCACTCTTTGCTTCATATACCCGACGGCAAGAACCATGTTGTTACCTGTAAAGAGCTCTGCACCGGCGATTATTATAAGGCTGAGAGCGACACTGAAGAATATAGCCATGACGAGCTTAGCATATGGCTCGCCCTGAAGCTGTCCCCCTAGAGTAAACGAAATCAGCACTCCGAATCCTATGTATATTCCTCCGAGTAGTGACATAATAATATATCCGCCAGGGTTTTCTTTAAGAAGTCTAACCTTGGCTTCTGCTCCATTCGAAATAGATGCGATCTCTTCTCTATACATGTACCGTCCTCCGATAACGCTCTTCCTAAGTACTTAATATGATACATTATAAGCGATTGGAATTAAAGTTATTGCAGGAGGCATGTGGCATATAAATACAATTAAAATGCATAAAATTACGGTCAAAAGATTTAAAATATAGTTAGATTTTACCTTTACAGACTGGAGAACTTTTACATGAGCAATCAAGTTTCTGAATGGGTTCATTATGGTGATGGTATAGGAGCCGTAATAGTTGACTACGCATTATACATTTGGATGGTCTTTGAAACTAAAAAGGCTCTCGACGCAATGGGATATTATGAACTGTGTGGCAGTTAGCGTAGACCTGCCACATGTTAATCTAATAGGCTTAGCTAGTTTAGATATCAGTGCTTTTCTTTTTCTTTTGCGCAAACAAACTTGGAATATATTACACTAATCAAGAAAGATGCGATCAGTAATACCAAAAAAACTATTTCAGCCATATCGCTGGATATAGTAAAAAACGTAATCATAGATACTAATCCCACAATTATTAGTAGTATGCCTAGAAATTTATTGCTATTCTTCCACGTGACATCGTTATACTCAGACCAAGCGGTTCTAATTCCAAGTATTGGATTTCTGGGTACAAACATGCATAAAACACCAAACAATATAGTAACTGTAAATGCTATTAATAAAAATGCTTCAAAGTTATTCATCGTTATCCCCCTTGCCTTAACCGTACCTTATTGCTATAATCAATGTTGCCAGTGAAGCTATCAGATTGATAGTTGCAGTGATGAGGTTAAGCATTTCAGCCTTGTTGCTGCTTTTTTATTTCTCATCTTACATTATTATAAGCCTAATTTGACAATAAAGGTTAGAAAATGAAAAAACTTCTTAATTTCGATGCTAATTAATATATTTAGTTTTAAAAAAACCATCCACGCGTCGAACGCGTGGTTGTTAAGTAGGCGGGCAAAGCCCTCTGCTCCTCGCGGA